>Ga0209978_10000766_pt1 | contig 12663 bp, 10 predicted proteins | sample BentaG_FD_182805 | JGI IMG/M metagenome (GOLD analysis project Ga0209978, IMG submission 182805) | Deep subsurface microbial communities from South Atlantic Ocean to uncover new lineages of life (NeLLi) - Benguela_00093 metaG (SPAdes)... | ecosystem: Environmental > Aquatic > Marine > Oceanic >...
TGCGCGCCTCATGACCACGCCAAACTGAAAAGAATGGTATTTGTGTAAGAAATTGTGAAGTTTCGTGAAGTAGGTGTGCGCTCGAGGCCTTCCTTTGAGACGCCTCTCTGTTTTCTAAAGAAAGATCACCGGTATTAAAGGATGGCAACAACTAATTGTTGCCCTCGATCCTTTTTACGACTAAGAAGTGCGCAATTAAGGTAAAATTTTTTTCACTGCTATAAAAATGGCGCTCTGAGAGATCATCTCATGAGAATTTCAATTGTCAGCTGCTTTGACGATCTAATGCTGAAAGATACTGGAGCATCGATCAGAATTCTCAATCTGGCGAGAAATCTTGCTTTATTTGGCCAGAAAGTGCGTGTAGTAATACCGGCTACCAATTTTGCCATAGAACAAACTGAGGGCATAATTGTTTCAAAAATAAACGGCATTTCTTCCTTACGCCTCCTATACGCCTTGAGCAGATTGTTAAGAGTATCGAGACCATTGTCCTTTCTCTTCTACGATTTTATGTTTGTCTTTGAAGTCAGCAGGATAATCCGTAAATCTGACGTGATTCAGATAGAGCAGCCTTGGGCAGCAGGTTTTTTGCCACTGTTAATCAAGAGAATACTGAAGAAACCGCTTGTAATTGATTCTCATGATGTTTTTCAAGCTTTAAGAATTAAGCGTTCGTTCTTTAGAAAGATTGCGGAGACTTTCTTGGAAAAAATGGCCTACGAGTGCGCTGATATAGTATTGGTAGTTTCTGAAAAGGAAAGGCAAATCTTATTGAAATCAGGAGTGAAGCGGAAAAAAATATGGGTTATTCCTAATGGAGTAGACACGAACATCTTTGCTCCTTTATTAGCACGTAAACAATCTTTGAAGCGCGTTCACGAGTGCTATCGCTTAAGAAATTTCCCTACGGTAGTTTTCGTGGGAAACATGGAATATTCACCCAACCAAGAAGCAGTTCACGTAATAGCTTCAAAGCTTGCTCCACTAATTCGAAAGAAAACCGGCACTGTAAATTTCCTCATAGTTGGAAGAACCTCGCCAACTTTAAACCATTTGAATCTTATCTTTACTGGTGTTGTTAATAGCGTTCCTGATTTTCTTGCAGTATCCGATGTCGCTATAGCACCACTGTTTCATGGGTCAGGTTCGAGATTGAAGATTATCGAGTACTTCTCATGCGGCCTTCCAGTGGTTTCGACTACGTTAGGCATAGAGGGTTTAGAAATCAAAGAGGGCGTAAATGTTTTAGTGGAGGATGATATGGAAAGATTTGCAGCTAAAGTAATCAAGTTAATTGAAGACAAGAATCTGTCTAGGAAGCTTGGTAGAAAGGCAAGAGAACTAGCAGTGAAAAAATACGATTGGCAAAAGATTACGAAACAATTAGTTGACGTTTATCTTTCCCTATTTTCTTCAGAAGCCACTCTCTAAAAGCGCGCGCAAGATGATAAGGCCTCAACTAATGATAACTTGGCCCTTTTAGGAGTGAGGCGGATCTATCGCTCTCACATTGAGAGGAATGCATAATGAAGCCTAAGGTTTCAATAGGGATTTGCGTGAGAAATTGTGAATCTTCCCTTGAAGAGACTATAAACAGTATTATAGATCAAGATTTTCCACATGAACTTATGGAAGTAATTTTCGTTGATGACGGTAGTGAAGATGGCACATTACAGGTCATATTAGACTGTGCTTCTACGATAGATATGAGGGTAAGGATTTTTCACGAAGAGTGGAGGGGGCTAGGACCAGCAAGAAATGTCGTGGTTAGCAACGCAAGTGGCAAATATATTATTTGGGTTGATGGGGACATGACATTGCCAAGAGATCACGTGAGAAAACAAGTAGAGTTTATGGACAAGAATCACAAAATAGGAATCGCTAAAGCAAAATATGGAATGCGCTCGGGGGAGAATGCGGTTTCGTTCTTGGAAAATATTGTCTTCGTATTATACGACTGCAAAGAAGTGTCACTGAATGAGAAGTTGCCTGGAACAGGTGGATCAATCTATCGAGTCAATGCTATCAGAGAAGTAGGCGGTTTTGACTATCGCATGAAGGGTGTTGGGGAAGATCAAGATGCGGCCTATAGAGTTAAAGCCGCAGGTTGGCTTCTTGACAGAAGCCCAACTATCTTTTATGAAAAACGAGTAGATACTTGGAAAAAACTATGGAATAAGTATTCGTGGTACGGCTATGGCGATCATGACCTTTTTCGTAAGAACCGAAACATATTCTCACCTTACAGAATGAATCCCATTGCAGGCTTTGTCGCAGGAGCCTTGCATACCCCTGAAGCTCTCAGGTTAACGCATCGAAGATCCGTCTTCTTGTTACCATTTCACTTTGCTCTCAAGATGACGGCTTGGTGCTTCGGTTTTACGAAACGCGCACACGATTTATCATATAATGGTTGAAAAACGCGCCTGCAAAGCTTGATACAACTTGAAAATGCAAGGACAATGCTATGCTGTCGCGCGCAAAACTACGCTCTTAGCCCATAGCAACAAATGAAGACGTGCGCAGTTTCTTGCCCTTACGTTTAAAAACTCTGCACCTCTGCTGTGTCACTAGAAACGGCTTATTATGAAAAGAGTTGTGAGGTTTTCGTTTGAAGAGAAATCGGGTAGAGATGAAGGGTTGGGATTTCATACTTTTGTTTCAACTCTTTACAAATCTGGTCATAATATTTGATGTTCCAATTGCCCGACAAATCATCGGTTCACTCTATTTTGTCTTTATACCCGGATTTGTACTCTTGAGATTAGTTGATTTGAAAGAGCGTGACATGGGAAAAACGTGTTTATTTTCTATAGGACTCAGTGTCTTTTTTTGGATGTCTTTAGGATTAGTGATCAATGATGTATTTCCAATCCTCGGGGTTCATAACCCGCTGTCGACATGGCCAATAGTCATAATCATGAATCTACTCACGATTGTCTCGTGTTTGGTAGACTACTTACTCAAGAAAGATTTCAAAATATCTTTGCAAATACAAAATCTACCACCTTGGATCTTCCTTCTTGCGTGTCTTCCGTTTTTAAGCATAGCTGGCACGTATGTAGTCAATAATGGAGGAAGTAACACCCTCTTGCTTCTATTAATAGTCACAATATCTGGGTTGGTTCTCGCGTACGTTCTGTCAGGACGAATCAAATGCTTTTCGAACTTAAATTGTTTCATATTACTAATGATTGCGATTTCCCTTTTGCTTCACGTTTCGCTGATAACGAATTATATCATTGGATACGATGTTTACTACGAGTTCTATGTTTCTAGATTAACCGAAAACTCACTTCGCTGGAATTCATCGAGTGTTTCAACGGATTTCTCCATTGACAAAGTAAATGGGATGCTAAGCGTAACAATTTTCCCAACTATTTATTCCCAAATCTCCGGTGTAGAAGGAAATTTACTCTTCAAGCTTCTATATCCTTTTCTTTTTTCTTCGTTGACTGTAGGATTATACAAGCTATATCGTACACAATTCGATGAAACGACAGCATTTTTATCTTTGTTTTTTTTTATAGCGAATTCCGTGTTTTTCACTCTTTTCTCAACTCGTCAAATGGTGGCTGAATTATTCTTTGTTCTACTGCTTTTCGTGCTTTTCGATAAGAAATTGGATTCGTCAAGGAAAAACATGTTTTTCTTAATCTTTAGCGCTGGATTGATAGTATCGCACTACTCATTATCGTACATTTCTATGTTCATAATGTTTCTCATTTGGCTCTCGCAACTAATCAGGAAAAAACCCAAACTAATAACTACGATCCAGATTGTTTCCTTTTTCGTTTTAGCGTTTGGCTGGTACATATATACGACTAGGGGGGCAGCATTCACCGATTTATTGAACACGGGTTCCTTCATATCCAGAAATTTTTACGCTGATTTTTTAAGCCCGGAAACTAGATCTCGTGGAGTTTTGGAGGCAGTTGGAGCGAGTCAAACAGTCTCAATAAGCCATCAAATTTCCAAAGTGCTGTTCCAAACCTCAACACTTCTTATTGTTGTAGGAATGATTGCATTAATAAGAAGAAGAAAAAGAATGATGAGTGAAGGGTTCTTAGGCTTATTATCTCTGAACTTCAGCCTCCTTATGTTGTCAGTCGTTGTTCCGAATTTTGCAGGCTCAATGGGCATTACAAGGATCTACCAGATAGCTCTACTAACCTTGGCCCCCGTTTGCATTATAGGCGGAAACACCATTTTAGCTCTTATTCCGAAACGGAAGATTAAACCAAATCATGTTTCAGTACTTTTATCTATATATCTGGTTTCCTTCTTCTTGTTTCAAACAGGATTTGTTTTCGCGATAACTGGAGACATCAGCTGGTCGCTGCCGCTAAATATGCATCAGGGAAGAATGGCAAATTTAGAGCTTTATGATATATTCACCAGCAAACAAGAAGTCCACGGAGCTCAGTGGTTGAATCAAAAAGCATCAAACAACACAGCTCTTGTGTACGCAGATGGAATTTCAGTCTCCCATCAATTAACAGCCTACGGCATGTTGCCCACCGAAAAAATGCGCAGATTATCTAATGATACCGCAGCGTTAGATGACGGTTCATACGTTTACTTGAGGGGATTTAACATAGTTTACGAAACTGTCATACTAGGAAATTTTGCACGCGAGCCCCTAGAATTTTCCTTTGAACCACACAATTCAAACAAGATATACTGCAACGGTGAATCCGAAATCTATCTTTCAGTTATACCCGGAGAAAGCTAGAGTAAGGAGAACTGAAAGCTTCTTCCAATTCTCTGATTTTTTTTTCTACCGAATAAAATCTGCACCTACTTTCGCACACATGCGACATAGCAACAGTCCAACTCGTGTCAGAAGGGATAACATTGAGTTTCGTAAGCCTGGTCAAGATTGGAAAAACAAATGTGAAAAAGGCCTTGAACGATTCGTTGGAACTGATCGGCTATCGAATCCTCAAAGATATTAAAAACGTGGTCATAAAACCCAACATGTGCTACTATTGGGACTACACCACAGGTCAAACCACTGACCCAAAATTCGTAGGTGCATTAGTCGATCTAGTCCGAGACAAAGTTTCACCTAAAGTAAATATTTCGATTGTGGAGTCTGATGCCTCGGCTATGAGATGTAAACAGGCCTTCAAGATACTTGGCTATGAGAAAATGGCGAAACACCATAATGCGATATTGGTCAATCTAACCAAAGATAAGAGCGACAGAGTTGAAGTTACAGCTGGAGGCCATTCATTTTCTTTCATGATTCCTCGAACCATAAAAAACGCCGACCTACGAATTGGTGTTCCCAAAATAAAATATTTGGCACACACTAAAGTCTCCTGCTCGTTGAAGAACACCTTTGGCTGTAACCCATACCCCAAAAAATTCAAATATCATCCAAAACTCGACGAGGCCATTGTAGCGCTCAACAAAATCATGAAATTCGATCTATATATACTCGACGGAACCATCGTTTCAGGGATTCACCCCCGCAAGTTAGACCTCGTAATGTCTAGCCAAGATCCTGTGGCTTTAGATGCTGCCGCGGCAAAAATAGCCGGCGTAAATCCCAGGTCTGTTAGACACATCAAGATGGCACACGAAGAAGGAATCGGGAATATCGCATTCATCGCAAAAGGAATCTCTATTGACTATTTTGCTAGGAAATATCCAAGAATGAATTACAAGTATAAAATCATGAGCCTTGGCTACAAGCTCACGGTGAAATTAGGCTTAGATAAACGACTAAGTCTCTCAGATTAAACATGGAAGCAGAGTCCCCAAAAAAAAAGAAAAGACAAAAGGTGAGGTAACATGGGAACAGTCAAACTCGGCCTCATTGGTATAGGAAATATTGGAAAGGTTCATCTTAGAAACTGCTTGAAGCTTGAACATGGGGAATTGTTGGCAGCTTCCGACATCTCAAAAAAAGCTTTGAGCTACACCGAGAATCTTGGTGTCAAAAGAACCTACAAAGATTATGTGCAGCTTTTGAAAGACTCCGACATAGATGGGGTTATAGTCTGTTTACCCACACATCTTCACGCGAGATGTGCGATACGTGCTGCTGAAGAGGGAAAAGACGTCTTCTTGGAGAAGCCTCTTGCGAGGAATGCAACTGAAGGAGAAGAAATAGTTTCGACAGCCAAGAAGTATGGCGTGAAGTTGATGGTCGGATACCCGCTTCGGTTCGCTTCTTCTTTCCGCAGTCTCAAAGATAAAATATCTAGTGGCGTGGTTGGCGATGTGCAAACCGCCTATGCTTCAATGATAAACGATGGCCCATTCTTCCATAGAGCTGAAAGCCAAGTTCCCCGCCCTGTCCCCCGTTGGTGGTTTGAGAAAAAACAGACTGGGGGAGGCTGCCTTATAGATCAGGGTTCCCACCTCATAAATTTGCTTCGATGGTATTTGGGCGAAGTTGCTGATGTCAAGTGTCACTTTGGATATAGGTTCAATCTTGATGTTGAGGACTACGCAATATGTCTATTAAGATTTCAATCTGGAACAACAGCAATCATAAACGTTGGTTGGTATTCAATGAAAAACCAGATAAAAGTCGAGCTTATGGGAAGTGTTGATCATGTTGTTGCTTGTCATAAATCTTCGAATAAGCTAATCAGTGCCCTCCATCTTCTCATAGGGATCACCCCTCGATTCTACGCACCATACTATTTAGAGCTTCAACACTTCGTGGATACCATAGAGAGAGATTTAGAACCGACTCCTTCAGGAGAGGATGCACTTGAGGACCTGAAGGTGATTTCAACAGCTTACAAGAAGTCTGCAAAATCAAGCCACATTTAGCGCACGCGCTAACCGACACTTAGTAACGTTGTTAAGCCTTGGGAGATGTCGTATTTTGACGGGTTTTCATCACTATGATAATGCATCAGCAATAGCGTCTCTTATGATGATCCCCCACTCATTTAGTGGAGGCAACCATGGATTTGTTGGAGTAGTTTCTACGAACATGCCAAACTGTCTTTCCTGACCCCACCAATGCAGAGGTGTGTAGCTAAAGCCTTCCTCGTTACAAACTCTCATCATGTTCATGTTAGCCTCTAACTCGTTCTGCCAATCGGCGCTAGGTATTCTGTTGCAAGCTGCAAACTCGAAGATTCCCTGTGGCAAATCTAAATCTTTTACAGCCTGCATGTAGAAGCCGAAGCCGTTTCCGCTGTCCATCAACAGTTGTCTAACGTCGTTATACAGGTGTTTTTGCTCAAAATAGCTTATGTAACCCGCACCGTCTATGTATCTGTAACAATGAACACTATACACTATGTTCGTGATGTTCGGATTCAGTGTATAATTCAGTATCCAACCTTGGTTTACTATTGCTTGTTGACTTTCGTATCCTGTGTAGCCAAACTCGTAAATCATCAAGTGCGTGTCTCCAGATGCTCGTACTTGGTTTAATGTATCTTGGCAGACATTGAAAAATTCCTCGTGTATCGGACCGTGAGGTTCGTTCCAAAACTCGTAGATTACATTCGGATGGCCACTGTAGTATGATACAAGTTGTAACATAAAGTCTACATAATCGTCTGAACTTGTGAATATTCCTCGCTCATTTGTTTTAGTGTACGGGTCCCATGGAATAGGTGTCTGACCTGCAGATGCACCAACAGTATAACCTGTTAGGATGACATAGATTCTCCTTTCTGCAGCCATAGAAATTACGGTTCCAACACGATCTCTAACGCCATCAATGTTGCTTAACCAATTGATACATGGTGGTAGAAACATCCTTAATGTGTTTATTCCCATTTCCGCCATCTTGTCAAGATTGTAAGCGACATTATCTATATTGAATTCTTGTGTGCCTTGAGCAGGATTAGTGGCGCCTTCTTGCACAAACCATCCAGTATGAGGAGGATCTAAGAACCCAGGTTTATGTATACCTCTGAGGTAAACAATAGTTCCCTTGGAGTCCTTTATATGCCTTCCTTCTACATGCAGTAGTAGCGTACCATAACTTATTGTGCCTGAGCTTGGAATCGAAACGTAAGAAGCTGAAAAGATAGTTGGAGCCAGAACTAACGCAGAGATTAATCCTATGATGATTAATAGTGGCGCTATGCCCACACGCATTGTCTTGATTCTCCTTTTATTTTGAGGAACCCATATTTCCACGTGGGATTGATTAAGAGTTTGCCGCCGCGGAATCTTTTCTGAAAGTACATAGGATTGCCAATATCATATAAAGAGTTCTAGTATAAAAGTATTATATATTACGATGCATGATGCACCCAGAGAAGGTGTTTGAGTGGATGGAAAGCTTCATCAAGAGAAATATGCAGTTATCAGATCGTTGGCATCAGCGCGCCGCGCGCGCGAATGCGATGCACGGGGTGGGCCTATCTTGCAGACACGTTTGAAACTCTATGATTTTCGTGATTGGAGCAGAAATGCCGATTCCGTAAAACTCACTGAACTGGACTCTGGGGAAGTTCTCTTTCAGAAAGAGTTCTTAAGAATAGAGAAGGGTTGGAATGTGATTGATGTGGGTGCTCGAGTAGGCTATTACACAATTCAAGCGGGGCTCAGGGTGGGAAGTGAAGGTAAAGTCCTCGCCATTGAAGCCCACCCACGAATCTATCGCGTACTAAAGATGAACATTAGATTATACAAACTTGCCAATGTAATTCCGGTCTGCAAAGCAGTAGGAAACGAAACCCGTATGGTGCGACTCTTCGAGTCATACGACTCGGGTGGAACCAGTGTTATAGCTCCGCCTAGCCTGTACAGTCTTGCAAAGACCTGTGACTGGGCCCGAGTTGCCCGATGGTTTAAGCTAGCAAAGAAACGTGAGTTCACCAGCCTAATATACGGGTACTTGCACAACATGGTATTCCCACCGACATACGTACCTATAGATACTATAGACAATATTGTGAAGAAAAAGAAGATAGATAAGATCAACCTGATGAAAATAGATGTACAGGGCTCGGAGTTAGATGTATTAAAGGGGAGTCACATCATCTTGGAGGAACATATACCGACGTTATTGGTGGAGATTCACCCTGAACTAGCACCGCTTAAGGCATGGAAAGCAGAAGATCTATATGGATTACTACGTAGTTATGGATACCGCTTGACAATACAAAGACGTCTTAAGAATCCCATGGTGGTGGCACGCGCTACTTAGCTGCGCAAGCTCATATTCATGTGGAGAAGAGATGGAGATGAAAAATCCACCCAATGTTATTCTGGTTGTTATGGACACTGCCAGAGCGGATCATCTGTCCTGCTACGGTTATTCCCGGAAGACAACTCCAAATATTGACAGGATAGCTAGGGATGGCGTGTTGTATGAGAATGCTTTCACAGCAGCCCCATGGACACCCCCATCCCACGCGTCGATATTCACCGGAAAATATCCTTCCCATCACAAAACCATCGGTAGAGATGTACGTTTCAAAGAGGGACACACCTCTCTTGCAGAGATTTTAAGTAGAAACGGATACTGCTCCATTGGCATCGTCTGCTGCGAAATTCTGGGCCTAAGAAGTGGATTTGAGAGAGGTTTCCACAAATACGTCGATGTGACTTCGTCATCCATGTTGCCGGGCCGCCACACCAAAGAACTCATCAGGACCTTGATATATGGTCCCGATAACGGTGCTTGCCAAGCTACAGAGCTTGCAAAAAAGTTCTTCAATAGAGAGAAGAAACCCATCTTCCTGTTCATGAATTATTTCAACTCGCACACTCCGTATGACCCCCCAAGACCCTTCAAGAAGAGGTTTTGCAACGATTTTGACGAACCAATGATCTACGCGAAAGAATTCCTCCTGAAGAAACTCATCAGCAGAACTGCAGAGAAGATCTCGAGACAATACCTGGATATTAAGAGACTCCAGTGGATCGCAAGTGGTGGAGGTGGCTTCACCTTTGCAGCAAAGAAAACAACAATTTCTGAGGCAGAATGGGAAATCGTGAGATCTTGGTACGATGGAGAAATCGCTTATTTAGATTACATGTTTGGGAACCTGATAGATTTCCTGCGCCAGAAAGGCATTCTTGATAATACCCTTATAATCATCACATCCGATCATGGGGAAAACTTCGGGGAGCATGGATTGGCTGTTCATCCTCTCTGTGTGTATGACAGTCTCCTCCGCGTCCCCTTGATAATAAGCCATGCCGATATGGTTCCTAAAGGAAGAAGAATTTTAAATCTAGCATCTACCATAGACATTCTTCCGACCTTGACTGATCTTCTAAACATTGAGTTTGACGAAGCCATTCAAGGCAAGAGCCTGCATCCATTTGAAGATCGTGAGGTCCATCAGTACATATGTGCAGAGTACGGTGGACTACATACAAGGGGCTTCCAAGGGATGCAAGCTTGGAGAATCGACTCCAAGATAAGAGAGGCTCTTGAACAAGTTGACAGAGGATGCAAATGTGTAAGAACCCTAACCCACAAGTACATATTATCCCTCGAAAAGGAAGAGCTATACGATATTCGTGACGACCCGTTGGAGCAAGTGAATCTAGCAAATAAACATCCAGAGATCGTTAAATCCCTGAAAAGAAAACTAGAAAAGACGGTTGACACATCCTATTTCGGTCCTAAAGAGTTTCCACACGCAGATGAAACAGACAAGGAAATGATAAAACGCTTGAGAGCCCTCGGTTACATATAGCCTCTGAGGTGATTTCAAATTGGCTCACAGTCTCGTAAGGGCAATCTCCATTCCAGTGGGGTATACACTGAGCTTGATTGCAGTATTGCTCCCTTGGCGGGCAAGAAACAGATACTCAGATCTCCTCGGGTTCCTTATCGGCGTTGCACTCAATTCGAAGATGGTCCTAGATTTTTTCATGAACATCGGATTTAAAGGGCTTGAAACAGACTCTAAATGAAAGGGAGCGACTTCGATGGAAAAGAGGGAGGCAACCGTTCTCTTCTCAGGCGGTTCTGACTCGACACTGGCAGCTGCTATGCTATTGAAAGAAGAACGCTTCAACAAGTTACATCTCTTAACTTATCATCACAGTGGAATGAAATACATGGAGAAAAGCATGGTGAATGTTGAGCGCCTTGAAAAGAAGTTTGGGAAGGAAAAGATTGTGCACAGCCTAATCGATATAGAAGGAACATTCCACAAGCTATACTACAACAATTATTTTCAGGACTTGAAACGTTATGGCGTTTATTTGGCAGCGGGAACTTGCAACGTCTGCCAACTCGCCATGCATGTTCACACAATACTGTACAACCTTCAAAACAACGTTTCATACGCCTATGATGGATACAAGGAAGAGAAGGAACACGTCTACGCCATCATGTCAAGAGAAGGCAGAGAAATCATGAAGAAGCTCTATGAAGAGTACGGCATTACATATAGCAGTCCTGTTCGAAGCATATTGAGAACCGATTGGGAATTGCATGAATTAGGGGTCACTCAGAGAAAAAATGTGAAATTCCCCTACGAGCACCTAGACTATGAAGCTCAGCATTCTTGTTATCAAGGGTTACTCACCAATCTATACATACTGGGTTATCACCACAATCTATTCCACCATACAAAACCCCGGTGGATTGAATATCTAAAACAGAAAGTCGCAATGGCTAGGAACCACATAAACGATTACCTTAAGGCAAGACAAACATCATAACTGCCTTCTTCCATCATGCGCGCGACGCGCCCGAAGCAAGGCCTGACATCTAAAAGAAAAGAAAACGGGATTAAGATTGGAGAACTCTTCTGTAATCGTAGTTACAAGATTGAAAGCTCCTCAAAGACCTTTCATATGCAAATCTGTACCACCGAACGTTGAGACAATTCTTGTCTATGGAGGCGTAGGATCTGATGGTAGATGTAGGATTCTAGGAACGAACCGAGCTCGCAAACCCATACTGGTATTCGTGGACGATGACGTAGAATTTGACAAGACCTTCCTGCAAAGGCAAGTAGATAGAGTAGAAGCACATCCAAACATTATAATTACTTTAGGCTGGAGACAGTGGGAAGCACCAAGGGTATTAATAGTACACAGAGAAATAGTCAACAAAGTCAAATTTGACCCAAACCTTCATGCATTGGCATCCTTGGACTTCATTCTTCGGGCACATCTAGAAGGCTTCAAAATAGAGACACCAACATCACCTTATGATGGTCGCCCACGAGAATTCTATGATTTCCCAGAGGCATGGTTCTGGTATCAATTCAACCAAGTAGCGTTCATGCTAAAACATAGACATATTCCACGAAACGCTTTCAACCCACATGAAGAAAAGATAATTATAAAACCATTTTTGTTCTTCTTCAACCCGAGAACGGTGCAAGGAATCCCTACTCTCTACAAGAGTCGTCGGCTGTTATGCAGATGGATCGGTGCACTTTACTACGGAACAAAGAAGCTGTGTCGTCTATAAGGATGTCATCCACAGATTGATTGAGTATCGTCCACAGGGATACAAACTTGAAAGTGGCTATAATTGGTGCAGGTGAGATGGGACGATGGTTTACAGAATTCTTCCTGAAAGAAGGTGCTTCAGTCACGGTCTCCGACAAGAACAGACAGACTCTATCAAAAATGGAGGATGAATTTGGAGTTGAGGTCACTGACAACAAGGATGCAGTTGGCAATGCTGACGTAATCCTAATATGTGTGCCCATCGAAGATTTCGAGGATGTGATAAAAGAAATCCAT
>Ga0209978_10000767_pt1 | contig 12658 bp, 12 predicted proteins | sample BentaG_FD_182805 | JGI IMG/M metagenome (GOLD analysis project Ga0209978, IMG submission 182805) | Deep subsurface microbial communities from South Atlantic Ocean to uncover new lineages of life (NeLLi) - Benguela_00093 metaG (SPAdes)... | ecosystem: Environmental > Aquatic > Marine > Oceanic >...
CTTCCGGTGGTTCAAAACTGAATGGAGAGTCTACTCTAAAGAAAACCGGCAAAGGAAAGTTATTGACGAAATTCCTGGGCAGGCATTGTTGGGAGCTAATTTGGGCAGTTAACAATCTATTACTGGTTGGTTGGAGAGCTATATTGTCCTGCCTGACGACGACTCTGTGTGGCTGCATTCTGTAAAACCAACCCGGGAAATGCCAGCAATATTCCGACAAACCATTGTTGTGTGAAAATCATTATCAGAATACCGCCAATGGTGAAGATTAAACCAACACTCCACCCAGTCCAGCTGGCAATGCGCGTTACCCGTTCATAGTTGCCAGTGGCTTTCCATAGGAGTGCCCGCAAAATCCTGCCCCCATCTAGAGGAAAAGCGGGTATAAAGTGGAACAAAGCCAGCATAAAAAAAATAAATGCCAGCCACTGGACGAGCACATCAATTATAATATTGCCACCGTGTGCCATTACCAGATAAACCACGTAAAATATTCCGGCTATTATCAGGTTGGACAACAGCCCGACCACGGCCGATAACAGCTCAAGAATAGGGGAGGTAGCCTCTTTGGCTATCTGAGGCACTCCCCCAAAGAAAAACAAAGTAACACTCTCCACCGGGATACCTTTACTGGTAGCTATGAAACTGAGGACAAGTTCGCGAATAGTTAGGGCTATGAAAAAAAGAAAGCTGGCGGCTACCCCAAGCATTATCCTCTGCCATAAGGGATAAGCCGTTGGGAACTGGGTCACCACGGCGGCTGTTATCAGGATAATAGCTGCCAACCAGGTGTAATGTAATCGGATGCGAACCCCCCAAATCCGACCCAGATTAGGGGCACTTCTCATTTTCTCCTCACTCATAGTATTGAGCATTTTGAGTAGGTAGCTTGTTTTTGTCAAGCCCCCTCAATTTCACAGCATAGCTGATGGTTACCGCTAATATGTCTAAACAAATAATATAAAAACCCCTTCTAAACAGGCTGATATGGCATTATTTAGCGGTGATTAGGCTCCGTACAAATGGCATGCCACCAGATGCTCGCCCCCGATATCCTTAAGATTCGGCTCTTCCTGATGGCAAACTGGTAACACCCGATGGCAGCGAGTGTGGAAGCGGCACCCTGGTGGCGGGTTTAATGGGGAAGGAACGCTACCCGGAAGCAGAATTCTGGTCTTCTTTTTTTGTCTCATATCGGGGATAGCTGATAATAAAGCTTCGGTATATGGATGAAGGGGATTTTGAAAAATCTCATCCTTGGTGGCAAGCTCAACAATTTTGCCCAGATACATTATGGCAACCCGGTGGGAGACGTGTCTTATCACCGATAAATCGTGGGCAATGAATAGATATGCCAGACCGAATTCCTCCCGCAGGTCCAGCATTAGATTTAAGATTTGAGCCTGGATAGAAACATCTAGCGCACTTACCGGCTCATCAGCGATAATAAGTTTGGGATTCAGAGTGAGAGCCCGACCAATACCGATGCGTTGCCTCTGCCCACTGCTAAACTCATGAGGGTAGCGTAGGGCGTGTTGCGCTTCTAAGCCCACCCGTTCCAGTATCTCCGTTACCCTTTGTTCCCGCTCTTTGTCATCTTTCATACCGTGGATGAGTAGAGCTTCACCTATGGATTGACCGACAGTCATCCTCGGGTCAAGGAAGGACTGAGGGTCCTGAAATATCATCTGCATTTCCTTTCGTAATTCTCTCAATCCCCTCTTGTTTAGCTTGGTGATATCGGTGCTTCGGTAAATAATCTCCCCCTCGGTCGGCTCCTCCAATCTCAATATTACCCTGCCCAGTGTGGACTTGCCACACCCTGATTCACCCACTAAACCCAGAGCCTCTCCTTCTTCGATATAGAAAGATACACCATCTACTGCCTTTACATCACCAAGATGTCGAGAAAGCAGTCCCCCGGTAACCGGATAGTACTTCTTCAAGTTCTTTACTTCCAGTAGCTTATGCTTCATCATAGCCCTTTAACCACTTTAATGAGAATACAGGTGGCAGTAAACGGTGTGCTCCCCGTCAACAGTGACCGGCGGTGGCTCTTCCTGGCTGCAGATAGCCAGTGCTTTATCACAGCGGGGATGAAAAAGACAGCCGCCAGGAGGGTCAATAAGACTGGGGACAATTCCAGGTATGGACTCCAACCTGTCCTTGACTTGTGTCATGTCAGGTAAACACCTAATCAAACCGGCGGTATAAGGATGCTTTGGATTGTTCAGTAGTTCGGCCACTGTAGCTGTTTCAGCCAGTTTACCAGCGTACATGACTACCATCCTGTCTCCAATTTCGGAAACTACCCCCAGTTCGTGAGTTATGAAAAGGAGGGACATTTGTCGGGTCTCCTTCAACTGCTGAAAAATGTCTAAGATTTGGGCTTTGATAGTTACATCGACCGCCGTGGTTGGCTCATCAGCAATAAGGATTTGCGGGTCACAGGACAGACTCATAGCTATCATGGCTCTTTGCTTCATCCCGCCGGATAACTGGTGAGGGTAGTAATCGGCCGCTTCTTCTGGTGATGGTATGCCCACCTCCTCCAGCAAGCTCACCGTTCTTGCCTTTGCCTCACGGTTGTTCGCCCCCAGATGGAGCTTTATTTGCTCCGCTATTTGGTCACCTATGGTAAATACCGGGTTTAGAGCCGATTGCGCATCCTGAAAAATCATGGCAATTTCTTTACCCCTAATATGCCTGACCTGCTCACGGGGACATTTCAGCAGATTTATGTCGTCGTAGTATATCTCGCCGTCAACTATCCTGCCCGGTGGGGTATCAATCAAACCTAGAATTGAGAGGGCGGTTACCGTTTTGCCGCAGCCAGATTCACCTACCAGACACAGGCATTCGCTTTTCAGAAGGTCAAAATCGACGCCATCCACTGCCTTGACAATGCCGCGCTTGGTGAAAAAGTAGGTCTTTAGATTTTTGACGCTTAAGATTGTTTTTTCCATATTAAACAGCGCTCCTGGGGTCAAAGGCATCCCTGAGCCCATCACCCATGAAGTTAAAGGCGAGGACGGTGAGGAAAAGCATAATCCCCGGGGCTACGGCTACCCACCAGGCGATGTCCAGATTTTGTTGCCCGGCTCTTAGCACCATCCCCCAGCTGGTTACTGAGGGGTCACCTAAACCGATAAAGCTCAAGGCGGCTTCAGCTAGAATGACCCCCGGAATGGATAAGGTGGCTATTACTATGATGAGGCTGATGACATTAGGCACGAGGTGAGCCAGGATAATTCGGCTATCACTTGCCCCCAGGGCTTTGGAAGCCATAACGAACTCTCGTGTCCTCAGGGAGAGAGTTTCACTCCTAATCAACCGGGCAGTGCCAGTCCAGCCGGTAAGACCGATTACCAGAACGATAATGAGCAGGCTGGGACCGAAGATAAAGACGATGAGCACAAACAAGAGGAAGAAGGGGAAGGTCATCATAATATCGGTGAATCTCATCAGGATTTGGTCTGTCCAGCCGCCTAAATAGGCAGATACGGTGCCAATAAGCGTCCCTAGGGCTACAGCTATGCCGGTGGCAAATAAACCGACCAGCAAGGAGATTCTGGCACCGGAAATTATCATTGCCAGTAAATCCCTGCCCTTGTTATCGGTGCCCAGCGGGTGTTGCCTCATCCCAGTGATTGATTTGGTAGTAAACTGCTGTGTTTCAAGGTCATAGACTGATTCCTCGATAGTGAAACCCAATGGTGGCATGTTTTTCTCCTCAAAGTTGGCTGCCGTCGGGTCAACGGTGAAAAAGGGACCAATCAAAGCCAGCAGGATGAGAAACAGAATGAAGGCTAACCCGCCAACCGCCAGCCGGTTCCTTCTGGCTCTCTCCCAGTAGTATCTGGTTAAACTCCTGCTGACATAACTAGTCATATCTTATCCTCGGGTCAAGGTAGGTATAGGTAATATCGGTAGCGAGGTTAATCATTAATATCAGGAAAGCCGAGATAAGGACTACTGTAACCACTACCGCATAATCGTCGGCGAAGATGGCATTGAAGGATATTCGGCCTAAGCCGGGAATGCCAAAGATAATCTCGGTGAGGTAGGCACCGCCAAAGACGATGCCGCCCAAATCAAACATTATGATGGTAATCAAAGGTAGAATGGCATTTCTGAAGACATGCTTGCCGATGACCGTCCTTTCTGGCAGTCCTTTGGCTCGTGCCGTCCTGACAAACTCCTTTCTTAAATTATCCAGCATAGCCGACCTGGTATATCTGGTATAGCCGGCCGTCATTGCAGTACCAAGGGTAATCACCGGCAAGATTAGTTGCTTGAGATTGGCCAGGGAAAAGAGGGGTATGCTGGTATCATAATAGGTCTTAAACACTCCAAGCTGCACCGCAAAGAGCAGAATAAGCATCACACCCAGCCAGAAATTAGGGATGGATATACCAATAAAGGAGAAAAAGGTGGCTATGTAATCGGTCTTGCTGTATTGCCTGACGGCAGAAAGAATGCCAATCAAGATACCCAAGAAAGCGGCGAAGATAGAGCTTAAGAATATTAGTTGAAAGGAGTAAATCCAGTGGGTCTTAATCAGCTCCATTACTGGCATTGAGGTGCTGAAAGACCAGCCCCAATCCCCACGCACCAGATTGCCCACATAATTTATGTATTGCTCATATAGCGGCTTATCCAGACCATATCTAGCTTCTATGGCGGCCACTACCTGAGATACATCCTGCCCCCGGGCGGCTATATTAGCCAGATACTTATCGGCTGGGGAAGTTGGCCCAATTCTGACCAGAATAAAGGTGATGGTTAATATTCCCAGGGCAATAAATACGGCATAGAAAAGCCGTTTGATGATGTAATCTCTAAGCCAGCTCTTTTTCATCGGCATTACCAGAGAGCCTGAAACTTGAGGTAAGCAAAGCTGCCTGGAAAGTGTCTACGGCCTATGCCGCGAAGTTGTCCTCAAACAGGTTGCTTAGGAAAGGGTTACTCGAAATACCACAGGTGATAGTTATAACCCATATTTATGCCCGGTTCTATCCCCTTAACATTCTTTTGGAAGCCAGCATTGGCCAGTTGGAAAGCTAAGAAGTTCACCGGCTGCTCTTCGGAGATAAGCCGGGATAGCTCGGCATATAATTCCTTCCTGGCCTTTTCGTCAAGGGCTTCCTCTGACTTCACTCTTTTGAACAATTCATCAACCCGGGTATTGAAAAAGCCCCAGAAGTTCAAGCCTCCCTTAGTAATATAAAAAACGTCCGACCCTGAAGGTGCAAGGGGATTCGTGTTAAAGCCTATTACCAACAGGTCCCAGGGTTCCTCACTTACTGCTCCGACACCATTGTTAAATGCGGGTTCCTGGTCTGTGCCGGGGACCTTATTCCTAAGGTATTTCCCCAACTCGGTTGCCCAGGGAACAAACTTGAGTTCCACATCAATACCGATAGCCGACAATTCCTGCTTTATTAAGTAGCCCACATTTTCGCGCACCTCATTGCCGGAATTAGTTATTAAAGTTAGCTTCAGGGGCTTACCCTCTTTGTTGCTAACTTCAATGCTGCCATCAGCCTTCCTGGTAGCGTAACCCGCCTTAAGGAGCAATTCTTTAGCCTTCTCCTTATCCAGTAGCGGTTCAACTCCGTATCTGGCAAGACCTTTGTCCACATACCAGGGCGAGGGTCTGGGGATAAAGCTGAAAGCAGGCTCGCCGAAGCCATAAAGCACCTGCTCTATCATCAGTTCCTTGCTTATTGCCATAGATAGGGCTTGTCTCACCTCTTTCTGCTTCAACCCATCCCAGCCATTATCCCTCAGGTTATAAGCCAGTAATAAATAGCCGGTAGTAGGCACCGTATAGACATTAATCCATTCTATCTGCTTGAACTTGCCCACTTTGTCGGGGTCAATGCCGGTATAAGTGATATCCCCGGCTTCCAGAGCCGCATGGAGTGTGGCTGGAGTGCCGAAAATCTTGACGATATATTGTTCAAAATAAGGGGCTCCGATATCCTTGCCGAGATAATATTCAGGGTTTTGCTCAACAACATACTTGTCATTTCTTATCCATTCCACGAACTTATACGGTCCCAGGTTCCCGGTATAGGTCAGATTATTGAATTCTGGCGCCTGGGTAAAGGCTTTGACGTCGCCTTCGTATTTAATGGCAATGTATTTGGGGTAGGGGGTCAAACCGCGAACAGTATATATAAATTCCGGGTCAACCGTCTGGCGAGTTATGGTAAAGGTGACCTCATTAGCTACTTTGGGGGTGACAAATACCGTTTCGCCATCTACCTCTTCCTGCCAATCGCTCTGGTAGGTATAATTGAGCCAGTCGGAGAACATCAAGTTGCTTAAGGTATAAACATAGTCTTCAGCAGTAACCTTGGAGCCATCACTCCACTTCAGGTCGTCTCTAATAGTCACCGTATAAACCAGACCATCTTCACTTACCTCAACATCTTTAGCTGCGCAACGCAACTGAACATGCCACTCGTTATCATAGGTGACCAGAGAATCTTGAGTGTGCCCGGCATAGCCTAAGGAGGCGCTATCGGCGGCCAGAATCCAGTTCAATGTTTCGGCATCCCCGGCCGATGTTCCTGATATGTAAGTTCCCCCAGCCTCCTTGGCAGGGCGGCACGAGCTTGTGATTAGGATTATGCCGATTAATAGAAAGATGAAGATTCTAAGTTTACCCACCTATTGCTCCGCTCGCTAGCGCTAAAACTTGTCAAGGTTATTTCTATATTAGCTGAGCTGTACGTTCACGTCAAACGGCTGGAACCGATAGACCCTAAGACCATCCTCAGCGTGCAAGACTTGAAAGCATTTCTGGAAGAGTGTTAATATATTTGGTTGACGGGACTCTTTAAGCGGAGTAATATAGAAGCCAGGGGCAGGCAGTGCATTGGTAGCCAGAAGAGGCTTGATATAGGGAATCTTGGTAAATGTGGAGGGAATTATGCCATTTCGTTTAGGACCATGGGAGATCGGTCTTATCTTGGCAATCATTCTAATTGTCTTTGGGGTAGGCAAACTACCGCAAGTAGGCGGAGCTATTGGCAAGGGAATGCGAGCTTTTCGTAAGGGACAGGCTGGTGAAGAAGAGGAAGAGGAAGAAAAACCCAAAAGGAAGACTGCCAAGAAAGCGGAAAAGGGTGGAACGTAAAGAAGAGGGGGAAATAATATTCCACCCAGAGGGTGTAAACGAATTTTGACAGAAGTTAAAGTTGAGGGTGGTAGGAGGCTCTGTTGGCTGTAGAAGCTCTTCGGAGCCTTTTTAGTGGCCGGAAAAGGGTTACTGTCGGCATTCCTGTGGTTTTTGGGTGTGCCTGTCGCTTCTGGGTAAAACCCTAAGTTCTTATTCGTCAGGGATAGGAGGTTGGGAGTCAAGACGAGTGCCGGTGAGTAACAGCGATTTGAGCAGTTCAAAAGGGAGAAAAGACAGTCGCTCCAGTGTGACCAGAAGGACCTTTCTTAAGGTGTCAGCCTTAACTGGAGTGGCAGTCGCTGCCAGCCGCATTATAAAATACCCCGAAATCAGCCCCATTGCCTCTGCCCAGGCAAGCACTGAAGGTGTTATCACCGAGAAATGGATTAATACTTCCTGTCTTAACTGCCCTGCCCGCTGTGCTACTCAGGTCAGAGTAGTGAACGGCAAAGCAGTGAAGATATCAGGTAATCCACTATCCGAGGTCTCTGAAGGAGAAATCTGCCCCCGCGGACACATAGGTCTTCAGGTCTTGTATGACCCGGGTCGAGTCAGTGGCCCGCTGAAGAGAACCAACCCGCTGAAGGGAAGGGGAGTGGACCCCGATTGGACTCCCATCTCTTGGAGTCAAGCCTTGAGTGAGGTTAGTGCCCGCTTAAAATCGCTCAGAGATAAAGCTCAACCGCACAAGCTGTTACTGCTTCACGGACTGAATACCATCAGCAATGAAGATATGATTCACCGCTTTGCTGATGCCTATGGAACCCCCAATGTCATTTCAGGAGACGCCCTCGAAAATGAGGCTGAGAAGTCAGGCAGATGGATGGCGGATGGCAATTATAACCATGTTGCCTATGACTTTGGTCAGACCAATTATCTACTGGCCTTCGGTGCCAGCATTATAGAGTCTGAAAAACCGCTTGCCCGAAATTTGAGGATGTGGGGTAAGATACGGCGTGAAAGGCCAATCCGGGCAAAGGTGGTAGTAATTGACCCTCGCTATTCAGTCACTGCTGCCAAAGCTGACCAGTGGATACCTATCAATCCTGGTACTGATAGCGCCCTGGCTATGGCGATAGCCAGCGTAATAATAAGTGAAGGGCTCTACGATGCCGAATTTATTAGGAATTGGACGAGTGGATTTGATGAGTATAAAGAGCTGGCACTAAATTACTATAGCCCGGAAAAAATGGCAACAGTAACTGGCATCGACGCCGATATTACCCGACAAATAGCCAGAGAATTCGCCCAAACCAAACCGGCCATTGCCTGGATAGGAAGAGGAGTCGCTGGTTGGCCTAACGGGTCTTACAATAGCTATGCCATATTCTGCCTTAATGCCCTTGTCGGCAACATTGATGCTCCGGGCGGGGTGATATATCAGGAAGACCCGAAGTATAGGGATATGCCAAAACCAGTCGAGGATGATGCAGCCAAGGAGGGTAAAGCCAAGCCAAGGCTAGATTTCCGGCAGACAAACCTCTTCCCGTCTGCGGAAGTGGTTACAAATCAGGTGGCAGATTCTATATTGAATGATGCCCCATATTCAGTAGAGATGGCGATAGGCTTTAACAGTAACTTTAATATGTCTGCACCTGGAACGTGGCGGTGGGATGAGGCTCTTAAAAAAGTGCCTTATTATGTCCACATTGCGCCATTTATCAGTGAAATGGCGGAGTATGCTGACATAATACTACCGGCGTCTACCTTTCTCGAGGAATGGGCGTACGACCATTCGCCACCCGGTTCGGGCTTCGCTGAGGCAAAGCTCAAGCAGCCGGTAGTGGAGCCTCTACACGATACCAGAGGCATAACGGATATAATCTTTGAAATAGCCGGGAGGTTGGGGGGAACAGCAGCCCAATCTTTTGACGGTATTGGCGGCGATGCTCAAGGCTTTGTCAGATACCGAACCGGGACCATTGTGACCTGGCAGGAGTTCCGTGAGACGGGTGTTTGGGCAGGACCGGCTTACCAGTATCACAAATATGACCGCATATTCAACACACCCTCCGAGAAATTTGAGTTCTATTCGGGTAACCTGGAAAGAGTGCTCAAAAAGACGGGGAAGGTTGATGGTAGGCTGGCTTGCCTGCCCCATTATGAGGAGGCTGCATTCCTCGGTGATAGGGGAAGCTATCCTCTTGTGTTATCGACCTACCAGCCGTTACTAAATGTAGAGAATGGAAACCAGAATTATCCCTGGGCTCAAGAGATATTCCTGGTGATGCATGGTGTTGGTTGGATCAACTTCGTCGAGATAAACAGCAAGACAGCCCGTTTCTTAGGCATTAGAGACGGGGACACAGTGTGGGTAGAATCTCCATTTAACCGAATCAAGGTAAGGGCCAGGGTAATTGAAGGGATTCACCCACAGGTTGTCAGTATGGCTAATGGTCAGGGGCATTATGCGGATGGCAGGTGGCAGCAGAGCATAGGCGTGAACCCGAATGAAATTATCGGTGTGAGCTACGACCAGTTGAGTGGTCAGTCGTCCCTTTTTAACACCAGGGTCAAAGTTTACAGGGTATGAGGTAGTAAATGGCAAAATGGGGAATGATAATTGACCTGGACAAGTGTGTAGGCTGCCAGGCTTGCACTGTTGCCTGTAAAGAGGAAAACAACGTTCCGCACGGCTCGCCTCAAGAGCAAAGGCGGAGAAGAGAGATTTACTGGAATAGGGTGATAGCCGTCAGTGAGGGTGAATACCCAACAGTAAGGGTCGAGTTCATACCAATACCCTGCATGCACTGTGAGAATGCCCCATGTGTTACCGTGTGTCCGGCAAAGGCAACCTATCATCGTGATGATGGCATTGTTGTACAGGATTTCCGGCGGTGTATAGGATGTAGATACTGCATAGTTGCTTGCCCTTATGGAGTCAGGAGTTTTAACTTTAAAGACCAGCAGGAAGAAGAGTATCACCGTCCTGACCTGCCCCCCACCCGTGCTGATAGAGGACCCTGGCCATTCCCGCAGCGTATACGAGGTGTGGTTGAGAAGTGCACCTTTTGCTTTCACCGGATAGACCAGGGGCTAAAAGAGGACAAAAAGATAGGTATAGATGTGGTGCCAGCTTGCGTGGAAGCCTGCCCAACCAAAGCCAGAATCTTCGGTGATTTGGACGACCCTGATAGCGAGGTATCACGCCTGTTGGCGACCAGAGGGGGCTTCAGACTGAGAGAGGAGTTGAGCACACATCCTAAAGTATTTTATCTCCATGGCTAAAGGAATTACCAAATGGATTTGACTTATTCACCAATTGAAGGTAAATCCAGGAGCTACCGCATTATGGTGGCAATTCTCGGTGTTATGGTGGTAGTTATGGCCACCAGCTATCTAGTTGCTTACCTGAAGGGTCTCCAGGTGTGGGGAATCAGCAATGCCGTACCCTGGGGACAGCTTATTACCCTTGATATTTACTTTATAGGACTTAGTGCCGGTGCCATTGTTGTTTCTGGACTGTGTTATGTTTTGAGACGGGAGGAGTATAAACCAATTGGTCGGATAGCGGTTTTTATGGGTCTTTTAATCTTTACTGGCGCTATGGTATGCGTGCTGGTAGACCTGGGCAGACCAGAGAAGTTCTGGCGGCTTTTTATGTATGGCTATCTAAATAACATGACCTCCATGTTTGCTATTAATAGTATTTGGTACGGAGGATATATCCTACTTATGCTCCTTTATCTATGGCTGGCAATAGAAAATAAGACAAGGTTAGCCATGATAGTAGGCACTATAGATGTTCTCTGGGCGATTGGGGTCCACAGTTTTACTGGAGCGATATTCGGTCTCATTGGCACCAGGGAAATCCTTTTCTCGCCGATAAAACCATTCGAATTTATTGCGGCCGCGCTGACATCCGGAACGGCACTACTGATATTAGTGGTGGTGGTTGCCTTTAAGTTCAGCAAGCGTTACATCGACAAGAAGGTGATACTTTCCCTGGGAAGGTTGCTGTCAATTATAATAATTGTCCTCCTGGTCATGGTCTTTTTTGATAAGTTGACTCATATATATTTCCCTCACCGGGCAGGTGCAGTATTTTTGTTTACCGGTCACTACTGGTGGCTTTTCTGGTGTTTTCAGATAGGCATGGGGCTAATTATACCGCTAATAATCCTGTTCCATCCTAAAGCTGGCAAGAGTGTTAAGGGTGTGGTGATAGCTTCAATATCGGTGGTCATCGGCGTGCTGGGGGAAAGGGCTGCCCTGGTAGTCCCGGGGACAGCTCAGGTTCAGCAACTTTACCCTGGGACTATCGAAGGCGTATGGGGGGCAGCCGGCGTCTTTCCCATAACACTCTGGGAGACAGCCCTGGCCTTGGGTATAGTTGCCCTGGTGGCGCTTCTTTTTGTGCTGGGCTTGAAATATCTGGAACTATTGCCGGCCACTGAGGTTGCTGAAGTAAGTGAAGCGCCGGAGGTGTCAGAAACTTCGGAAGGGGCAGAAGCTTCTGCCCCTGCGGTTGAGGCCGAGGGGTAGTACGGAAATATGGATACGGAATAGGCAGCCTATGAGCGAGTTTAAAGGGATTCGACAGGATAAGCCAGAGGCATACGTCAGCGGGTCTGAAGGCAAAATCAGCCGACGTGAACTGTTTAAGCTGGTTTCACCCTTCGGCAAGGTGACACTGGATGGTTCACGATGTACCGGTTGTGGTCTTTGTGCTCTTGATTGTCCTACCGAGGCATTAAGCGCTTCATCAAGTGAGGAAACCGATGTCTATCAACTGCTCTTCAAGTATGGTCTCTGTATTGCCTGCGGCCAGTGTGTCGAGGTTTGCCCAGAGCAATGCCTGCACCTGGAGCGTACCTTAGAACTAGATAGGCTTAACAGCCCGGCAGCAGTGCTCTTTGAAGATGGAATTGCCAGGTGTGGTGAGTGCGGTAGCGTTATTGGTTCCCGGGCAATGATTGACAGGTTACAGGTTAAACTAGTGGCGGCGGGGGACCCCTTGACTTCACAGCTTGAACTCTGCCCCGCCTGTAAAATCAAGGCTCGGTTCAGTTTAGCCGGCTGGAGATAGGGACAATGGATGTATTACTTAGAGTGATAGCTATTTTTATAGAAGTGGCCATACTGGCGGCGATTATGTATGTTTTGCTCACTGGAGTGCGGCTTACTGTTTTTGACCTGGGGCTGGGGTTGAGATATAAGAAGATTGTAACTATAGCGCTGGTACTGGCCGGCTTTATTGTGGTGGTCTTTTTCATTGCCCACTTGACTTCATTTTATCCAAACGTATGAGTTGAGGAGGACAGTTTGGAGTTTTTACGCGAGCTTTTCTGGGCAGGTCAGGAAGTTTACATAACAGAAGTCTTTATGCCAATCATAATAATTGCTGCCATATTATTCCCTATTATTATTGCTCTTTTCGTCTTTGGCTTTTGGCGGCGCTACCGATTATGGAAGGTAGGGCAGGCAGAAAATCGCTTTGAAAAGTGGCTTACCAGGCTGATGAGC
>Ga0209978_10000768_pt1 | contig 12650 bp, 12 predicted proteins | sample BentaG_FD_182805 | JGI IMG/M metagenome (GOLD analysis project Ga0209978, IMG submission 182805) | Deep subsurface microbial communities from South Atlantic Ocean to uncover new lineages of life (NeLLi) - Benguela_00093 metaG (SPAdes)... | ecosystem: Environmental > Aquatic > Marine > Oceanic >...
GCAACCGAATCAGCTGCATGTTGAATGGTTCGCCAAGGCTGAGATCTTGTGCCCGGATTTGAATCTTTTCCTGAGGGAGAAACATGATGCTCAGTTGTCCAGGCCCAAGTCGTCATTAATAATGTAAACGCAATTAAAATTGAACTAAAGCGTCTCATGTTTCTTAACTCAATCTCTAATAATAACTGGGATATCTTTTTTGCGGTTTTTGTTCCTACGCATTTGGAGCCGCACCTGGCTTCCAATTGAGCTTTAAATATAGAAAGAAAAATCAATTCTTGTCAATGGTGCGAGAGAAAAACAGGAGGGGAATTTTCTAAATCAAAGGAAGGGTAAAAAAAAGAGGCTGCAATTTGCTTCTTGGGGAAAAAACTGCAGCCTCTTAGAGGATAGGGATTGTTTGGTAATAAAGGCTTAATCTGCCTGTGGAAGTGAAGAGAAAGAATCTCTCGAACTTATTTACCAACTCTTCCCAGCGGGTGATAATTGTTCTCACCATTTCTTATTTTCCTCAGATTTTGTCATCTAACAATGGTGAGATGATGACTAACTGTATCTGCTTTTTCCAGAAAATTAGATATAATTTCATACCCTGCCTCTTTTCCTACTTTAATTAAATCCACAGCAGCAGAAGAGACAACCAGGTTGAAACTGGCAAAAGTGAGCAACACAGCCACAGCCAGTATTATCGCTTTCTTTTTGAATTGCATTCTAGCCTCCTTAATTTATTTTTTGTTTCTCTATATATATACGTAGCAGAACGATGAAAAGTTGCTTTTTTTTACAATTTTTGATTTTGAAGCCTTTATTTTTGTTCTTCGAATTTTTTTTCTTGGAGTTGACTTGAAGAGAAATTGAAGTTATTCTCAGATAAAATCTGTAGAGGTTCGCTGGAAAGTCAAAGTCAAAAGCCAAAAAGAGATAGAAGTAGAGGTTTCTATTCATTCTACTCGGGGCAGCATCCAGAAGAAGAAAATAAGGTTAGAAAGGAAATAGGATAAAAATTCTTATTAATTATGGAAAAAATCGCTCGTCTCAATCCTCTTTTGGAGGTTCTTCAATCCTCCCCTGAACGGATTAATAAGATTTTTATCCAGAAGGAGACGTTCCGGAGGAAAATCGCTGAAATTATTCACCTGGCCAGAGCAAAGGAAATTCCTTGTATCCTGGTCCCCAAGAAAAAGCTCGACAGTTTGGCCCCACACCATCAAGGAGCAGTAGCCCTTTTATCTGCCAAGGAATTCTCTTCCCTGGACGATATCCTGGCCGAAGCAGATCTTCCTTTCCTTGTTTTGCTGGATGGGATAGAAGACCCCCAGAATTTAGGAGCGATTATCCGCACGGCTGAAGGAGCTGGGGTAGATGGGGTCATTTTGCCTGAAAGGCGGTCTGTTGGCCTAACAGAAGCCGTCTTTAAAGTTTCTGCCGGAGCTTTGGAGCATTTTAAGATAGCCAGAGTTAAGAATCTGGCTCGCACTATGGATGCCTTAAAAAAGCGAGGAGTGTGGTTGGTAGGAGCTGAAGGAGGGAAAAAAGAGTATTGGTATGAATTCGATTATAATATTCCTTTGGGGATAGTTTTAGGCTCAGAAGGTAGAGGTTTGCGTCCTCTTATAAAAAAGAAGTGCGATAAAATCCTCTCTATTCCTCTTCTTGGACATCTTGATTCCCTAAATGTGGCTGTTGCAGCTTCGATTTTCATTTTTGAGGTTATCCGACAAAGAAAAAATTTTCAAAGTGTATAATTTTCTTGGGATTCTTTTTCTTTTCTAATTTGACGCTCTTCTTTTTCTGTGATATAGCTGATAATAATAAAAAAATTGGGGAGAATTGTTGCAAGCCAAAAAATGAATTCTTATTTCCAACAAAAGGAGGCTTAAAATGAAAAAAAAGACCTCTCCTAATACAGAAGTTCAGAGACTCACTGTTGAAAGATTGGATAAGGAAGCGGAAGTTGTCCGGGTTGAATCCGTGCCCCTTTCTGGAAAATACACCACAGAAAAATTCACTAAGGAGTTGGCCCAAAAGGAAATTGAAGAACTTTCCTGGTGGGACGCAGATAGCGAAAAAAGCGAGATGTACAGGATCAAGGAGCTTCGGGAGAAACTGGGGCTACGAGAGGATGAGGAGCTTTCTGAGAACATGGTCTTCTGGATAATCAAGCAGTCGGGGAAGCCACTGATGGTCTTTCATGCGACACAGCCGGCCCGGATGTTGAGCAAGAAATTGTACACAAGCTTAGCTGAAAGGCCGAAAACGATAGAGGAGTAACCCATGAAAAGGAATGACAATCTGCGTATTCATGTCATCAATGTCGGGCATGGAGATAGCATTTTGGTCGAGTTTCCCGATTACACAACAGGACAACAGAGGAAGCCCAGATTTGGGCTGGTAGATGGGGGAGGTTTAGACTCTGAGGTTAAGAACAAGACCCTGGACTACGTGAACAAGTTTGTCCGCTGTCGCCTAGAAGATGATCCGTCCCACGCACCTTCCGCCGAGGATTTTATCTTCGAATTTATTTGTCTGACCCATCCGCACAAGGATCATCTCTACGGTATACTCCCCCTGTTGAATGCCTACTGTGCGCAGGAGATACCTGTTAATCACAGGCCTCGAGAGTTCTGGGACTGCGGGTTCCGTTACAATACTGTTGGTTATTTAGGTCTTCTTCAATATCTCAGGGATCATAGGGAGGTTCAGTTTATTCGTGTAACTTCTGGTACTGAGTTTCACTATGACGATGTAGAAGTCCTGGTTCTTGCTCCTTCCGTTGATTTACGTAATCGTTATGATACTTACGGAGTTGATCTTAACGATGCCTCAATCGTATTGCGCCTAAGCCGCGGGAATGGTGTGGCAGTCCTGACAGGCGACGCCCATTTCGACTCATGGGGAAAGGTGTGTGAGGAATTTCCACGGAAAAAACATCTTACATATCCCCCTGTCAGGATAAGAGACGAGGAAACGCCGGACGTGAGAGACCCAAACCATCCCGCCATAGTTTTTCTCTCCAAGGAAAATCAGCTTAACTGCCAATTCCTCAAAATAGCCCACCATGGCAGTAAGCGGGGCACCAGTTATGAGTATATTGAAAAGCTTTCGCCTTCAAGCTTTGCTATTACCTGTGATAAAGATGAGTGGTACGAAAGTCATCAAAGAAGCTGGGTAGGTAAGTTTCCCCACCCTATCACTCGCCTTATCATTGGGGAACAGACAGACCAGTTCGAAGTGGATGATCCGAGAATCCCAGACATCGAAAGCCTGGGGGATAAAATTGGCACCAGCAATATGAACGGCACTATGATCTTCACTATCAAAGGCAATGGAAATGTAGTAAGAAAAAACCTGAACGATGAAAGGAATGAAATGGTGGATGAAGCCCGCCTGGGTCAAGCTCTTTAAGGCGGCATTTTTTGTTTCCCGGTTGAGATTTCTGCTGTTTATCACCCCTAAAATGAGCAACCTTTTTCTTATCCAAATTTTTGGGGAACTTCAGTAAATATTTGACCACATCTTGTTCCCATCTTATACTTAAAAATGGAAATGAATAATTTCGGCCCAAAAACAGTAATATATTATAAAGAGTGGATAAAGCATGTCAGAGAAATTAGCTTTGGAGAAAGGATTTGTTTCCTGGGCAATTAGACTAGATATGAAAGAAGATAAAGTTTCCTCTGAGACGGAAATCATTGAACGGGTAAAAAGGGGAGATAGAGAGGCTTACCAATTTATTGTGGACCGCTATATGAAGAAAGCCTACTATATCGCTTTGGGTTTTGTCCATAATCCTCAAGATGCTCTGGACATCTCCCAGGAGGCTTTCATAAGAGCTTTCCGCAAAATAAAGAGATTCAATACCCAAAAATCCTTTTTTCCCTGGTTTTATCAGTTGATGAAAAATCTCTGTTTCGATTACCTTAGGCGAAGAGGCCAGAGGGGGGAGGTTCCCCTCGACGGAGTTCAAATTCTAAAAACAGAAAAGGATGACAGGGAAATGAAAGAAATTCTCTGGAAGGGGATAAGTAGCTTGTCCTTAGAGCAGAGAGAGGTTATTCTTTTGCGCTACTTTCAACAGTTTTCTTATCAGGAGATTGCAGAGATTTTGGAGAGACCTGTGGGAACAGTTATGTCTTCCCTTTACTATGCCAAAAGACACCTTAAAAAAATAATCGAGAAATACTTAAGCTGAGAATCGAGGTGTAAGAGGAAGTTTTTAATGGACCATCAAAGGATGAAAGAACTTATTTCTTCATATCATGATGGAGAATTGGATAAAGAGCAGAATAAAATAGTAGAGGAGCATTTGAAGATATGCTCTGAATGCAGAGAAGAGTTTGAAAGAATGAATAAGTTTGAGGAGGTGATGGGTAAAATGGAATTAAAAAAGCCTTCAAAGGACGTATGGCAGATTTATTGGGCTTCTGTTTATAACCGTCTGGAAAGGAGGATTGGCTGGATTTTGCTCGCGATTGGAGCCATGATTCTTCTCTTTTTCGGCGGTTATAAAATGGTTGAAGGCATCATTCGTGATCCCTCTGCTCCCCTCCTCTTAAAAGTAGGGATTCTGGTTCTCTTAGGTGGAGTGATTGTTTTGCTGGTTTCCTTGATCAGAGAGCAATTTTTTGTTCGCAAAAGGGAGAGGTACGAGGAGGTTGAAAAATGATTATAATCACCTCAGGTCATGTTCCTGGAAAGACAGTTAAAAAAACCTTGGGCCTTGTCCGGGGTAATACCATTCGAGCCCGTCATCTGGGGCGGGATGTCATGGCTTTTTTCAGGAATATCGTTGGAGGAGAAATCAGGGATTACACAAAGATGATGGCTGAATCCAGAGAACAGGCTCTTGATCGTATGGTTGAGGAGGCTGAGAACCTGGGAGCCAATGCAATAATTAATGTTCGCTTCACAACCTCCATGATCATGCAGAATGCCTCTGAGATTTTAGCCTACGGAACAGCCGTCGTAGTCGAATAAGATAAGAAGAAGAATACAAGGTGCTCAAGAAAATACTTCTCATTTTCCTTCTCCTGCTCTTAACCTTGCTCTTTTTCTTTTTATTCACGGCCTTTTCTCTGGAGAGGAAAGAAGAGGGAAGTTTTTCTCTTTATTTTATGGAAGAGAAGGTTGGTTACGAAGAATACACCTGGCAATCGAATGAGCGAGGCTATCTCCTTGAAGTTTCAGGCCGTATGACCAAACCAATTGCCTTGGAGATTCACACCTTGAGCATTCGTCTTGATAAAAGTTTCATCCCTCTCAAATATTACTTTAAAGGTTCTGTGAGCGGAGTAAGCCAGGAGATTACAAGCTCCATTTTTGAGGGCGAGGTGGAGAATGCCATTCTGGTTGCAGGCCAGGAAACCAAAGACACGACCAAAATCAGAAGGGATGCCTTTCTTTTGCCCAATGCCATTTTTTCTCCCTATGTTGTGCTAACAAAGAAATTCCGTTGTCAACTTCAAGAAAAAGTTGAGCTTTCTGCATATATTATTCCTCAGCTTGAGGTGCCTTTCAGCCTTGAGCCAAAGGAAGAGTCTCCTTGTCTTCTTATTATGAATATAGGTGGGATTGAGATTGAACTGGAGACAGATGAGGAAGGGAACCTGAAATCTCTCCATATCCCTTCCCAGAGATTGAAAGTTATCCAGAAGACTTCTGAGTAATGGAAGTTAAAAAGTATGGCTCATCACAATAATGAGTACCTGATTAGAAAATATGAAGAAGAGAAAAAGATGAATCAGAGGGGATGGCCGCGCTCCATTCAGATTTTTAACGCCATTCCCTCGGGGTCAGGCCTTGTCGTGATAGTACGATTTGAACTTCATTTCCTCCTCCGAGCATTTCTTCACAATAAGGCCTGACCCCATAGCGCGACTCCGCTTCGTATCTAGCGAAGGCCAGTGGGTGAAAAAACCGTTTGAAGGCGGAGCAGGCACGGTTCCTCTCCGGTGAGGAGAGGAGAGTGAAGCCTGAAACCGAGCAGCTTTTGCCTCGCTGGGGCAAAAGCTGCGTGTTTTGGAACCCACTGACCTGAGCTCCTCTTCAAAGTCGCTTCCTCCATCCCCTCTGATTCATCCCCTCATAGGAAATTCAGGTGAAGCCCTCTAATTAAAAAGCCAGGTATCCATTATTGCGATGAGCCTATTTTATGAATAATTCAGGATAATTAATGTGTAAAGTGTTAAACTGAATCATACTTATTTCTAGGCAATTGGAGTTCAAACTGTCAATAAAGATAATCTGCAATTATAAATGAATTCAGATATCACTCTCCTTGGGGATAAGGCCATAATTAAAATATCTTTTTTCTATACTTGAAAAGTAGAGGGAATTTTCAATATAATAAAATCAAGCAAATTCAAACGAAAGCGAGGTGGATCATGAGAAAAAGGGTAATTTTAATTTCCTTATTCCTTTTATTTTTGTTCTGGTTTCTATTCCCAGAAAATCATCTTCTTTTTCCCCAAAAAGTCTTTACCCAAGTGGATAACGCTTGTCGACATCTCAACAAAGGTGAAATTGACCAAGCTATTGATCTCCTTGAAAAGGAGCTTAAAGTTTTTCCTTACAACCTCAACGCTCATCTTTACCTGGGTATTGCCTATTACCTGAAAAAAGATTTCGAGAAAGCCTTTAAAAAATTCGAAAGTATTGAAAAAGCAATAGAGAAGAGGGTGGACTTTGATAGTCCAGCAAAGTTTCAAAGGCCTAAAACAAGTGGGACCTTGTTCGAGCCCGAAGATATCGACGCTAAGTTAATCGAGTATTGGAAAGATGGAAAGGCAGATGTTCTCTTTTCTGAAGAAATAAAAGCTCTCCTCTATTTCTTCCGGGGTCTGAGTTTAAAGGAAAAAAAAGATTTAAAAAATGCTGAGAAAAGATTCAAAAAGGCTCGAAAACTTAACTACGAGAAAACCGCCCTTTCCCTGCAACTCATTGACCTTTACCTTAAAAAGAAAGATACAAAATCTGCTTCTAAAGAGTTAGCTGAGTTCAAAAAAATCTCTGGCGAAAGTCAAATCGTCATTTTCCTGGAAAGTTACTTACAATACAAAAAAAATGACCTAGAAACTTCCCTGGCTGGGTTTGAGAAGATCGCCGAGAAAATGCCTCGGGCAAAAAAGAATATGGGGCGCATCCACTACAACAGAGGAGAGTATCAAAAGGCAATAGATATTTGGGAGGGAATCCTCTCCCAGCAGCCTGATGATAAAGAAGTCCAAATCAACCTCGGCCGCGCCTATTTCCAGGTTGGTGACTCAGGAAAGGCCCAGGAATATTTTGACAAAGTAGGACTTAAAATTTCTCCTGCAAGGTACTCGCCTAAAAAGATCTCCCTTATCTATAATGTTCTTCCTAAAGAAGTCCAGTTTGACCTGCAATGCAAATAGAAAAGAAGAGATGAATACTAGGGATTCTTCTTTTCCCTTTTTTCTTTTATAGCGGCCTGGGCTGCAGCCAGACGAGCTATGGGAACTTGAGGGGCAGCACAGCTTACATAATCCAACCCAATTTCATGGCAGAAGAAAATAGAGAGAGGGTCTCCTCCATGAACGCCGCAGATACCAATCTTTAGGTTAGGCTTGGTCTGTCGGCCTTTCTTCACAGCCATTCTCATCAATTCCCCGACTCCTTTAATATCTATTGTCTCAAAGGGATTATTCTTCCAGATACCATGAGCTAGATAATAGGCAAGAAAATCAGCTCCATCATCACGGGAAATACCAAAAATTGTTTGGGTAAGGTCGTTCGTTCCGAAAGAGAAAAACTCGGCCTCCGTGGCAATCTCATCAGCCGTAATGGCAGCTCTGGGGACTTCAATCATAGTCCCTACTGAATATTCAATTTTGACTTTATACTTTTCCATTACTTCTTTAGCAACTCTCTGAACAATTCTTTTCTGATTGGTAAGTTCTTCCCTTTTTCCTACCAAAGGAATCATAATTTCAGGATAAACTTTTTCTCTTTCTGTAGCCAATTGACAAACAGCCTCAAAAATGGCTGTGGTTTGCATCTCGATAATCTCTGGATAGGAAATTCCCAGTCGACAACCTCTATGACCAAGCATGGGATTGAATTCTGATAGCGCTTTAACCCGCTCCAGCAATTTCTCCAATTCTCGAATTTTTTTCTCTTGCTTGCTATGCGAGGCCTTCAACACAGATATCTCAACCATTAGATCTTCTCTGCGGGGGAGAAATTCATGAAGAGGCGGATCGAGGGTACGAATTGTTACTGGATGACCCTTCATTGCTTTAAACAACCCATAAAAATCTCTTTTCTGAAAGGGTAAAAGCTTGCTTAAGGCTTTTCTCCTCTTCTCTTCAGTTTCAGCGAGAATCATTTCTTTAATGATTGGAAGCCTTCCCTCATCAAAAAACATATGTTCTGTCCGGGCCAAACCTATGCCTTCTGCTCCAAAAGCAAGAGCTTTCCTGGCATCCTCTGGATTATCTGTATTGGCTCTAATTTTTAATTTTCTAACCTGGTCAGCCCAGAAGAGGAGCTTTTTAAAGTCCTGGTAAATCTTAGATTCCTCAGGTTTCTTCTCTCCCATGATGACCTGCATGATTTCAGAAGGCTGGGTTGGAATCTCACTGCAAAAAACTTCCCCTGTGGTTCCATCGATGGAAATCCAGTCGCCTTCTTTAATCTTCTTTTTCTCTACACTAAAGAATTTTTTCTCCTCATTTAACTTAATCTCTCCGCAACCCACGATTGAGGGCTTTCCCATCTGACGTCCCACAACAGCCGCGTGAGAAGTCATGCCTCCAGTGGCTGTCAGGACACCTTGAGAAGCGCTCATTCCATGAATGTCATCAGGAGATGTCTCCCCCCTGACTAAAATGACTTTTTTCTTTTCCTTTTTCCTGGCAACGGCGTCATCAGCTGTAAAGACCACCTGTCCTGCTGCTGCACCAGGGGAGGCAGCCAGCCCGCGAGCAAACACTTCATGCTTTCTCCTTTCCCTTTCACCAAAGACTGGATGAAGAAGCTGTTGTAGAGCTTGGGGTTCAATCATTAAAAGAGCTTCCTCTTTGGAGACCAGCCCCTCCTCAACCATGTCCACAGCAATCTTTATTGCTGCCAGTCCTGTCCTTTTACCGCTTCTTGTCTGGAGCATATAAAGTTTTCCCTCTTGAACGGTGAATTCAAAATCTTGAACATCCCGATAATGCTTCTCTAATCTATTGGTCATTTCTTTCAATTCTCCGTACACTGTGGACATCTCTTTCTCTAAGGACTTAAGGTGAGAAGGAGTTCGAACTCCTGCTACGACATCTTCTCCTTGAGCATGAAAGAGATATTCTCCGTATAACTCCTTTCCTCCTGTTGCAGGATTTCTGGTAAAGCCAACCCCAGTGGCAGATCTTTCATTAATGTTGCCGAAAACCATCTGCTGAATGTTGACTGCTGTACCCAAGTCATCTGGAATATAATTCAGACGACGGTAAGTAACAGCTCGAGGGTTGTTCCAGGATTTAAAAACTGCAGAAATCGCAAGAAAGAGCTGATCTATAACCTTCTGAGAAAAATCTAGGCCTGCCTCTTTCTTGACTAAATTTTTATAATCAGCGACAAGGCTTTCCAGGACTTCCTCAGGTAGTTCAATATCACGAACTATTTTCTTTTGTCTTTTTTTAGTTTTGAGAATATACTCAAACTTCTTCTTTGGAATTCCTAAAACCACATCTCCAAACATCTGAATTAAACGGCGGTAACAATCCAAAGCAAATCTTCTGTTTCTGCTCTTGGTGACCAATCCCTTGAGAGTGAAGTCATTGAGACCAAGATTCAAAACAGTATCCATCATTCCCGGCATAGAAACCTTTGCTCCTGAACGAACAGAGACGAGAAGAGGGTTATCTTTCGCCCCAAATTTTTGCTGGGTGATCTCCTCCAACTTTTTGAGATTGAGGAGGACTTCTTCTTCAACTTCAAGGGGAATTTTATTGCCTGACTGGGCAAAGAGGCTGCAGACTTCTGTAGAAATGGTGAAGCCAGGGGGAACAGGCAAACCAATTCCCGCCATCTCAGCTAGATTCGCTCCCTTTCCTCCCAGGATATCTTTCATATCCTTGTTGCCTTCCACCTGACCTTTTCCGAAAAAGTACACATGTTTTTCTGTCATCTTTCCACTCCTCGTTCAAATAACTCAAAAATATACACCAATTATAGGGCCAGGTCTACACTTTTAACTTTTTTATCAAAGTCAAAACAAAGGATAAAAGAACCAATTCCGGACCATATGTTCTTATTTGTTCTTAAATAAAAAAGGAAAAGCTAAAGGTGAATAGAACTATTAAAAGAGGGTCAGGTATTTCTCTAACCCTGCTTTGAAGACATCAATTGCCCTCCTCAAATCCCTTTCCTTGAGGACATAGGCTATCCTGACTTCATCCCTGCCTCTTTCGGGAGAAGAATAAAAACCTTGCGCGGGAGCTACCATAACTGTCTCCTTATCAAGGTTAAAATCGGTCAGCATCCATAAAACAAAATGTTCGGCATCTTTAAGAGGAAGCCTGACAATGATGTAAAAGGCTCCCTGGGGTTTATGAATGACGATTCCAGGTATATCCTTTAACCCTTCATAAAGAATATCTCTTCTTCTCTGGTATTCCTCCTTTATTGGCTGAAAATATTCCATCCCCATACGGTAGGCAGCCAAAGCAGCTTTCTGTTCTACAGAGGGAGGACAAAGTCTTGCCTGGGCGAATTTATGAACGGCTTGGTAGATTTCTTCGTTCTTAGTGATAACGGCCCCGATGCGCGCCCCACAACAGCTAAAACGTTTAGAAATACTGTCGACAACAATAACTCTGTCCTTGACTTCCTCGTATTCCAAAATGCTTTTATGAGTCCCTTCATCATAAACAAATTCTTTGTAAACCTCATCCCCAATCAAAAAAAGGTCATGTTTCTTGGCAATAGAAATAACTCTTTCAATCTCCTCCGGTGTGCAAACAGTTCCTGTAGGATTATTGGGTGAACAAATCAAGATTGCCCTCGTTTTTGATGTTATCCGGGCTTCTATTTCTTCTATTGGGGGAAGGCGAAATCCCTCCTCCACCCGGAGAGTTAAAGGAACAATTTTCACATCGGCAAAGGTTGCGTATCCATTGTAATTGGTATAGAAAGGTTCAGGAATGATAATCTCCCCTCCAGAGTCAGCAATGACACTAAAGGAAAAATGGATGGCTTCAGAGCCTCCTGTGGTGATAACAATATTCTCTGCCTCAAGGATAATATGGTAATTATTGAAATACTCAGCTATGGCCTGCCTCAATTCCAAAAATCCCTGGGCTGGACCGTAACTTAAAACTTCATCATCGAAACTGTGAAAGGCATCCAAAACAGGTTGAGGAGTGGGAATATCAGGTTGACCAATGTTAAGAAAATAGACATGGATTCCTCTCTCCATTGCCTTATCGGCATAAGGCTTAAGCTTCCTTATGGGCGAAGGCTGGATTTCTCGGCCTCTTTGAGATATTTCCATTTATGAATCCTCCTGAAAATTACTAATAAAAAAAGGCAAGCTCCCTCCTTTGTTCATTGAAGCGGCCCACCTCATTTATAATGTATGAATATGAATAGAATGTTTGACTTTAATTATTAGCAGAAGGACAAAGGGTTGTCAAAGTTTTTGTTGCCAAAGGATTGAGATTCTGGTATTTTTGTCCGAGAAATCAGCAAAGTCATGATTAAGGACCCCCAAGCACCAATTATCCGAAAAGAAAGCTGGAAGGATTATCATCTCCTTTCCCTTAAATCCCCCCGGATAGCACATCTTTCTAATCCTGGCCAGTTTATTATGGTCAGGGTGAGTCCCCATTCCTATCCTCTCTTGCGGCGTCCCTTTAGCCTTCACTCCAGAGGAAAAGAGAATATAGAGATTTTCTTCCTGAAAAAAGGAGTAGGGACAACCCTTTTAGCTCAAAGAGAGATCACTGATTGCTTAGACATACTGGGACCTTTAGGAAAGGGCTTTAAAGTTGATTCAGGCCTTAGGGGAAAAGCTGTTTTTTTAGTGGGGGGAGGAAGAGGAATTGCTCCTCTCTATTTTTTAGCTCAAGAACTCGCCTCTCTCGGTGCATCGGCTAAGATTTTTTACGGCGCAAAAAGTCTTGTCGATTTATGCCTTAAAGATAAGTTTGAAAAAAAGGGTTTTGAGCTGTTCTGCTCAACCGAGGACGGCACCCTTGGTTTCAAGGGATTAGTGACTGAGCTTCTTACGGCGAAACTTAAAAACTTCCTTCCTGAGCAAGTGTATGTCTGTGGCCCAGAAGCCATGATGAAAAAAATTGCTCAAATTGCTGCTCAAAAAGCCATCCCTGCTGAATTCTCCCTGGAATCTGTTATGGGCTGTGGGTTCGGTGCCTGCTGGGGGTGCGTGAGGCGAATAAAAAAAGACAATGAAGAAAACTGGTTGAAAATATGTGAAGAAGGGCCTGTTTTTTCCAAGGAAGAGATAATCTGGTGAGAGAAAAAGAAAGATGACAGATTTAACAGTCAATTTGGGCTTTCTTAAACTTAAAAATCCCATCATCGCGGCCAGCGGCACTTTTGGCTATGGCCTTGAGTTTGCCCGATTCGTCGATTTAAACCAATTGGGTGGAATGGTTATCAAAGGTCTCTACTTCCATCCC
>Ga0209978_10000769_pt1 | contig 12647 bp, 9 predicted proteins | sample BentaG_FD_182805 | JGI IMG/M metagenome (GOLD analysis project Ga0209978, IMG submission 182805) | Deep subsurface microbial communities from South Atlantic Ocean to uncover new lineages of life (NeLLi) - Benguela_00093 metaG (SPAdes)... | ecosystem: Environmental > Aquatic > Marine > Oceanic >...
GAAGTGGAAGATAAGCGATGTCAACTGTTTGAGCCCTAAAGGCGAGTTTTGACATCGCCTGGAGGGAGCCTTAGATTTGTCAAAAAACGTTTTAGACTAAGAGAAAAGGGATTTTGGCAACAGCCTGTTGAAGATTGAAACGTGTGGAATTCGGAGTGGGGAATTAGTGGAAAATGACGAATGGCAAGTGAGGATATATGTTTGGTGAGCTGCTTTTGGAAATAGGCACGGAAGAAATCCCCTCAGAATATCTTGAGCAGGGTCTACAAGAACTAAGGCAATTGGCAGAATCTTATCTGAGAGATAACCGTATCGAGATGAAGGAAGGCCTTGCTACCCTTGGAACTCCGAGACGATTGGTTTTGGTCGGCAGGGCCATTGCCGATAAACAGGAAGATACGATCCAAGAGATGACAGGACCTCCGAAAAAGGCTGCCTTCGACGAACAAGGGAACCCTACAAAGGCTGCTTTTGGTTTTGCAAAAAAACAGGGTGTTTCTGTCGATGAGTTGCAGATTATAGAGACACCAAAAGGTGAGTACCTCTATGTTAAACGCACAATGCCCGGGAGGCATACAACAGAAATACTCTCTGAGACCTTGCCCGAACTGATTGCAAGTATTCCGTGGCCAAAGTCAATGCGTTGGGGACATGGAACATTTTCTTTTGTTCGGCCTATCCACTGGGTGCTCGCGCTTTATAATAGGGAGGTTATCCCCTTTGAAGTGGCTGGAGTGAGGAGCGGAGATAAAACGAGAGGGCACCGGTTTATGGCACCCCACACCATGAAAATACATGGCCTTCAGGATTATCTAGAGAAAATGAAGAAAAGCTCAGTGATTATTGATCAAACAGAGAGGGAAGGGGAAGTTGAAAAAGCTGCGGTGGTGGCAGCCAAGACGGTATCGGGAACAATCTTGAAAGACCCCGAGCTACTGTCCACTGTGGCCAACATGGTGGAGTTTCCATCTGCTGTTTGTGGTAGTTTTGATGAGGAATTCCTTGATCTGCCTGGCCCTGTGCTCATAACGCCCATGAAAAAGCATCAGAGGTATTTTTCCATTTGTGACCAGGACGGCCGACTGATGCCACATTTTGTGGCAGTAAACAATACAATTGCTCGGGATGAATCCGTTGTTCGAAAAGGGCATGAAAGAGTTCTGCGGGCTAGGTTGGCAGATGCGGATTTCTTTTTTAAGGAAGATCGAAAAAGGCCCCTCGAAGACAGACTCGAGGATTTGAAAACGGTTATCTATCAGGCCCAGCTAGGGACTTCCTTTGCCAAGGTACAACGTTTCACCACATTAGCCCAATACTTAGCTGAGCAGATAGCGCCAGAGAAGATACATGAAGTAAGACTTTCAGCGAGGCTGTGTAAATGTGACCTGGTTACTGATATGGTCATGGAGTTCCCATCGCTTCAGGGTGTAATGGGTGAAATATATGCCAGACTTGATGGACACCCTGAAGATGTCTGTCGGGCTATTTCAGACCACTATCTACCGAGTCAAGCAGACAGTAATCTCCCTGAATCGCTTATCGGGTCAATTGTGGGCATGGCCGATAGGATGGATACCATTGTGGGATTTTTTGCGATAGGCCTTGAGCCAACTGGAACAGCGGATCCCTATGCCCTCAGGCGGCAGACACTGGCTATCATCAGGATGATTAGAGATAAGAAAATTACTCTTTCTATACCGGATTTTGTGAGCAGAGCGGCGTCGATTTTGAGCGAGACTCTTACATTCGACTCGGGAAAGGTTATCGATAAAGTCCTTGGTTTTATAAAGGATCGCTTGAAGAATATCCTGTTATCAGAAGGTATTACTCATGATTTCATTGATGCAGTAGTGGCAACTGATTTTAACTTCCTGCATCAAGTGGAGAAACGAATCGAGGCAGTTCAAAGGTTTCGGGGCCACTCGAGCGTTTTTGAACCACTAGGCACAGCCTTTAAACGTATCGCCAACATGGTAAGAGGTTTTGAGAGAACTCATAAGGTAATACCTGAGCTCTTTGAGAGCGAAAGTGAAGAGGTTTTATGGGGGACTTTTCAGGAAGTAAGAGATAAAGCAAAAAGGGAGATAGACGAAGAGAATTACTTTGAGGCCCTGAATGAAATGGCTACCTTAGCCCCTGTCATCGATGAGCTTTTTTCTCACGTGATGGTCATGGCTGAGGATAGCAAAATAAGGGAAAACAGGCTTGAATTATTAAGTCAATTACAGGATGTTTTTCTTCAAGTTGCTGATTTATCCAAACTCTCTGTCTAATCGTTTGGTATCGTTCAAAAGTTGTGGCTTTATGAATTATTCAATATAGAGCGACAACTGTTCGATATCCTTTCTACAGCAGATAGGCCTGTTTCTGAAAGGCGATATCCTGGAGGAATTCCACCGCTGCCGGCAGTGGCCAAATCTTTGAGGGTTTACTGCACAGAACTCATAGAGCTGATGAGTTGTTTCTTGAACCCTCAAAGATTGGCCACCTCATCATAACAGGATGGATAGCGCCTTGAGGGAATTGGCCTATCTGATACCTTATAATTAAAACCTTCCCACAACTTTTGAACGTTACTAATCGTTTCATTCATCACCCGAATCTGGTTTTAGCACTAAGAAATAAATCTCCCCTTCATGCTTCAGGTGGCCTGCAGCCACCTCTGCATATTCTCCGCTACCCCAAAAGATGTCTGCCCGGCCCGCACCTTTTATTGCCCCTCCAGTATCTTGATTCAAGATGAACCGGGAAAAAGGGGTCCATGAAACTATATTTCCATCTTCGCCTACTATGGGCATCTGGCAGCGGATGTATGCGAGAGCCCCTTTTGGAAACAACCTGTTGTCTAGGGCAAGAGATCGCCCAGGTGTGACAGGAACACCAATATTGCCTAGGGGCCCGTTGTCGAGTAAGCGGAAAAAGACATAAGATGGATTATAATTCAATACCTCATCTTTAATATGCGGGTGTTGGTTGAGGAATGACCTGATGGTTTGAAGGGATAGATCTTCAGGTTCAATGTATCCTCTATCCAAAAGATACCTGCCGATACTTCTGTAGGGATGTCCGTTGGAGGCAGTATAACCAACCGTGATTGACTCTCCGGTAGGCAGTCTTATTGTCCCTGAGCCCTGAATTTGCAGTATGGCTATATCCAGAGGGTCCTTGAGCCAAGCGATTTCGAGGTTTTCTCCTTCCAGTACGCTTCCTTCGGCTATGTCTTGGCGAGTATAATAAGGAATTACCCTCTCACCATCTATTCTGGCCACTATCCGCTGTCCCTCTAATCCAGGGCGGAAGAGCCCCAAATCAATTTTCAAAAGATCATGTGGCTTTCTGTAAATGGGATATCTGTGTACCGAATCACGCTCAAGGTTCCCATTCAGAATTGGCTCAAAGTATCCGGTAAAGAGGACCTTTTTGCTTCCCTGAGAGCCAGCTGCTTTATAGAGCAAAAATCTCTCTCGTAGCTCGCTATTAAAGTGGTTAATATCATAGTCTTGGCTGATAATTTGCAAAAAGATTTCCAATGATTGCCGTATGTGTTCAACGGTATAGGTATCGGGTCCATAGGTAAAGACGGTCTCGGGGTTCAGCCGGTTCATATATTGCAAGCTTCTCTCGATGGCTAGCGCAAGAGAATCTATGTCCATGTCATCCTGGAATTCGGGCCAAAAATACCGTATCCTTTTGAGGCTCTGGGTCGGTTCTTTGATCTCTTTTTTGATCAAAGGATAGCAACCGACAATATTAAAAATGATTATCAATACTGAAAGATAGCGTAACATCTGCAACATAAAGTAGATATTAGATGCAAATCTTGTCAAAATACAAGGAAAAAAGCACGTGATATAGTATGGGACGGTTCATCGTCCACCTTGTACGGGTCGCTCAGTAGTCTGCTGCACTGTAACCGTTCACGGGTTCAGGGTTAAGAGATTGTAGGTTCACCCGCGAACCCGCCTGCCATCCCTGCCCGCCATAAGTCTGGCGGGCCAGCCCACAGTACGGCAGGCGGGCGTCGGCCAGGTCTGAACCATTCGAGGTTTCACCCGCCTGCCATGCGAAACGTGAGAATATATCGAAAGAACAGGTTATTGGGGCTGTTCAGGGCATGGTTGAAGAAATAAATTGCTGTCAAGGCACGAGCGGGCAGGTAAAGCATTTTCTAGCCTACGAACAAGGTCAACGAAAAGAAGGTAACCCTGAATCCCGATTTCATCGGGAAACACTGAACCTGTGAACACTTATGCTGCATTTTTGTACTCCCAAGAGAATCAAATAGTTTGCAATATCGGGAGGGGCATGAGGTCTTTTCTACTGTGACTGGTGGGAGGCCGCTGTCCTTTTCACGACTTATCAGTGGGGGAAGCCGCAGCTCCCCGACTTGTGGGGAGAGAATGCGGAGAGGGCAAGTATCCCCCGTTGATAAGTCGTAGAAAAGACCAGGCCGGGAGCCTCGGAACAGAAGAAAAGACCTCATGACCATCCTAGACCCTTCTCGGTTATGTGCAATGCAAACAATAAAATGCTCTGCTTAGTCAATGTACAGACGCGAATTTCAAGCATAGATACTCGACGAGAGCCATTGTGCTTTTCTGAACCTTGAAACCTGAATTCTGTGAGCTGATACGATTGTGTCGATTCCACACCAAACATGTAGCAAATGTGACACACTCTTGAAATAACCACATAAACCGCCCCGTAAGCATCATGTTCATAATCATATATCATTTCAAGTAGTTATCCGGATTCCGTGGCCTTTTTATTAATCCTTTTCATTATGGTACACCATTTGCTATATACATAAATTCTGGAAAGTTTGTTGTTTCGCACCAATCTTCTATGGTCTGAGGAGTTGCTATGGATCTAAGACAGCGGACAGTGGCATCGGAGATCAGTTGCACGGGGATAGGTCTTCACTCTGGCAAAAAGCTTAAGCTCACTATTAAGCCAACACCACCCAACAGCGGGATAACCTTTGAACGCGTTGACATATCACCCTGTTCTATTGTCAAGGCCTCTTTTGACAATGTCATTGCGACGAATATGGCTACCACAATTGGTTTTAATGGATATAGTGTTTCCACGGTAGAGCACATTATGGCTGCGTTTTTTGGTATGGGAATCGATAATGCCCTCGTGCAGATCGATGGCGGAGAGGTTCCCATCATGGACGGTAGTTCTGCCCCCTTTGTCTTTCTCCTGAAAAACGCCGGGGTTACCGTACAAAATAGCAATAAGAAATTCCTCGTCGTGAAAAAACCAGTTAAGGTTGAGGATGGCAATCGATCAGTACACCTTTATCCCTCTAACGAGTTAAAGATAACGTATAAAATCGACTTTAATCATCCCTTAATAAACGATCAGACTTACGAACTCTCCTTTTCGCAATCCAGCTTTATTCAAGAGATCAGTAGGGCGCGGACATTTGGTTTCTTGAAAGATGTTGAGACACTCCAGAATAATGGACTGGCTCAGGGCGGATCACTGGATAATGCTATTGTAGTAGATGAATTCAGGGTCCTAAATGAGGATGGGTTGCGGTACAAAGATGAGTTCGTGAGGCATAAGATCCTTGATTTCATAGGTGATTTGGCGATCATCGGCCATATACCTATCGGACATTTTGTGGTGGAACGATCGGGGCATACCTTAAATCAGCAATTACTCAGAAAATTCATGGCACAGGAAAAGTATTGGGAGGTGGTACGGTTTAAGAATAGGCAAGAATGTAGCGGGGTGAAGATACCATCCTTCGGTGCCCTTGACTTAGCCTCCGCCTGAATCGTCTACATGAACTCAAGTGTGCCAAGAAACATAAAGTGAACTAAAGTTTCTTAAAACTAGTCTTCCTTTTTTTCACGAGCCTATCATTGTCCATCAATCTTTTCCTAATGTTACGGCCTTATAGCTCACTTTAGGTATATCCCCGATTATTATCCCTTGCAATAATCCCACCTTTTTCCTATGATAGCCTGACTGTAATTACGACATGGCCTCTGACATTCTGTCCAATCTTCTTTCGAGCGGCAAGCTGGAACCTTTGCCAGAGAGAGGGGATGGCTGACCTTTCCTGTAATCAGAAGAAATTTCTTCATATGATATGATGCTAAAAAAGAGTATTCTTTGTGCCTTGGGTATCGTTCTCCTTGTCTGTATCTCTCCTAAGCCTTCTTCTGCAAAAAAAGAGGCACACCTATCAGATATAATTGTCACGAATACGCGGGATCATCTCCTTGTTTATTTTAAGGTCGAGGAGTGCTTTACTGAGGAAATGAATAAGGCGATCATGAATGGGATTGAGACCAAATTTACTTTTATTGTCAAACTATATGAGGTCAAGCCAAAGCGATTTGATACCAAGATTGCGGATATCAGGTTAACGCATACAATAGCGTACAATGCCTTGAAAAACGAGTTTAGCCTTTTTCTGCCAGAACAGAATGATAAAAAGATATTAATCAAGGATTTTGAGGAGGCCAAGAAACTGATGGCAGAGGTAGTTGCCTTAACGGTTACTAGCCTCGCCAATCTCAAAAGAGGGCTTCAGTATCAGCTCCGGCTGAAGGCGGAGCTCGATAAAATTGAATTGCCCTTCTATTTGAACTATGTCTTCTTTTTTCTCTCCCTGTGGGATTTTGAGACCGACTGGTATTCAGTGAGCTTTAGGTACTAAAAGCGATGAAAAAACATATGGATCTAAAAAAAGAAGATCTAAAGAGACGAAGACGAGAAATAATCATCATATGCATCATACTTCCCACCATTGTCCTGCTTACCTATCTGGGTACCAAAGTCCTTGATCTTGGTATTGAATTGCCCATCGCCGACAGCATCCTGATTTTTGCCCTCATTAATATCAATGTGATCTTAGTACTGCTTCTCCTCTATTTGACCATGAGAAATCTGGTCAAGCTGGTTTTTGAGAGAAAAAAGAAAGTAATGGGTTCTGGCCTGAGGGCTAAGCTCGTTTTTGCCTTTGTAATCCTTTCTCTCCTGCCAACGATCATCATCTTTTTTGTTTCAGTTCAATTTATTTCTCTCTCGATTGATTATTGGTTTAATCTTCAGATTGAACAGTCTCTTCAAAAATCTTTAGAGGCTGGTCAGGACTACTATAACAGAATTGGAGACGAGGTTCTGGCCTTTGGCAATAACTTGAGTTCCGTCATTACCCACAATGGATATATGTTGGTATCTCGGGCAGATCAACTCCAGGCTTTTATAGAGGAAAAGAGGAGGGAATACAATCTGGCCACGATTCAGGTCTTTTCATCAAAGTTGCAGCCGAAGATTGTTTCTAATGACCGCAGGATTGATTTGAAACCCTTTAAGGAGCTGAACGTTGGCCTCTTGCGCAAGAGTTTTGAGGATTCAACTGACATAAAGGACATTCAAACTTCCTCCCACGGCGATCTAGTCAGGGGCATTGTTCCGATATTCTCACGAACCGAGACCAAGGCTCAGGTAGGAGCACTTTTCCTTGCGAAATTTGTCCCCGGAGTGGTTTCCACGAGACTAGCAACCATTGATAACGGTCTGCAAGGGTATAAACAACTCAAGATGCTCAAGCGACCTATTAAATTTAGCCATCTTATCACGCTGTCCATTGTGACTATTCTCGTTATCTTTTCGGCGGTTTGGTTTGGTTTTTACTTGTCAAAGGGCATGACTGGCCCTATAGAAGAGCTTGCTAAAGCTACTAATAAGATTGCATCTGGTGATTATAGTTTTCGTATCGATATGGAACCCAAGGATGAGATAGGCGTTCTAGTAAATTCATTCAACAAGATGACAAAAGATCTGAGGGAGGGCAGAAGAAAACTCAATTCAGTGAACCGGGATTTGATTAAAAGCACTAAGGAATCAGAGCAGCGCAGGCTCTATATGGAAACAGTTTTAGAAAATGTAGCTGCTGGCGTTATATCGGCAGATTCTGATGGAGTAATTTCGACAATAAATAAATCAGCGGAAGAGATGCTCAATATGTCTGCTAAAGATATAATTGGCAAGCATTATGCGGATGTGCTCGGTGCTAAATATTGGTCAACTATTAGCGGATTTATGGCAGACAAGAATCTCTTCAGCAAGGGATTTATGCAAAAGGAGATTGGGATTTCAATACGGGGGCGTTCTTTAAAGTTGCTGGTCTCATTGAAGGTCTTGAAGGATCATCGTGGTAATTATCTTGGATTGGTCGCGGTATTTGAGGATCTGACTGAATTGGAGAGGGCGCAGAGAATGGCCGCATGGAGAGAGGTGGCCAGGCGTATTGCACATGAGGTGAAGAATCCATTGACCCCGATTCAGCTTTCAGCACAGAGATTGAGAAGAAAGTATGGCGAGCGTTTGGCACAAGAGGATGGAACCGTTTTTGACGAGTGCACACGGTTGATAATAGACAATGTTGATGAGTTGAAGGTATTAGTCAATGAATTCTCCAATTTTGCTCGCATGCCAGCCTCTAATCCGGTGCGGGATAATATCAAACCCATAATTCAAGATGCGATTCTATTGTACAAAGATACCTATAAAAATATTAGATTCGATTTCGTTGACAATGATAATGTTCCCGCATTTAAACTCGACAAGGAGCAGATGAAAAGGGTCATGATCAATCTGTTGGATAACGCTGTGGCGGCCATTCCTGGCAAGGGAAAGATTACGGTCAAGCTTCTTTTCGATGACGTATTAGGGGTTGTCAAGATTGAAGTGGTTGATACCGGTACGGGTATTGCCGGGCAAGACAGGGAAAGGCTCTTTGAGCCGTATTTTTCTACAAAGAAGTCTGGTACAGGCTTGGGTCTTGCTATTGTGAGCAGGATAATCAGCGATCATAATGGTTTTATCAGGGTTGAAGATAATAAACCAAAGGGCACCAAGTTTATCATCGAACTCCCTGCACAGGCTCAGCAATAGAAAAGGAGGTCTTTTAAGTTTTAACTGTGGACAGGCTGTTGCCGGAATCCCTTTTCTCTTGGTCTAAAACGTTTTCTGACAAATCTAAGGCTCACTCCAGGCGATGTCAAAACTCGCCTTAGGGCTCAAACAGTTGACATCGCTTATCTTCCACTTCGCCAAGATTTGTTTGCAAAAAACGTTTTAATGACCGCTCAAATGGATTTCCGTTTGGGAAACAGCCTGTGGATATTTGAGTTTTAGATAGATCTGAAACTTTTCCACTCTCATAGGTGTTAATCTGTCGGGTAGGGAAATATATACGAGTTAGTTTGCATATACGCCCAAATTGGTGGTATAGGTGAACCAGTTCAAACATAAACAAATTAGTCGAAACCTTTTTGCCGCTTTTCACAGAAAGCATGAGTGAGGAAGATCGTATGAAAATACTTCTCGTTTATCCAAAATATCTTGATACCTTCTGGAGTTTTAAGGGCGTTTTGAAATTTATCTCTAAAAAGGCAACTCACCCGCCGTTGGGGTTGTTGACTGTAGCAGCAATGCTTCCAAAGGAGTGGGAGAAGAAACTCGTAGATATGAATGTAACCACACTGGGGGATAAAGATCTTGAATGGGCTGATTTCGTTTTTGTTAGTGCTATGTCTATCCAAAAAGCATCAGCTAAAGAAGTAATTAGCAGGTGCAAAAAAATGGATATCAAGATTGTCGCTGGTGGTCCCCTTTTTACAACTGGATACGAAGAGTTCGAGGATGTGGATCATTTTGTGCTTAATGAGGCTGAAATCACACTTCCGCCCTTTTTAGAAGATTTGAAAAATGGATGTGCCCAACATATTTACACCTCTCAGGAGTTACCTGATATACAAAAAACGCCTCTTCCACTCTGGGACCTTATCGATATGAAGAAATATGCAGTTATGAGTATTCAGTATTCCCGGGGCTGTCCTTATGATTGTGAATTTTGCAACATCTCGGTGCTTTATGGGCGAAAGGTGCGTACAAAGAACAAGACCCAGATAGTAGGCGAATTAGAAGACCTCTACTCCCAAGGCTGGAGAGGTGACTTATTTTTTGTTGATGATAACTTCGTCGGAAGAAAGAGAAAGTTAAAAGAAGAAATTTTGCCCGCTATAATTGAGTGGATGGAAAGAAAAAGACATCCCTTCTCTTTTAATACAGAGGCGTCTATAGATCTTTCTGACGATGACGAGCTTATGCAATGCATGGTCAAGGCGGGGTTTACTTCAGTATTCGTCGGCATTGAGACAGTAAACGAGGAAAGTTTGGCAGAATGCAACAAGGTTCAGAACAAAAATCGTGATCTAGTGGCCTGTGTAAAAAAAATCCAGAAATTTGGGTTGCAGGTAGTGGGAGGATTCATCGTAGGGTTTGATAGTGATCCGCCTTCAATTTTCGAAAGGCTTAGTGTATTTATCCAGGAAAGTGGAATTGTCACCGCCATGGTGGGCTTATTAAATGCTCCGCGTAGTACCAGTCTCTACCAGCGACTTGTAAAAGAGGGCAGGTTGTTGAAGGATGCATCGGGTGACAATACAGACTTTTCGATCAACTTTATCCCCAAGATGGATTATGAAATACTCATCAAGGGTTATAAAAGGATTATCACCGGAATTTATTCCCCTGAACCATACTATAAACGGGTTAGGGAGTTTTTGAGAGAATATAGGCCGTCGCAAAAAAAGGCATTTCGTTTTCATTTCAGCTACCTTGGAGCATTCCTTAAATCAATATTATTCTTGGGTATCATAGAGAGGGAAAGGGTTTATTACTGGAAACTCTTTTTGTGGTCTTTATTCAGGCGTCCACAACTTTTTCATCTAGCACTTACCTTTGCCATTTACGGATTCCATTTCCGAAAGATTTTCGGAAATTATTTGTAAAATATTTGAAAGGAAAGGCGAAGAGCAGAAAGGGGAACGATAGATAGCTTTATCAGTCTGTGGGGTTAGACCATTCAAGTGACAGATCAGTATTAGAGGATGGAGGCTACAGTCTCAGATATGAAGCTGTTGATGGTGGCTGCGGTTGCAGGAGAAAACCAAGGCTTACTGAAATCTCCTTCAACGGCAAATCGAAGTGATGTGGTGGTGAGATCAAACATGGAGGTAAGATAGGATGAAGGATTTGATTTCAAACATAGCAAAGGCGCTTGTGGACAAGCCAGAGGAAGTGGTAGTTACAGAAATAGAAGGACAGCAGACCTGTGTGATTGAGCTGAAGGTGGCCAAGGAAGATCTCGGAAAAGTAATCGGCAAGCAAGGACGCACGGCGCAGGCTATCAGAACGATACTCAATGCAGCCTCCAAGAAAATACACAAGCGATTCGTTTTGGAGCTTATTGAGTGAAATACCTCGCCCACACGGCAGGGCATTTCGCTTTCCCTTTTTTTATCTCCCAAGAAATGGTGCGTTCGCAAAAAGTCGATTTTGCTCTATCCGTGAGCATTTTGGGCGCACTAAAGATGTTCAGCTAAAATGCTAAAACTCGGTATAATGCCCTCAAACAGTTAGCATTTCTTAACGCTGAACATCTCAAGCGCTTTTATCCCAAAATGCTCAATCTCGTTCACAAAACACTTTTTACGAATTTTTCAACAAACAAAGGTCCATCAAAAGAAAGACCGGTCCATAGCCGTCCGAATCTCGGAGCTTCAGAAGAGGATAATCTTTCTCTGATAATGTGTTCAAAGGAGGCTTGTCGGTTTGACAATGGTTACTACTACTGAGAGCATCAAATAGTTTACAATATCGGGAGGGGCATGAGGTCTTTTCTGTTGTGACTGGTGGGAGGCCGCTGTCCTTTTCACGACTTATCAGTGGGGGAAGCCGCAGCTCTCCCGACTTGTTGGGAGAGAATGCGGAGCCCCGCCGAGCGGGACGTGGATAAGGCGTAGAAAAGATCCCGCACAGCGGGAGAGCCTCGGAACAGAAGAAAAGACCTCATGACCATCCTAGACGCTTTTCGGTTATATCCAATCCAAATAATAACATGGTCTGCTTAGTATATTGCCAGAGACCGTAAATTCAAGGCGATAGGAAAGACCATATTGTATAGAGGCCCGCCTGCCTTGAAAGTGAGCGAGTTGCAGGGAGGGACTTGGAATTTCCAATTTGGTTGCGCCTTTGATGCACGGTGAATACTATAAAATCAACAAACTCAAGCAACACAATCGACTTTATCCGCCACAGGTGGATCTAATTTGAGTAATGAAGCGGGTTAATTGGTCAACCATTCACGAAAAGAAACAAAGGAGTGCATTCACCTTTTTCCTGAGGACCGTTTCCGTTGTTTATGGCCTTGGGGTTAGACTCAGACTGATCGGTTATAACGTCGGTCTTTTCAGGATCAGATCTCTTCCTACCTATGTTGTTAGTGTAGGAAATATAACAGTGGGAGGTACAGGCAAAACACCATTTGTAGCCATGCTCGCTGAGTGGGCAGGTGAAAATGGCATCAGAGCAGCTATCCTATCGAGGGGCTATAAAGGGAAAACAAGTCACGGCTTCCTTGTTGTCTCTGATGGAACTAAGGTTTTGGCGACTGCCGATGACGCAGGAGACGAGGCGGTACTCATGGCAAAAAAGGTATCGTCTATTCCCGTATTGATATCGAAAAACAGATACCTGGCAGGAAATCTGGCCTTACGACGATTTAATCCAGAACTCCTGCTCTTAGACGATGGATATCAGCATGTATCACTACA
>Ga0209978_10000770_pt1 | contig 12642 bp, 7 predicted proteins | sample BentaG_FD_182805 | JGI IMG/M metagenome (GOLD analysis project Ga0209978, IMG submission 182805) | Deep subsurface microbial communities from South Atlantic Ocean to uncover new lineages of life (NeLLi) - Benguela_00093 metaG (SPAdes)... | ecosystem: Environmental > Aquatic > Marine > Oceanic >...
AATATTTACTGCGGTTTCCTTATTAACAATTTCATTAGCCTTTACCTTATAATTATTTGATTCATTAACATCTACATCTATTTCATCTTTAACATTATCTTTAATCTCACCAACCAGAATATTGCCGGTTATTCTTTCTATAAAAGAATTTTCTCCCTTAACAATGGTATATTTTTTATTTTCTTGATCTACAATTTTTAAATCGGAAAATTCAGAAACTTCAATTTTTGGTATAATCTTATTAGTGATATTTTCCCCTTCTTCTACTATTGCCTCTCCTGTTTTATCATTCACCAAGGGAGAAATAGTCTTTCTATTTTTTAACAGTTCTTTATTCTTTTCGATAATTTCTTTATTTTCCTCTACTACTTTTTCATTAGCCTTTTCAAAATCAGATACATATACCAATTCCCCCGACAATAACTCAGAATCACGTGCTGACCTAACATAAATCATATTTAACCGCGCAATTTGACGAATTATTGCTTCAATATGCTTATCATTAATATTAACACCTTGTGATCTATAAACTGCTTGTATCTCCTTTAATAAATACTCTTGAACAGCTTTAATCCCCTGAATTTTTAATATATCATGAGGATCAATAAATCCGACAGTTAATTTTTCTCCAGCACTAATCTTTTGACCTTTTTCTACTATTAATCTCAACTCGGGAGGAATATGATATATTTTCTTTTTTTCCTCACCATTACTTAAACCTTCTTTTGATGTTTCGGGACTAATCACTACCTTCTTCCGGTCATTATTCTCTTTAATAATTTCTTCAACTTTGCCATTTATTTCACTGATTACCGCTTGTTTTTTTGGTTTTCTTACCTCAAAAAGTTGCTCTACCCGAGGAAGGCCTAAGGTAATATCTTCACCGCTTATTTTAATCCCTCCAGTATGAAAAGTTCTTAAGGTTAACTGTGTTCCTGGTTCTCCAATAGATTGAGCAGCAATAACTCCAACAGCTTCTCCAATGTTTACCAATTTTCCAGTAGCCATATCTTTACCATAACACTTAGCACATATTCCATGTTCTGCCATACAAGTTAAAACTGATCTAACTTTAACCTCTTTTATTCCTGCCTCTGAGACCTTCTTAACCCTTTCTTCGTCAATTTCTTCTCCCAATTTAGCTAAAACTTTTCCCGTCTTAGGATCTATTACATCTTCCTGGACTATCCGGCCCACTAATCTTTCTGATAAAGTCTCAATTACATTACCATCTTCTTGAAAAGCCCTGATAATTATTCCGTCTGTAGTACCACAATCTACTTCTCTAACAATTACATCTTGAGCTACATCAACTAACCTTCTAGTCAAATAGCCTGATTTCGAAGTTCTAAGAGCAGTATCAGCTAATCCTTTTCGGGCTCCATGAGTAGAAATAAAATATTCTAACACTGATAAGCCATCTCTAAAATTAGATCTAATTGGAAATTCAATAATTTTTCCTGATGGATCAGCCATTAAACCTCTCATACCAGCTAACTGGCCAATCTGACGTTTACTTCCTCGAGCTCCAGAATCAGCCATAATATATAAAGGATTGAATTTGCTTAAATTCTTTAAAATAGCATCAACAACATCATTGGAAGCTTTGGTCCAAGCGTTTATAATTTTTTGCTCTCTTTCATCCTCCATAATCAATCCATAATTATATTGTTCTTGAATTTTATCTACTTCTTGCTCAGTCACTTCTAATATTTTATCTTTTTCTGAAGGGATTTCTAAATCTACTATCCCTATAGAAATTCCTGAAGAAGTAGCAAAGTTAAAACCTAATTTTTTAATCTTATCTAAAACATCAACCGTTATTTTCCCTCCATATTTTCGGTATATGAAAGATATTATCTTTTCTAATGATTTTTTATTTATAGTTAAATTAACAAAATCCATATCATCAGGTAGAATTTCATTGAAAATCATTCTACCCACTGTAGTATCCTTTAAAGAATTATGTACTCTATATTTTATTTTAGTATGTAAGTCTATAATTCCATCCTCATAAGCTCTTATTGCTTCATCAGGATTACCAAATATTTTACCTTCACCCTTCCTGCCACTTTCTCGCATAGTTAGGTAATAACAACCTAAAATTATATCTTGACTGGGCAAGGCTATGGGTAAACCATTAGCTGGAGAAAGTATATTATTCGAAGATAGCATCAGAATTTCTGCTTCGGCTTGAGCCTCCGGTGAAAGAGGAACATGAACAGCCATTTGATCTCCATCAAAATCTGCATTAAAAGCAGCACAAACTAAAGGATGAATTTGAATTGCGTTTCCTTCCACTAAAACCGGCTTAAAAGCCTGTATCCCTAAACGGTGTAAAGTGGGAGCTCGATTTAGTAAAATAGGATGTTCTTCTGTAATATCTTTTAATATACTCCAAACTTCGGGTCTTCCTTTATCTATTATTTTTTTAGCAGTCTTAATATTATGGGCTAAATCTTGGGCCACTAATTCTCTCATTACATATGGTTTAAATAATTCTAAAGCCATTTTCTTCGGTAATCCACATTGATAAAATTTTAAATTAGGACCTACCACAATTACCGATCTTCCTGAATAATCTACCCTTTTACCTAAAAGATTTTGTCTAAATCTACCCTTCTTCCCTTTTAACATATCACTTAAGGATTTAAGGGGTCTATTTCCAGCACCAAGTACCGCCCTTCCTCTTCTTCCATTGTCTATTAAGGCATCTACCGCCTCCTGTAACATTCTTTTCTCATTTTTTATAATAATTTCTGGGGCTCCTAACTCCAGCAACCTTTTTAATCTATTATTTCGATTTATAACCCTTCGATACAGATCATTTAAGTCTGAGGTAGCAAAACGCCCTCCTTCTAATTGAACCATAGGTCTTAAATCTGGAGGAATAACCGGTATTATATCTAATATCATCCATTCTGGCTTATAATGAGATTTACGAAATGCCTCAACAATCTGTAATCTTTTAATAATCTTCTTCATTTTTTGGCCGCTGGATTTTTTTAATTCTTCCCTGAGCTCTAAGGCTAATTTATCTAAATTTGACTCTTTTAATAAGCCTTTAATTGCTTCTGCCCCTATCCCTGCTCTAAAATCCGGGTCGTAATGATTTAAAAGTACGTTTTCTACTTCTAAAATAATTTCTCCTCGTTTACAAGAAGTTTTACCAGGATCTATTACGATATAACAAGACTCTTCAATATTTTGAGTAGCTAATTTTGCCTGTAAAGATAAGCCTTGTTCTTCTTCAATTGTATTTAAATTAGTCTCAGAAATTAATCCATCAATTTTAATAATTCGGTATTTTTTTTCTTTATCTTTTATAATTTCCCTTTCAATTTCCTCTTTTATCTCTCCAGTTGTTTCATCTATTTCTATTTCTTTTTCTTCAAAAGGTAATAATAACTCCTTTTGGTAAAATATTCGGCCAAACTTTTTCTGTAATTCCCGGTCATCTTTTTCCGAAATTACATCTCCTATTTTATGAGGAAATATTTTCATCTTATTAATATGATAAATGGGTTCTGCTTTTAATTTTTCACTATATTTTTTGTGAATACAGTGCTCTACCTCTAAAATTATATCGCCTTTTTCTAAGCCCACTCCATCAGTTTCAATTATTTCAAATAGTTGTTCTCTCCTCCGGTCTGGTGCAAAATACAAAATCTTCTCTAAATTGCGAGGAGAAATATCCAAAAGCAAAGATAAAGGACTGGGAATAGCTTTAAAATACCAGACATGGGAAACTGGAGTAGCCAACTCGATATGTCCCATTCTCTCTCTCCTGGTGATGGATTTAGTAACTTCAACCCCACACCTATCGCAAATTACCCCTTTATATCTTATTCTTTTATATTTTCCGCAACTACATTCCCAATCTTTAACTGGTCCAAATATTTTTTCGCAGAACAGACCATCTTTTTCTGGTTTTAAGGTTCTATAATTAATAGTTTCTGGTTTTTTAACTTCGCCATAAGACCACTTTTTTATTTCATCTGGAGAAGCGAGACCAATTTGAATTGAGTTAAAATTACTTGAGGTTCCCAATATGATTACCCCCTATAAAGGTTATTATCCTATAAATTTTTATACTTACTTTATTAAGAAGAATAAATCAATAATCATCTTAATTATCACAATTTTCTAAATTTAGATATAAAAATATTTTTATTCTATTCCATTTCTTTCATTAAATTTTCACTGATATCAACTTTTGAATCAATATCTTCTTTAATCTCTACTTCTTTACTCTGTGAATCTAATACTTTTACGTCTAAACATAAACTACGTAATTCTTTAACTAATACTTTGAATGATTCTGGCATTCCAGGAACCGGGATATCCTCACCTTTAACAATAGCCTCATAAGTTTTTATCCTTCCTACCACATCATCTGACTTTACTGTTAAAAGTTCCTGAAGATTATAAGCAGCTCCATATCCTTCTAAAGCCCATACTTCCATTTCACCAAATCTTTGCCCCCCAAACTGAGCTTTTCCACCTAAAGGTTGCTGGGTAACCAAAGAGTATGGCCCAGTAGATCGAGCATGGATTTTATCATCTACTAAATGAATCAATTTCAAGATGTAACTATATCCTACTGTTACCTTTAGGTCGAATGGTCTGCCTGTTCTACCATCAAAAAGTATTGCTTTACCATCTTTAGGCAATCCTGCTTCTACCAAAGCTTTTTCAATTTCTTCTTCTTTGGCTCCATTAAAAATGGGAGTAATAATTCTTACTCCTAAAGTTTTGGCCACCCAACCTAAATGTATTTCTAAAATTTGGCCAACATTCATCCGAGAAGGCACTCCTAAAGGATTTAGTACTATATCTATTGGAGTACCATCTGACATAAAAGGCATATCATTCTCTGGTAGAATCTTAGCAATAACTCCTTTGTTTCCATGTCTCCCTGAAATCTTATCACCTTCTGAAATTTTTCTCTTTTGAGCAATAAAAATTTTTACTAACTGATTTACTCCAGGAGGAAGCTCGTCATTATTTTCCCGAGAAAATATCTTTAGATCAATAACTTTTCCTTTTCCCCCATGAGGTACCCGAAGAGAAGTATCTCTTACTTCTCGAGCCTTTTCACCAAAAATTGCTCTTAATAACCTCTCTTCAGGTCCTAAATCAGTTTCCCCTTTGGGAGTAACCTTCCCCACTAAAATATCGCCTGATTCTACCTCCGCACCAATACGAACTATCCCTCTTTCGTCCAAATTAGCTAAACTACCTTCACCTATATTAGGGATGTCACAGGTTATTTCTTCTGGCCCCAATTTAGTATCCCGAGCTTCACACTCATGTTCACTGATATGAATAGAGGTAAAAATATCTTCTCTTACTAATCTATTGCTAATTAAAATAGCATCTTCAAAATTATAGCCTTCCCAGGGTATATAAGCTACTAATACATTTCTCCCTAAAGAGAGACAACCCTCAGAAGTCAAAGGGCCATCAGCAATTACATCGCCTTTTTTAATAGTCATTCCTTCTTCTACTATAGGTATTTGATTTATACAAGTCCCCTGATTAGAGCGGATAAATTTCTTTAATAAATATTCTTTTTGAATATTATTAGAATTCTTAATAATTATTTTGTCTGCACTTACTTTTTCTACTAAGCCATCATCCTGGGAAACAAGAACTGCTCCTGAATCAACAGCTACCTTATTTTCCATCCCTGTACCTACTAAAGGCACCTCAGTTTTTATTAAAGGTACAGACTGTCTTTGCATATTTGTGCCCATCAAAGCTCTATTAGCATCATCATGTTCTAAAAAGGGGATTAAGCTTGCTGAAATACTGGCTACCTGTTTGGGGGATACATCAATAAAATCTATTTCATCAGGAGAACACTCAATGATTTCCCCCCTGAATCGACTTGGTACTTCATCCTGTAAAATTTTATTATCTTTATCTATTTTAATATTTATTTGAGCAATTCTATATTTATCTTCTTCGTCAGCAGAAAGATACACAATCTCATCGGTGATCTTCCTATCTACTACTCTAAAATATGGAGTCTCAATAAATCCTAATTCATTAACCTCGCCATAAATACATAATGAACCGATAAGACCGATATTGGGTCCTTCAGGAGTTTCGATAGGGCAAATTCTACCATAATGAGTATGGTGTACGTCCCTGACTTCAAAACCCGCCCTTTCCCTGGTCAAGCCACCTGGACCTAAAGCAGAAAGTCTTCTTTTGTGAGTAATTTCAGATAAAGGATTAGTCTGATCCATAAATTGAGAAAGCTGACTGCTCCCGAAAAATTGTCTAATAGTAGCTAACAAAGGACGAGCATTAACCAAGGCTTGAGGAGTGATAGCAGAAACATCAGGTTGAATGGTCATACGTTCTCGAATCACCCTCTCCATTCTACTTAATCCAATATAAAATTGATCTTTAAGTAATTCTCCTACAGTTTTTACTCTTCTATTACCCAGATGATCAATATCATCTATATATCCAATACCTTTATATAAATTAACTAAATACCTTAAAGAACCTACAATATCTTCCTTAGTTAGTGATGAACCCTTTATTACTTTTATTTCTTTCTTATGTTCTTTTATTTTATATAATAATGCGCTGTCTAATTCACTACCTGCAATACAGATTACTTCACCTGTTTCTGGATCAATTATATCTTCAGTAATAGTCATCCCAATAATCTTTTCATCAATTTCATCACTTATCTTATCTACAATGGGAATTAAAGACTCATCTTTTTCATTAAATACAGTTATTATTTCATTCTCAGAATTTAATACCTTTACTTTTTCAATTCCGGCTTCCTTTATTACAGAGAATATTTTTTGATTAATTTTCTCCTCTGTTTTTACAATTATCTTATTATTTTTAGGATTAACAATCTTTTGAGCAGCAATCTTATCTAATATCCGCTCTTCAAGGCTTAATTTTCTATTTATCTTATATCTTCCTACTTTGGCTAAGTCATATCTCCTAGGATCAAAAAGTAATCTCTGGATTAATTGTCGAGTATTTCTTTCCGTAGGAGGTTCGCTAGGTCTCAATTTCCTAAATATCTCTATCAAAGCTTCTTTTTCATTTGAGGTATTATCTTTTTCTAAAGTTACCTTTATAATCTCCTCCCCATCGAAAAGCTTTATAATCTCTTCATCTGTTTCGTATCCCAGTGCTCTCAATAGAGTAGTTGCGGGAATCTTTCTCTTCTTATCAATTCGAACGTAAATCATATCTGAAGAATCAAACCCAAGCTCTAACCAGGATCCTCGATTTGGTATAATTTTAAATTTATATAATACATTACTACTTTCGCTTCTTTCTTCATCAAAATATATTCCTGGAGATCTTATTAATTGATTAACTACTACCCTTTCTGCTCCATTAATAATAAAGCTTCCATCCTCAGTCATAAGAGGTAAGTCACCCATAAAAACATCTTGCTCTTTAATTTCACCTGTTTTTATGCAAATTAAATTTATCTTTACCTCTAAAGGGGCAGAGTAAGTTCCACCTTTCTCCCGACACCCATAAGCAGATTCTTTACATTCACCAAGTGAATAACTTACAAAATCTAAAATCAGATTACCAGTAAAATCTTGAATGGGAAAAATACTTAAAAAAACCTCTTGTAAACCTTGTTTCTTTCTTTGGTTAGGCGGAACAAACCTTTGTAAAAATTCATCAAAAGACTTTTTTTGTATATCCAATAATTTGGGGATGGGACATAATTCAGTTATTTTGGAATAATCTTTAACTTGTATATATTTTTTTTGCACCACAAAACACCAACCTTATTTATTAATTAAAATTTTTAAATAATAAAACGATAGGATGATATAATTAAGAAAAAATTCGTTGAAAAGGCATTTTTCGATTTATTATCAACTACAAATTAATACCTACTAATCTCTTAACAAATAATTTCCTTATTAAAAAGAAAAAAATACTTTTAATGATGGATAATTTGTAAAATTATCATAATTAATTATATCTACAAAACTTAAGTTTATCATTTTTTAATTAAAAATTCAAGAAGATACCTCTTAAAAATTTTTTAAAAGGTATCCTCCTATAATAAATATTACTATTTTCTATTTTATTTCAGCAACTGCACCTACTGCTTCTAATTTTTCTTTTATTTCCTCAGCTGCTTTTTGATTAACATGTTCTTTTACTGTATTTGGTGCACCTTCTACTAAATCTTTAGATTCTTTTAAACCTAAAGCAGTAATTGTTCTTATTTCTTTTATTACTTTAATTTTGTTTGGACCTATTTCTTTTAGTATAACCTCAAAATCGGTCTTTTCTTCTGCTTCCTTGGCTTCACTTGGTGCAGCTGCACCACCAGCATTAACAGTCATAGCAGTAGTCATAGCAGCAGCCACTCCAAATTTTTCTTCTAAGTCTTTAACTAAATCAGCTAATTCTAATACAGTCATTTTTTCAATCTTCTCTAATATTTCGTCTGATGCTCCTTTTGGGGCTGCTGATACTTTTTTCACATCACTTTTTTCAGTCTTTTTGCTAACCACTTTTTTTTCTTCTTCTTTTGAATTCTTTTTCTTTTCTACCACTTATCTCACCTCCTCTCAATATCGTATATCGTATCTCGTATCTCGTATCTCGAAAAAAGCTTTTATTTTACCCTATCTGCACAATACGCAATACTACATATCATATTTTTACTACAATGTTTTATGAAACTTTAGCTTCTTTTTGCTTTTTTACGGCTTCTAAAGTATAGATTAATCCTCTTAACGGTCCTTGTAAAACAAAAACCAAAGAATAAAGTGGAGATTTAACTCCGGCAACCATCTGGGCCATAAGGATATCTTTTGAAGGTAAAGACGCTATTTCCATAACTTTCTCTGGGCTTAAAAATCTTCCTTCTACTAGACCAGATTTAGTCTTCATTTCAACTTTATTTTTTTTAGAATATTCTTTAAGCAATCTAGCCGGTGCTACCCCATCTTCACTACTAAAAGCAATTGCCGTGCACCCTACTAAATCTTTTGTTAGATCTTTTATATCCAGTTCTTCGCTAGCCCTTTCCATTAAAGAATTTTTAACTATTTTAAATACAACTTTCTTTTCTTTTAGTTCATCTCTAAGACTATTAATCTGAGATACATTCATCCCCTTATAATCAGTTAAAATTATTCCTTTGGAATTTTTCAATTCTTTTATAAGATCTTCAACTATCTTCTTTTTAGAATCTTTACTTAAAGCCAAGATTAACCCTCCTTTCCAACTTTAAAATTTTTGCAATAAAAAACCTTCCCTTAGACTCGGTCTTTACTTTAGGAAGGTGAAATAAATAATTTCTACTTATTTTATTTCTCACCTCGGCAGGAAGATATTTTAATATCTATTAAGTTGTTCCATACAACTCCTGCTGTCTAAGGTATATTTAAATTTTTATATTTTATTTTAATCTATCTTCATTCTACTTTTTTTGCCTTTCCATCCAAGAGCCTATCTTTAGAGGGTCTATACGAATTCCCGGTCCCATAGTTGATGAAATGGTAATACTTTGGATATATCTTCCTTTAGCAGCTGATGGTCTAGCCTTGATTATAGCATCAAAAAAAGCAATAAAATTTTCTAATAACTTATCTTTATCAAAATTTGTTTTTCCTAAAGGTGCATGAACTATACCAAATTTGTCAGCTCTATACTCTACTTTCCCTGCTTTTATTGATTTTACAGCATTTTTTAAATCAAAAGTAACAGTTCCTATTTTAGGATTGGGCATTAAACCTCGAGGACCTAAAATTCTTCCCAATTTACCAACTACTTTCATCATATCTGGAGTTGCTATAGTAGCATCAAAATCTGTCCATCCTTTTTGTATCTTTTCGGCTAAATCGTCTCCTCCTACAAAATCTGCCCCTGCTTCTTCTGCTTCCTTTACTTTTTCACCCTGAGCAAAAACAGCTACTCTAACATTTCTTCCCGTGCCATGGGGTAGATCTACTGCTCCTCTTACCTGTTCTTCTGAACGCCGGGTATCAATGCCTAATTTAATAGCAATATCAATAGATTCTTCAAACTTCGCCCAATGAAGTTCTTTAACTAAATCAAAAGCTTCTTCAGGTTCATAAAATATATCTTTTTGATATTTTTCGGTAACCTCTAAATATTTCTTACCTCTTTTTTTTACCATATTTATCCTCCTTGTGGTTTTAATGGATTTATCCTTCCACTTAATCATCGGATTACTCTTTTTCTATTTCTATCCCCATACTTCTTGCAGTGCCTTCAACTATTTTTACAGCACTTTCTAAATTTTTGGTATTTAAATCAGGTATCTTACGTTTAGCAATTTCCTCAATTATAGCCTGAGATAACTTTGCCACTTTTTCTTTATTGGGAACCCCTGAACCTTTTTCTATCCCCGCTGCTTCTTTTAATAAAAATGCTACCGGAGGCTTCTTGCAAAAAAAGGAAAAAGTTCTATCTTCATATACATCAATTACTACTGGTATAATATTTCCAACATCCTGTTTTGTTTTTTCATTAAAAGCCTTGCAAAATTCCATGATGTTTAGACCATGTTGGCCTAAAGCTGGTCCCACTGGGGGCGCAGGATTAGCGTTACCAGCAGGTATCTGTAATTTTATTATGGAAACTATTTTCTTTGCCATTAAATTCCTCCTCAATTATACCTAATTAGTCGTTAGTATATCGTATCGCGTATTGCGTATCGCGTTAAGAAAATCAGAATTCAGGAGTAGAGACGCGATATATCGTGCACAAAGTAAGACAGGTGTTTCACCTGTCTGGTCTTTATTATGTCATTGCGAGCTCTGATTTATCAGAGCGTGGCAATCTCTTTATTAATCTAAAAACTTAAAGCGAAAAACTAAAAACCATAATTATTATTTAAGAATTCAGTAGTCAGGAGTCAGGAGTCAGAAGAATATAAAATAACTTAACAAATAATACAACCTTATAATCTAAAATAATTCTGAATACTGGATTCTTTCTTCTGGCTTCTATCTCATTTACGAGATACGATTCACGAGATACGAATATAGTTTTGCTCTTTTCGTTTTTCGCTATTAATATTTCTCTACATCATTAAAACCTAACTCAACAGACGTTTCCCGACCAAAGATAGATAGAAAAACCTTTAACTTACTTTTTTCATAATCTATTTCTTTAACTTTTCCAGTATACCCGGTAAATGGTCCTACGATAATTCTTACACTTTCTCCTACTTCAATATCTAACTTGGGTGCTTTTTCGCCTCTTCCCATCTGTTTTAAAATACTGTCTATTTCACTTTCTTTTAACGGAACTGGTTTACCTCCTGAGCCTACAAATCTAGTAACACCGGGAGTATTTCTTACTACTTGCCAGGATTCATTATTTAACATCATTTCTACTACAACATATCCTGGAAACACTTTTTTCTGCACATATCTCCTTCTACCCGCTTTTACCTCTAAGACCTTTTCAGTAGGTATTAACACCTGAAAAATCTGATCTTGCATTCCCATAGATTTTACTCTTTGCTCTAAATTTGCTTTTACTTTATTTTCATAGCTTGAATAAGTATGAACTACATACCATTTTTTTTTATTTGAAGCTATTATAATCAACTATCTCTCTTCCCCTCATTTACCAAGTTTATTAGATATTAAATACTAATTAGGTTTATTCCATAAACAGAGTTAACGCTTTAGTAAAAAATAAATCAACCATTCCAATAAAAATAGAGGCAAAAATTATAGTGGAAATAACTAAAATTGTACTATTTTTAAGTTGTTTACGATTTGGCCAAATTACTTTCTTTAATTCAGCAATAGCTTCTTTTATGAAATTAATTATTTTACTAAAAAACTTTTTTTGTTGCATTTTACTTCCAATTTTATTTTTTAGATTTCATAATCTCTCTAATAAAAAAATGGCAGGCCCGGCAGGATTTGAACCTGCAACCCCTGGATTTGGAGTCCAGTGCTCTCGCCGTTAGAGCTACGGACCTTTATAATATTTAAGTAAAAGGTTTCCAAATTAAAATTATTTTATTTCCTTATGTAAAGTATGGGTCTTACAAAATTTACAATACTTCTTAAGTTCAATTCTTTCTGGAGTATTTTGTTTATTTTTATATTTATTGTAATTCCTGTTTTTACATTCGTTACAAGCTAAAACTATTCTTTGCCTCATCAAATATATCCCCTGTAAACAAGATAGTCAAGGGGAAATTCTTTCCCCTTGAAATCCCCTTTACTTCCGTCTCAATCTTGTCCTTTTCATCAAGCAAGAAGGAAATATTACCCTTGAATATCTTGTTTTTTTGAATTTTTTATAATAAATCAATTCCTTATTTATGATATAGGAATTTTTTAAATTCCTATATCATAAAATTGCACAAAGATAAATCTACCATACTTTATACTTAGTGTCAAGACGTTTCGTATATCGTCGTTCGTATCTCGTATCTCGTATTTACTAACGTATAGCGTTTAGCGCTTAGTTGACAAATTCATAGACATCGCGAACTCAAAAGTTTACACACATCGTGAACTATACTAGTGTAAATATTCTATACTGACCTTAAAAAAGGAGGTCAGTATGAATATCAAAGAATTAAGAAAAAAAGCTATAAAAAGATATAAAAACGGTGAA
>Ga0209978_10000771_pt1 | contig 12637 bp, 11 predicted proteins | sample BentaG_FD_182805 | JGI IMG/M metagenome (GOLD analysis project Ga0209978, IMG submission 182805) | Deep subsurface microbial communities from South Atlantic Ocean to uncover new lineages of life (NeLLi) - Benguela_00093 metaG (SPAdes)... | ecosystem: Environmental > Aquatic > Marine > Oceanic >...
GGCCACCGTCTATCTGGCGGCCATGGGGAAGCAAGGGCTTCGCCAGGTGGCGGAACTCTGTTTCCATAAGGCCCATTACGCGGCTCGTCAAATAGAGGACCTTCCAGGGTTTGCGCTCCCCTTCGGTGAGTTTTTCAAGGAGTTCGTGGTGAAGACACCTCTTTCTCCTCGGGAGGTGAACGCCAAGTTGTGGAAGAGAGGTATCGTGGGTGGCTACGACTTGGGGCCCGATTACCCAGAATTGGCCGATGGGTTGCTCCTTTGCGTGACGGAGATGAACCCCAAGGAGGAGATCGACGCCTTGGTCGAGGTGCTGGGGGAGATGAGATGAACGAACTCTTGATGATCCCCGGCCCTGTGGAGTTCGAGCCGGCGGTGCTCCAGGCTATGGCTATCAAGACCCCCAGCCATATCTCGCCTGACTTCATCGAGGTTTTCGGCCAATCTTTGGAGAGGCTGAGGGAGGTTTTCCTGACTGAAGAAGGGCAACCCTTCGTGGTGGCTGGCTCGGGGACCCTGGCTATGGAGATGGCGGCGGCCAACTTCATTGAGCCTGGAGATAGGGTGTTACTGGTCGATACCGGTTACTTCAGCCACCGCTTCGCCTCTATCTGTGAACGGTACGGCGCTCGTGTGAGCCAGGTGGGAGCCAAACTGGGGGATGTCCCCTCCTTGGAGGAGGTGGAGAGGGGTCTGGGGGGTGCAGAATATGAGTTGCTCCTGGCTACCCATGTCGATACCTCCACCGGGGTGCGGGTCGACGTGGCCTCTTTGGGAGGTCTGGCCCGCCGATATGGTGCCTTGAGTGTGGTTGATGGCGTCTGCGCCACGGGGGGCGAGGAGTTCCGTCAGGAAGAGTGGGGGATCGACATCTGTCTCACCGCTTCTCAGAAGGCTTTGGGGGTCCCGCCGGGCTTGGCTATCCTGATGGTTAGTCCCCTGGCCTTAGATCTTTTCCGCAAGCGCCGTAGCCCGGTGGCCAACTATTATGCCGATTTCGCCAATTGGCTCCCCATCATGGAGGCGTATGAGGCCCGGAAAGCGAGTTATTTCGGCACCCCGCCTGTCAACCTCATATACGCCCTTGGGGAGAGCCTGGATGAGATCCTGGGCCAAGGGATGGAGGCCCGATTTCGACGCCATAAGATCATAAGCGAGGCCTTCAAGGCGGCTATGACCGCTTTGGGGTTGAGGCAGGTACCCGCTTTGAAGGTGGCAGCCCACACCATGAGCGCTATCTACTACCCGGAGGGGATAGGCAAGGAACTTCTAGGCGAGATAAGGGAGCGGGGCGTTGTCTTGGCTGGTGGCCTGCACCCTCAAATCAAAGAACGCTATTTCAGAGTGGGGCATATGGGTGGTGTCAGCGGTAGCCACATATTGGCAACGGTAGGAGCCATCGAAGGGGCGCTTCAGGCCTCCGGCTACAGGTTTGAGTTGGGGGCGGGGTTAGTTGCCGCTCAAAAGGTGCTAAAAGGGTTGTAGTATGGATGAGCCTCTGCTCTTCGAACTCAGTTCGCCGGGACGAACCGGTTTCTCCTTGCCGGAGTGCGATGTCCCCGAAACACCGCTGCCGGAAGATCGGGTTCGGGATGATCTCTCCCTTCCCGAGGTGAGTGAGAGGGATCTGATTAGACATTTCACCCGTCTCTCCCAACTCAATTTCTCGGTAGACACGGGGTTCTACCCCCTGGGCTCTTGCACCATGAAATATAACCCTAAGGTCAACGAGGAGATGGCCCGCTTACCTGGATTTGCCCATATACATCCCTATCAGGATGAGGGGTTAGTGCAAGGGGCTTTGCGATTGATGTACGAGTTGCAAGAGTATCTAGCGGAGATAGCGGGGCTACCGGCGGTAAGCCTCCAACCGGCGGCGGGGGCCCATGGGGAGTTGACGGGGATGCTTATGGTGCGGGCCTACCACCAACACCGCCATGATGGAGAGCGGAAGGTGGTCTTGGTCCCAGACTCGGCCCACGGCACCAATCCGGCTACGGCGGCTATGTGTGGCTACCGGGTGATGACCATCCCCTCCGATGGGCGAGGGAATATAGATGCCGATATTCTACGGGATAGAGCCGATGAGTCGGTGGCGGCTTTGATGCTCACCAACCCCAACACCCTGGGCCTCTTCGAGGAGCGGATCTTGGAGGTGGCGGAGATCATCCATGGCCTGGGAGCCCTCATCTACTGCGATGGGGCCAATATGAACGCCCTCTTGGGCATCGCCAAGCCAGGAGAACTGGGGATGGATATCCTCCATTACAACCTGCACAAGACCTTTAGCACCCCACACGGTGGGGGAGGACCAGGGTCCGGGGCCACGGCGGTGAGTGAGGATCTGGCTCCTTTCTTGCCCCTCCCCTTGGTGGCCAGGAGAGAGACGAGCGAGGGAACGAGATATTACCTGGATTATGACCGTCCTTTATCCATCGGGAAGGTGGGTTCCTTCTATGGCAATTTCGGGGTGATGGTGAAGGCCTGCGCCTATATCCGATCCTTGGGTGGTGATGGCCTGCGAGAGGTAAGCGAAGACGCGGTGCTCAACGCCAACTACCTTCTGAGCCAACTGAGGGACTACTATTATCTGCCTTACGATAGACCTTGCCTCCACGAATGTGTATTCTCCGGCAGATGGCAAAAGGAGATCGGCGTCCATACTCTAGATATCGCTAAGCGGCTCATCGATTTCGGCTTCCACCCGCCAACTATCTATTTCCCCTTGATCGTGGAGGAGGCTCTCATGATCGAGCCCACAGAGACGGAGAGCCTGGAGACGTTGGAGGGCTTCCTAGCCGCCATGAAGGAGATCGCTCGGGAGGCAAAGGAGGAGCCAGATACCCTCCGCTCGGCACCTCATAAGACGCCCCTCAGCCGTCTCGATGAGGTAACCGCTGCCCGCAGGCCCAACCTGAGGTGGAAAGGTGGATTTGACAACAGGGGTCTTTCCTCTTAAAATGTTACCAGTGAACCTTTATTCTCTCCATTTTGTGTATATGTGGAGAGGGAAGCGTCCAAAGCGGGTGGGGGATGAACCAGGACGCCGAACTCGTTTCTAGAATCCGAGAAGGGGATTCGGAAGCGTTTGCAGCCTTTTACGACAGATACAAGAGGAGGCTTTTCCGCACCGCGCTGGCTATAACCGATGACCAGGGCGCTGCTGAGGAGATATTGCAGGATTGTTTCCTCAAGGTGTATCATTGCCTGTCCCGCATCGATTGCTCTACTCCTTTAGGGCCATTTTTGCATCGCATAGTGGTGAACCTGAGCTACAACTGGGTGGTGAAGAGGCGCTCGTGGTTCCTCTCCGTGGAGGAGATGATAGATCGGCTGGTGGTGGCTCCCCAAGTTTCGCCAGAGCATGCTTATGAGAGGAAGGAGTTGCATCGGAGGCTGCACGAGGCGATCAAATCCCTAAACATACATCACCGCCTGGTGGTGATACTCTTTTATCTCCAGGGCTTTAGTTTGATGGAGATAGCCTACATTCTGGAATGTCCCGTGGGGACGGTGAAGTCTCGACTCCACCATGCGCGGAAGATCTTAAAAAGGGAACTGGCTGAGGAAAAGGCGGTGCTTAGAGAGGCAGCCTATAATCTATCTTCGTTGTAGATCGGTGAGAGGGGTTTGATGCATCACGAGGGCGATGGTTTCGATCTCTCGTTAGGTTGGGCTCTAAGGGAGTTTGTCCCTGATAAGGATCCTCCCCCTCGCGTTTGGGAGGCTATAGAGGCCAAACTTGCACTGAGGGTTTACTCGGAGGAAGCCAGGCCTTTGCCTTGGAGAAGGAAAGTCAGCGTGTGGCTAAGGGAGGCCCTCTCCTCGGTCCAGGCGGTTCTCTTCTCCTTGCGCTTTCGCCTGGGAGGGGAAGGGGTTTGGGCCCAGGAGCAGTCCACGCCAGCCTCTGTGATGATCTCCATCTCTGCCGCGCCCTGGCCTCTATTTAGTTATAATTCTCAGATTGTAATAATGGGATTTCAAACTAGGAGTGGGTTGCGCATATAATATATAAGGAGGATGTTTAGTGGCCGCCTTGCTGGAAGTAGAGGATCTGAGGACCCAGTTCTTCACCCAAGACGGGGTGGTTCACGCTGTAAACGGGATCTCCTACGTTTTGGATGAGGGCGAGACGCTGGGCATTGTGGGGGAGAGTGGCTGTGGCAAGAGCGTCTCGGTGCTCTCCATTATGCGCCTCATCCCCCAGCCTCCGGGGAAGATCGTAGGCGGCGAGGTGCTCTTCGATGGCAAGGATCTCCTGAAGATCAGCGAGGATGAGATCCGTGGCGTCAGGGGCAACAAGATAGCCATGATCTTTCAGGATCCTATGACCTCCCTCAACCCGGTTCTGACTATCAATCAGCAAGTGAGCGAAGCGATGATGCTCCACTTGGGGATGACTAAGGAGCAGGCGCGGGAGCGAAGCATCGAACTGTTGGATATGGTGGGGATCCCAGAGGCGGAGGATCGCATGGACGATTACCCCCATCAGTTTAGCGGAGGGATGCGACAACGGGTGATGATCGCCATGGCTCTCTCTTGCAACCCCGGTATCCTCATCGCCGATGAGCCGACCACCGCTTTGGATGTTACCATCCAGGCTCAATTCATCGAACTGGTGAAGCGGCTGAAGGATGAGTTGGGGATGGCGGTCATCTGGATCACCCATGACCTGGGGATCATCGCCGGCATAGCACAGAGGGTGAAGGTGATGTATGCGGGCTTCTTCGTCGAGTCGGCGGGGGTGAAGGAGTTATATGGAGACCCTAGACACCCTTATACCCTCGGTCTTCTGGGCTCCGTTCCCCGGGTCGATGAGGTGCGGAAGGAGAAACTGGCGACCATCGAGGGCCTGCCCCCCGATCTCATAGCCTTGCCACCCGGTTGTCCTTTCTACGCTCGTTGTCCGTATCGGCTCGATCGCTGCCAAGAGGAACTTCCCACGCTGAGGGAGATAGTTCCAGGCCATGAGATCGCCTGCTGGGTAGATGTAACGAAAGGGGGAGTGGAGTGGTAGTTTCCTTATCCTCACAGGATCCCGAGGGGAAAGACGAGATCCTCATCGAGGTCAAAGATTTGAAGATGTGGTTCCCCATCACGCGGGGTATGATTATTCAACGACATGCGGGGGATATAAAGGCCGTTGATGGGGTCAATTTCTTTATCCGCCGAGGAGAGACGCTAGGCTTGGTGGGGGAGAGCGGTTGTGGGAAGACGACCGTAGGCCGGAGCATCTTACAACTCTACCGACCCACAGCGGGGGAGGTCTTCTTTGAGGGGAAGGATCTCACCAAGATGAAGGGGGAGGAGTTGCGGCGCATGCGCCGGAGGATGCAGATGATCTTCCAGGACCCTTACGCTTCTCTGAACCCCCGTATGACGGTGGGAAGCATCATCGGCGAGCCCTTGGAGGTGCATAAGTTGGCGGATAGGAGAGGGCGGAAAGAGAGGGTCCAGGAACTCCTCGAAGTGGTGAAGATGAACCCCTATTTCGTCAACCGTTACCCTCACGAGTTCAGCGGTGGGCAGAGACAAAGGATCGGCGTGGCTAGAGCCTTGGCGGTTAATCCGGATTTCATAGTCTGCGATGAGCCGATCTCCGCCTTGGATGTATCTATCCAGGCCCAGATCATCAACCTCTTAGAGGAACTTCAAGAGGAGTTCAACCTCACCTATCTTTTCATCGCCCATGACCTGAGCGTGGTACGGCATATCAGCGACCGAGTAGCGGTGATGTACCTGGGGAAGATCCTGGAACTCACCGATAGAGATGAACTTTACCGGAACCCTCTCAACCCCTATACCCAGGCTCTCCTCTCTGCGGTCCCCATCCCCGATCCCCTGGTGGAGGAGAAGAGGGAGCGGGTAATCCTTACTGGCGATGTGCCCAGCCCGGCCAACCCTCCTGTGGGCTGTAACTTCTCAACCCGTTGCCAGGTGGTGATGGAGATCTGCAAGGAGAAGGAGCCGGAGTTCAAAGACGTAGGGGGGGAGCATTGGGTGGCTTGTTGGCGCGTCTAGGGTCTTGACAAGACATATAGTGTGTAATAAAATACCCATGAACTTTTGGCCGCTTTTCCTTGTGTATTATTTCGGAAGTCTATGACTAATTCCACTTCGAAGGGGAAGAAAGCAATACTTTGAAAGGGGGTGAGGGAGAGAGGCGATTAGCAGATGAGGCAGGAAGTACCACTATCCTAAGAGGAGGTAAAAGGAAAGATGTCTAGCAAGTTGCGTTGGGCAGGGGTTGTGGGCGCCATTGTTATACTAACGATGGTGTTAGCAGCCTGTGCTCCTGCGGCGACGCCGACCCCAGAGGTGATCGTGGAGACGGTGGAGGTGCCGGTGGTGGAGACGGTGGAGGTTCCCGTCCCCGTGGGGCCGGAGAGGCCCATCACCCTGGATATCAGCTTCTCGGGTGACCCGCCGACCCTGGATCCGTCGCTGGCCACCGATACCACCTCGGTCTGGGTGGATGAGCAACTCTTCATCGGCCTCACCGACCTCGATAGCGAGACGATGGAGGCGATACCGCGGTTGGCTACCTCCTGGGACATCTCGGCCGATGGGACGGTCTTCACCTTCCATCTGCGCGATGACGTCAAGTGGGTGCACTACGACGTCCTCACCGATACGATAGAGGAGGTGGGGCCGGTCACCGCTCAGGATGTGGTCTATGGCACCTTGCGCACACTAGATCCACGCACCGCTTCTCCCTATGCTTACGTCCTCTACGTCATCAAGGGCGGGGAGGCCCTCAACACGGCCGATCTCGAGGAACTCACCGAGGAGGAGTTGCAAGCGCTCATCGACGAGGTGGGCGCCAAGGCCCTCGACGACTACACGGTGGAGTTCACCCTGGAGTATGCGGCGTCCTACTTCCCGCAGATCGCCTACATGTGGGTGATGCGGGCCATGCCTCAGGCGACCATCGAGGAGTTCGGGGAGGAGTGGACCTGGCCGGGCAACATGGTCAGCAACGGCGCCTATGTATTGACCGAGTGGTCTCGGGGAGCCATGCTCAGGTTCAAGAAGAACCCCTACTACTACGACGCCGATAAGGCGCAGATCGAGGAGGTCGTTGCGCCGGTGGTGGGGGAGTCCTCCACCAATTTTGCCCTCTATGAGGCCGGGGAGATCGACATCACTGGCGATCCGGGGTGGGGTGTGCCTCTGCCGGATATGGACCGGGTGAGAGCCGATCCGGTGCTGAGCCAGGAGTTGACTATCCTACCCCGGCTCTGCACCTACTACTACGGCTTCATCCACACCAAGCCGCCCATGGACAACGTGTTGGTGCGGAAGGCGTTCGCGGCGGCCATCGACCGCGTGGCCCTGGTGGAGAACGTCACCAAGGGCGGACAGACTCCGGCCCACTCCTTCGCCTGCCCGGGCATCTTCGGGAACGCTGCTGATGACCTCACCATAGGCTCTTACCTCTTGGATATCGAGGAGGGGAAGACGAAAGCCCAGGAGTGGCTGGCCGAGGCCGGCTACCCCAACTGCGAGGGCTTGCCCGAGGTCACCTTGATGCACAACGTCTCCGAGGCTCATGCCCTGATCGCTCAGGCGATCCAGGAGATGTGGCGGGAGAACCTGGGCTGCACGGTCAAGATCGAGACGATGGAGTGGGGTGCCTATCTGGGTATGCTCCAGGAGGACGCGCCAGATGCGGATAAGCCCCACATCTTCCGCCTCGGCTGGTGCGCCGACTACCCCGACCAGCAGAACTGGCTGGGCGAGGTCTTCCACACCACCAAGAGCGCCAACCGGATCAAGTTGGGGCCTGCCCCAGACTTCGATGCCTTGCTCGACGAGGCGGTGCTGGAGGGCGATCCGGCCAAGAGGGTGGAACTCTACAACCAGGCGGAGCGGCTCTTCATCGACGAATATATGGGCGTCGCCCCCATCTACTACTACACTAGCGTTAATATGTTCAAGCCTTACGTCATCGAGCACCCCACTAACCCTTCGTTTGGCTGGCATATCAACGACTGGAAGATCGACTGGGAGGCGAAGAAGGCAGCCCGAGGCTGGGAGTAGGTTCATTTGCAGTCATGGGGCCGCAAGGCCCCATGACTGCCCTTTGGAATTATCTATTACAAGTTAGGAGCAAAAATATGCGATGTTGAGGTATATAGTGCGCCGGCTTCTGGTCTCCATCCCGGTGCTCATACTCCTCACCTTCGCCGTCTTCGCTTTGATGCGAGCCATCCCGGGAGGCCCCTTCGATTTCGCGGGGGATAAGAGCCTTCCTGCGTCGGTGGTGGCCAATATGGAGAGGAAATACCATCTGGATGAGCCGCTCGTGAAGCAGTATGGCCGCTACCTGTGGGACCTCCTCCATCTGGATATGGGTCCCAGCATGAGGGAGAGGGGGCGCTCGGTCAACGATATCGTGAAGGATAATTTCCCCGTCTCCTTTCAGTTGGGGGTGATGTCTGTGGCCTTGGCGGTGATGATAGGCATCCCCATGGGCATCGTAGCGGCCCTCAAACAGAACACCTGGATGGATTACCTGGCCACCTTTCTCGCCGTCATCGGGGTGGCTATCCCCGCTTTGGTGTTGGCCCCCGTCCTCATCTGGGTCGTTGGGGTGATGTTGGGGTGGTTGCCCGCCGCATTGTGGGGGGCGGAGCGTCCCTTCTATCTGGGCTTCATACCCAAGCCGACCCCGAACTTCTTCCGCCACGCCATCCTGCCGGTGGTGACCTTGGGCACCGGTTTCTCGGCGGCCATAGCCCGCCTGACCCGGGCTGCTCTCCTGCAGGTGATCCGAGAGGATTATATCCGTACCGCCCGGGCCAAGGGTTTGCGGGAGAGGGTGGTGGTGATACGCCACGCCTTGAAGAACAGCCTGATACCGGTAGTTACGATCATAGGGCCGCTCTTCGCCGCCGTGGTAACCGGGACCTTCGTGGTGGAGCAGATGTTCGCCATCCCGGGGATGGGCAAATATTTTGTGACCGCTATCAGCCAAAGGGACTATCCGGTCATCATGGGGGTGACCTTGATCTATGCTACCCTTCTGGTGGTGGCCAACCTTATGGTGGATATGACCTATGCGTGGCTTGATCCCCGCATACGGTATGAGTGATCGGTTTGAGGAGGGGTTATGGCGGTAGCGGAAAGAGCGGCTGCTGCTCTACCGGTGCGGAAGGAGCGGAGCCCTTGGGGCGATGCTTTTTACCAGTTGACGCGCAATCGAGTGGCGGTGAGCGGTGGGATCTTTATCATCATTTTAGTCCTCCTAGCCCTTTTGGCCCAGGTGGTCGCACCCTATACCTATTATGAGACCCATGTAATCGACAACTATATGCGGCCGGGCTCTAAATATTCCCTAGGCGCCGACGCCTTGGGCCGCGATGTATTGAGCCGCACTATCTACGGGATCCGGATATCGCTTTCCGTGGCCGTGGCGGCAGCCACGGTGAGTCTCATCATCGGCATCGTCTATGGCCTCACCTCGGGCTATTTGGGCGGTCGGGTGGACGAAGTGATGATGCGGATGGTCGATTTCTTATATGGGCTGCCGGTCATCATCGTGGTGATTCTACTTCAGGTCTATTTCAAGGCCCTGGGGAGGCGGGAGGCGGCTACTGGACTCTCTGACCTCCTGATCAAGGCCGACCTAGCCATGGGTGGCGTGCTTTTCATCTTCATCGCCATCGGGGCCCTCAACTGGATCGGAATGGCCCGTATCGCCCGCGGACAGACCCTCGCCTATAAGGAGAAGGATTTCGTGATGGCCGCTCGAGCGGTGGGGGTGGGGCCCATAGGGATCATCTTTCGCCACCTTCTGCCCAATATCCTGGGGCCCTGTGTGGTGCAGGAGACGCTCTACATACCCGGCTATATCTTGTTGGAGGCCTTTCTGAGTTTTATCGGCTTGGGGGTTAACCCTCCCACCCCCAGTTGGGGCATCATGATCCAGGAGGGGTATCAGGCGATACGCTCCTACCCCCATGTGCTATTGGGCCCCGCTTTGGCCCTCACGCTTACCGTTTTGGCCTTCAACTTCTTGGGGGATGGCCTGCGCGACGCCTTCGATCCGGTGATGCGAGGGACATAGTCGGCTTCAGCCATGTTGGTCTCTAACCCGTGTAGGCGGATGGTGTGAACCTCCGCCTATAGTCTTTAGAGCATAAGGTGGAGCGCACTTTGGCTTCCCTCAGAGAGGCTCTCTCCTGAAGAAGTGGTTCCATTTCGCTGGCGGTAGTGATATCCTTGGTAGCAGACTCTGAGGCAAAGAGAGTAGATTTCATGTCTCGCCGATGGGTGCTTACTATCCTCATCCTAAGTGGGGTCTTGGCTATCACCTGCCTCCTATCCCAGGCAGGGACGATCCCCCAGCGGAGCCTTAAGCCCTCACCCGATTGGAGCCGGGGCCTGAGGGTGAGCAAGGGTGAAGGCAAGCGTGCCGATATAGCCATGGCCGTCCATGAGGGAGACCTCTACCTCGTCTGGAGGCTACTGCGCGGGGAGGAGGCGCTTCTCCGTTTCGCCAGGCTGGATGGAGAGGGCCACGTAGTCGTCGATAGAGAGCTATCGAGTGGGCTATCCCTTCCCCGCCAGAACCGCATCTTGGTAGGGCCAGACGACTCTCTCCACCTCTTCACCCTGGCTCGACGGGAGGCCGATGCCCACTGGGGCCTCTTCCATCTGGCGCTGAGCCCAGAGGGCGAGCCCCTATCGGAGCCAGAACTCCTCTCCCGTCCCGGCTGGGAGGTGAAGAGTTACGACCTGGTCAGCGATCTGGATGATACCCTCCACATCTTCTGGTCTGGGGAAGATGAAGTTGGCCCTCACCTTTTCTACCTACGGCTAGAGAGGGGCGTCGTCTCTGATTCTGAACCCCTGGTCCCCGGAGGGATGGAGCCGGCTGCAAGGATCGATAGGGATGGTCGTCTCCACCTCATCTGGATCGAGGAGGGCGAGCGCGAGGAGGAAGCGATCTACGCCGCCACCTTCCCCGGGGCGGTGGTCACCCCAACTAGAGGGGTGAAACTCCTCGACATACAGAAGGGGATAGGGGCAATTCGCTCCAGTCCTGTCCTGGGCCTCGGCAGTCGATATGGTTACCTGATCTGGACAATAGAGCGCCGGGCCGGGTTGGCGGCGGGCACGGTTGAGGGCTGGTACGCCTTCTTCCCCCTAGAGAAGCCCCAGCCAACCATCCCTCGTTCCTTCGGCTTGCCCGCCGTTGAGAAGCCCACCTACGCCCAATATGAATCCCCCTACGGTTACCACCATCTAATACTCTTGTCGCCTCCCCTCCCCTCCATCAGCGATCTTATCGATATGCCAGCAACGATAGGGATTCAAGGAGAAGAACTTCCGGTCGCCTTCAGGCTCAATGTCAACTACGGCTATGATAGGAAGTTTCAGATCGCTGTGGCTGTCTTCAAAGAGGGACGTCTTGTGGGGTACCAATTGGCGGGCAAGAGCGGCTATCATTCTTCTCGGCCCACCCTCCTTGCCGACGACAAAGGAAACCTTCATCTGGCTTGGGTCGACTCCACCGGTGGCGGCTCGACCCATCTCTACTATGCCAGCACCTCACCGTTGGTCAAAGCCCGTCTGGATCGCCTAACGGGGGGAGACTTCCTCTCCGGGGCTGCGAAGATGACCTTTGGTTTCATCTTGGGCCTCCTGCTCGCGGTATTGATCCCCCTCTGGCTGACTCCGGCCCTCATCTGGGGCTTCGTCTGCACCGCCATAATCCGCTTCGACGATCTGGGGACTGGGCGGGGGAAGATCGGTCTGGCCCTGGCGTTGCTCATCTACCTTGTGACCAAGCTCATAATGTTGCCCTCCTTCTTCTCTTACGTCCCCTTTTCGGCCTGGTTTCCCCTCCTGCCCAGCAGCCTTTCCCCCCTTCTGATGGTAGGGACACCCCTACTCATCAGCGGAGGGGCGGCGGCCATAGCCATCTGGTTCCTGCGGCGCGTGGAAAGCAGGGAGTTATTGGTGGCCTTGCTAGGCTTTGCCCTCCCCGACGCCCTCCTGACGCTAATGGTCTATAGCCCCAGCATTCTGGGTATGGCTTGGTAGGGCTCTTTCTATCATCGGGCCGAGGGGCCAGTCGCATCACTTTGAAGCAGGCAACTGGTTCAGGTAGGTTCTAGCCTCTCAACACCCTGGGTCGAAGGCCAGCGGTCTCTCCAACTCCCCCGAGGGCGTTTTGACTTCTCTAAGGACCAGCCCTTGGGAGAGCCCTGCTCTACATCCTCTTACAAACTTATAGTTTGTGAACCTTTGCACACATATGATGGTGTATGATATAATAGCGTATAAATATAGCGTTAGTTGTTAGTTGCACGAGGGAAGGGTCTTGTGTTCCGTTTCCTTCTGCGGCGTCTTCTTTTCATCGCCGGCATACCCCGTCTCTTTATCTTCGTCCTCACCTATGTGGGGTACATCTAGCATCGCCAGAGGCCGCTCTCCTCGTTCTCATATGGGATATACTCTTGCAGGCCGCTTAGGCGCGCAAGGAGGGATGATGGTTGTAGGAGGAAAGATCGGTGTGGGACGTGTTCTTACCGTGGAGCCCTCCCAGGGCAGGATGGAGATCCGTCACCTTGGCCTTTTCATCAGGGGACTCACCGCGGAGGCGAAATACCGCGTGCAGGGGAAA
>Ga0209978_10000772_pt1 | contig 12628 bp, 7 predicted proteins | sample BentaG_FD_182805 | JGI IMG/M metagenome (GOLD analysis project Ga0209978, IMG submission 182805) | Deep subsurface microbial communities from South Atlantic Ocean to uncover new lineages of life (NeLLi) - Benguela_00093 metaG (SPAdes)... | ecosystem: Environmental > Aquatic > Marine > Oceanic >...
CGCAAGCAGGGGAGAACGGGAACTACCCTCGGCCGTTACAGCGACTCACCGGAGCGCAACGGTATCCCTGCCAAGTGGTTCGCTATTGTTGCCGATAATGAAATTGAGCTGGAAGCAAGCATGGCAATCTATTACCCTCCAGTGGTTGACGTGACTGTAGTGCTGGATGATACCCTATTGAAAGGCATGGAGTCCTGGGGATGGGATGGGCTGGTACCCGTCAACAGACGAATAATGGAGAGAGGAGTCCTGCTGGTTGTAACCAACCAGACCCAGGAGCAACTCCTGGAGGACGTCCACGTCAAGGACCTCGCCTATAAGTTAGTGGTAACTCCAGGTGAGGCCAGCTTCAGCGGCTTATGGGTAACCAAAGACGACAACACCGAAGCCCGAGTTCTAGGTGCCTTAGCCCAAGCCTGCCCCGATTTAGCTAGCCTGGATAAAATAAAGGAAATCCTCAAGGACAAGGCGAAGCAGGACTCTGCCGCCAAGGCAGCCAAGGAGATTGTGACCAGGGTGGTGGAGCCAGGCGAAGGGAACCCAGAGGAGCCCTTCAGCTTCGAGTTGCCAGTGTGGCAGGACATGGCTGACGGACTGTCAGTCAAGGCTATACCAGTGGGCAAAGGCTATCACGGAGGTAAAGAGGGCTTCCAACCGGCTCGGAATCCCGTATTCAAGAAATATACTACTCGTACTTTGCGCCCAATAACTAACTTTAATCTGTGCACGCAGTGCACCAGGTGCTGGCTTTACTGCCCCGAGGGCGCCTACAACATAACACCCGACGGCTATTATGAGTGTGACTATGAGGCCTGTTGTGGCTGCGCTAAGTGTGAGGAGGCATGTGAGGCCGGAGACCACCTGTTCATGGTTCCGGAGTCGGCATTTACTGACAATGCCAGCACCTACGATATGTGGAAGAAAGACCCTGATGCCTACCAGAGGTGGTTTGAAGAAAAGGTGGCTGCGGCAATACCTCGTTCTCACGGATACCACCATAAGGGCCAATACGAGGAAGAGATAGCTAAGAAGGGGGTATCATAAATGACAACAAAAGCTGCAGCGGAAGAGCGAGAAGAACTCATCAGCGGGTGTGAGGCTATTGCTATAGCCCTTGCCCGGGCTGATGTCGATGTTATCACCGCCTACCCTATCCGACCCTACGACACAGTGATGAATTTTGTGGCCCGACTCATCGCCGACGGTGAGATGGACTGCGAGTTCATCCATGCTGAGAGTGAGCATTCTCAATTTGAGGTAGTGAAGCACGCCTGCACCACCGGGGCACGGGTATTCACCGGCTCCAGCGGCATCGGATGGGTCTTTGCTATGGAGCCCCTCACCGTCTCGACAGGGCCACGCATCCCGATAGTGGCAATATGTGGCAACCGAGCTGTGGACGACCCGGGTGCCTTTGGCTGCGAGCACAACGACCAATTTCTAGTTCGCGACCTGGGATGGATGATAAGCTGGGCGGACACCGCCCAGGAGGCGATGGACATGATCCTTATCTCGTACCGGGTGGCAGAAGACCCCAAGGTTTTTCTCCCCTGCGTGCTAGGTGTGGATGGGGCATTTCTTACCCACTCTCAGAGCATAGTCCAGGTACCGAGCAAGGCTATGGTCGACCGCTTTCTCCCCCCTTACAACCGTGGTGCTCTACGCCTTCACCCCGACAATCCCATCTCCGTTGCTATCCAGGTAAACGAGGATTGGCTGGGTGAGCTCCGCAAAGGGGTAGACGAGGCGATGAGGCGAGCCTATACTGTGGTTAAGGAAGCCCACCGCGACTTCAACAATATCTTCGGTCGCCAGGCCAATGTCTTCTTCGAGGAGTTCATGACCGACGACGCTGACATGGTTGTAGTCGGCATGGGTACCATGTCCCTGTCGGTTCGGGCAGCAGTACGAAAGCTTAGGAAAGAGGGGAAGAAGATAGGCTTCGTCCGTCTCAAGTGGATACGTCCTTGGGCTACCGAAGAGATTCGGAATTGCCTGTCCCGGTTCAAGGCAGTGGGGGTCATCTCCCGCGACTACTCCTACGGCTCACCAGACTGGGGAGGTATACTTATGCATGAAGTCCGCTCCACCCTCTACACAGCGAAGAAGCAACCCTTGGTAGCTAACTTCATCTGCGGACTTGGCGGCAGAGAGATCTATGAGGAAAATATCCGAGAGATGGCGAAGATTCTAGAGGATAGCATAAAGGCTGGAAAAGTGAAACCGGATACCACCTGGGTTGGAATTAGAAGCAGAGGAGGTGTATAATAAATGACTGTGGTACCAGATTTAGAACGAATTCGAGGGGTTAAGGCTGCCCCCTGGGCGGAGTATTATACTTCCGGCCACCGCACCTGTCAGGGGTGTGATTCAGCCATAGGAATCCGATACATAGCCAAGGCAATAGGGCCGAGGTCTATAGTCACCGGGTCTACCGGGTGTATGTATGTCGCCAACACCAGCTACTACTGCACCCCGTGGGTAGTGCCCTGGATGCACACTCAGTTAGGCTCATCTGGTTCGGCAGCCCTCGGGAATAGCGCTGGCATTAAGGCACAGATGAAAAAGGGTAAAATCAAGGAAGAGGCCATCAACATCGTCTCCATCTGCGGTGACGGAGGTGGAGCTGATATGGGCCTTTCCGCCATCTCGGCTACCCTCACCTGGCCGGAGTACAATTGTCTCATCCTCATGTACGACAATGAGTCCTATGCCAACACCGATATTCAGGTATCCGGCACTACTCCATACGGCGCTGCCACCACCTTTAGCCCCACTGGTGGCAAGGTGGTTCCAATCCTGCATCGACGGTGGAAGAAGAATATGCCCGGGATGATAGCTGCCGGCCATCCTGATTGCCGCTACGTGGCCACTGCCTGTACTGCCTATCCCATCGACCTGATGAACAAGGTGCGCCGGGCACTCTCTATTGGCGGACCAACCTTTATCAACACTCTCAATCCCTGCCCCAAGGGGTGGGATTTCGACCCCAAGTTCTCCCGTGAGATGGCGGAGCTAGCCTGCAAGACGGGAATGTGGCAGCTTTATGAGATAGTAGATGGCAAGCTAACTTTCAGTCCACCTACTGCGGCCATAGCCCGAAAGCAGCAGAAAAGACTGCCAGTGCGCGATTACCTTAAGCGCCAGGGACGCTTCAACCACTTCACTGACAAAGAGTACGACTACGTCCAGAAGAGAATAGACGAGATATGGGATAGTCAAAAGTGGAGTATCCCGGGGGTTCTCCCCTTTTATGTTGATCCAAGTGAAATTGGCAAGTAAGGAGGTGATGAGGAAAGGCTATCTTTAATTTTAAAAAGGTGGAAAGGGTGGAAAATTGCAAAAAGGAGGTAAATGGGTGAAAAAGAAAGTATTGTTAATTCCGTTGGCATTGCTGTTAGCCCTGGGCGTAGTGGCTATTGGTTGCCCGGCTGCAGCGCCAGAAGTAGTGACGGAAGAAGTAGAGGTAATCAAGGAAGTAGAGGTAATCAAGGAAGTAGAAAAAGCGAGGCCATGGCCGGAGCGCCCCATTGAGTTCGTCATCCTAGCTGGAACCGGCGGTGGTGCTGACCGCTATGCCCGCATGATGACCGGCATAAACCTCAAACAAAAATACGTCCCCGTACCACTCCTGCCGGTTAACCGAACGGGTGGTTCCGGCGCAGTAGCTATGGACTACGTCCTTAAGCAGGCGGGGAATGAATATGTTATACTGATCACCCTCAACAGCTTCATCACCACCCCCCTGTTCCAGGACCTGCCGTTTAGCTACAAGGACTTCACCGATGTTGCTATTCTAGCGCTCGACAACTTCGTCCTCTGGGTAAACGTGAATGAAGACTGGCAGACCTATGAGGAGTTCCTAGCCACAGCTAGGGTGGAGAGCATTGAGGTCTGCGGCACCGGGACGAAGATTGAAGACGAGACGCTCTTCAGTATGTTAGCCGTAGTAGAAGGGCTTAAGCCGTTTAAGTACGTGCCCTACCCGGGCGGTGGCGATGTAGCCAAAGCCCTGGCTGGTCACCATCATCGGGCTGATGTAAACCAGGTCAGTGAGGCTCTGCCTTACTTCCCCGATTACTTCCGACCGCTGGTCGTCTTCCAAGACTTCCCCCTTGAAGTTCCGGGCCTAGAAGATGTCCCTCTAGCCAAAGATCTGGGTACCAACATATCCTACTACCAGATACGAGGCATCATGGCCGCTCCTGGTATCTCCGCTGAAGCCAAAGCGGGGATAGTCGGGCTCTTTAGCAAGATCAACGAGGACGCGGATTGGCAGGAATACCTTGAAGATGTAGGCATCCAGCGAGTCTTCTATACTGGTTCAGAGTGTATGGACTTCTGGGAAGAGCAGCAAGTGCTTCACGAGGAAGTCTTTAAACAGATCGGCTGGATTGACTAACCTTGGCCGATGAGTTGGTGAAAAGCGTTCGAGATTAGTTGAGGGCAGGGCTGGGTTTCCCAGCCCTGCCCTCTGCGGGAGATGTTTATGCGAAAAGCAGAGATAATTATTGCCTCATTTTTCATACTTTTAGCTTGCGTTACAACTGCTGAGGCATTTCGGCTCGGTATAGGCTACGAGATATGGGGACCTCAGGCAGGGTTTATTATCTTCTGGCTCAGTCTGCTTATATTCATTACTGCCGGAGCAATTCTTTACCGTGGCTTGAGGAGGAAAAAGGTAGAGGCTTTCTTCATGGGTCGCGAGGCTATGGTTTCGACGGGCTACGTGGCGTTAACCTCACTTATTTTCTGCGGCCTGATTCCGCTGGTGGGGCAGTATTTCGCCATCTTCATATATGCCGGCCTGTTTAGCTCCTGGCTGGGAAAGGTTCGATGGTATTCCGCAGTGACGATTGCTATCCTAATGCCTACATTGATTTATTTAGGCTTTGAGAAAGGGCTGATGGTTCCCTTGATAAAGAGTCCAATCTATGGTAACCCTATCCCCATTTTAGGGTGGTTTCCCTTCTAGGAGGTGCTGATGGAAGCAATAATAGAGTCGTTATATAACCTGCAGATAGGGTTCGGTGTATCCCTCCAACCCTATGCCTTACTTATGGTGACCGTAGGGCTGCTACTAGGTTTGGTCATTGGCGTCTTGCCCGGGCTCGGAGGTACTGCCGGGGTAGCTATAATGCTGCCACTGGCGTTTCTAGTTCCCCGTGAGGTCGGCATGATCTTTCTTGCCGCTATCTACTGGGGAGCCCTCTACGGCGGGGTTATCACCTCCATCCTGTTTGCTATCCCCGGGGAACCGTGGTCAGTGGCTCTCATCTTTGATGGTTACCCTATGGCCAGGAAGGGACAGTCAGGTCTGGCGCTGTCCGCCGCCTTTTTCTCCTCCTTCATTGGAATGATTGTAGGTTCGGTCATATTTGTGTTGGCGGCCTTACCCATAGCCCTGTTTGCCCTTAGGTTCGGTCCGCCTGAGATGTTCGCCATAATAATGCTGGCGTTCAGCACCTTCGTCGGACTGGGCAGAGGCTCAATTTGGAAGACCCTGGTCTGCACCGCCATCGGGCTTATGCTGACCACTGTCGGGCTGGACATCGTCACCGGTCAGCCACGGCTAACCTACGGCTCCATCGCCTTCCTCAGTGGCTTCCATTTCGTGCCGGTGACCGTCGGTCTCTTCGGTCTGGGGGAAATCCTCATCAACACCGAGGAACGGATAGGGCTGCAGCTTAAGGCAATGTCGGCGAAGATGAAATGGAAGGACTTCAAGGATGGGATTCTATCGATATGGCACCGGTTAGGCATCACCATGATGGGAACCATTCTCGGTTTCTTCATCGGGACACTACCCGGCACCGGGGCAACCCCCGCCTCCTTCGTCGGTTACGGCGTCGCCAAGCAGTACTCCAAACACCCGGATGATTACGGCGAAGGCATCGTTGAAGGAGTCATTGCCCCTCAGTCAGCCGCTCAAGCGGCGGGGACTGGCTCAATACTTCCCCTGGTCACTCTCGGCATCCCTGGCTCCCCTACCGCCGCCGTCCTCTTGTGCGGTCTGTTTATGTACGGCCTCATTCCCGGACCTCGGCTGTTCCTGCAGGAGACGGAGTTGGTCTGGGGGCTAATTGCCAGTCTGTTCGTAGCCAATGCGATTTGCCTTGTCATCTGCCTGGCCGGGACACCTGTCCTGGCATCCATCATGAGGATTCCATGGGGTATCCTTACCCCGATAATCGTGGTCGCACTGGTGATCGGTGCCTACGCCATGCGGAACTTCATGTTTGACGTCTGGTGTGTCTTTATCTTCGGCATACTCGGCTATGGCATGAAGAAACTGAAGTATCCGCTTGCCCCGCTGGCGGTGGCGCTGGTGCTGGGCAGCATGGCTGAAGCAGACCTGCGGCGGAGCTTGATTATGGGAGATGGCGCGATTGGCATTTTCTTCCAGCGACCTCTCTCCGCAGGCATTCTGGGCTTTGCCTTTCTCCTGTTCGCACTACCCTTAATAAGAATGGCAATAGTCAAGCTACGAGGGTCAAGAGGAGCTAAAAGTTAACCCTCATAACAGTTAAGGCAACCGACTGGTTTTCCAGTCAAAATAGGAATAACACGGGGGGAATAAAGACCCGGTATAGCCGGAAAGAGGGTATTATTCCCCCCAAAATATGTTGTTTTTGAGATGCTCTCATTCAGCGCTAAAACCCTTAATCTTCTCAATCTAGCCCGGCTGGATATAATATGCCAATGTAGTCCCTTGCTGACGGCAGCAACCAGCAAGGGACATATTATTACTAGGCAAGGTATCGTTCTATTTGAACGAAGCTAGTAACATTGACAGTCAGTAACAATCTCAAGTAAACTATGTATGCGAGAACTAAACCCGACAGCGGTTTTAAATTAATAAAGGTTGGTTCAAGATGCCTGCTGAAGACGTAAAAACGGGATACCGAGAATACCAAGTAGAGGAATTTATACCCACTGAAGAGCCCTTCTATGTGCCGATTGGGGACGAGATTAAGGTATACGAGGTTGCCTACCAGCAGAAGATACCGGTGCTGCTGAAAGGGCCCACTGGCTGTGGCAAGACCAGATTTCTCGAGTACATGGCCTATCGGCTTCGCCGCCCGCTGACCGTCGTAAGACCAGGCTCCAAAAGTGACACGGTGTTGGGCGACCAGCCCCTCCCCCTGGTGACAGTCGCCTGCCACGAGGATTTAACCGCCAGTGACCTGGTAGGCAGATACCTTCTGGAGGGGGATTCGACCAAGTGGATTGACGGTCCGCTGAGCCGGGCAGTCAAGGTGGGCGCCATCTGCTACCTCGACGAGATAGTGGAAGCACGTAAGGATACCACCGTTATCATCCATCCCTTAGCCGATCACCGAAGGATTCTACCAGTGGAGAAGAGAGGACAGGTCCTCAAGGCTCATGAGGGCTTCCACCTGGTGCTCTCCTATAACCCGGGATACCAAAGTGCCCTCAAAGACCTCAAGCAAAGCACCAGACAGAGATTTATTGCTATTGAGTTTGGCTATTTGCCGCGTGAACTAGAGAAGAAGGTCATCCAGCATGAAAGCGGCATCTCAGAGGAGATAGCTTCAGACCTAGCCGTGCTGGGGGAAAAGATGAGGAACCTCAAGGAGTATGGTTTACAGGAGGGAGCAAGCACCCGCCTTTTAATCTACGCTGCCCAGCTTATTGAGAATGATATCGCCCCCCGCCGTGCCTGCCAAGTAGCTGTAGTCTGGGCATTAACTGATGATGCCGAGGTACAGCAAAGTCTCGAGGAGACAGTATCCGCTATCTTCAAATAGGCTTTTTCCTCTGGTAACCGCCTCAGACGGGATTTGAGGCCGCTTAGTGGTAGGCTTGAGTAGGAAGGTACTAAAATGGAATTCTCTGCGTTTGAACAGGAGCTTAAGCACTTCTCTAAAGCAACCGCTGACCAGTTCCGAGCCTCGATTAAGCTTTTGAAGGACCGCCTATCTGATGAGGAGCTCAATAATTGGGCCCAGGAAGGGATAGAAATCGCCAAGAGCTCCTTTCGTGGTTGGGAGGCAACTAGTGAGTATTTTAAGGCAACCCCAAGAGTCCTAGACTGCCTTAAGTGTTCTGAATTCACCTCCTGGGCACACCTGGGCAAGACGCTTTGCCAGGATTCCTCAGCTGTTGCCGCTGCCTACTTTCGGGCGAGTCCCCAAGCCCTGAGTCATCTCTCCCCTGAACACTTAAGAGATTGGGGCAATCTGGGGCAAAGTCTTTATCACGGCAACTGGCGGTCAGCCTCCCTAGCCTGCAAGTTCTTTGAGGACAGCCCAAAACTAGTTCGCTGGCTCACCCAGAAGGAACTGAAACAGCTGGTCACTTTAGTCAATTCCCTAACCAAGGAGAACTATGACCTAGCCACTGAATGCTTAGACTCGGCAAGGGAAGTCTTCCCTGGAACCCAAGCCGAGGAGCGAAAACACTTCATCAGCCTTGGCTCAGCGATGGCAAAAATCAGCGCCAAGGATGCCTGGGGTTACTTCCAGTCCAGTCCCAAGGCCCTGTCTCGAATCAACAGCGGACTGAGAGGCAAGTTTCTCTCCATGGCGGAGCGAATTGCCAAGCAAAAACCAACCGATGCCCTTACCTTTATCACCGACGTCTCCCAGGCGCTAGGTGAGGTAAACCAAGAGCTACACGGCGAGCTACTGGAGCGGTTTGAGGAACTAAAGGTTAAGTCACTCACCGCTGCCATCGAGTTTCTGAAGAGTTGCCCCAGCGTGCTGAGCCGGATTAATAGTCGCGATTTAGGAGAATGGCTCGGAGCGGGAACCACAATCCTGGGTAGAAATGAGGATGAGGGCATAGCCTACTTCCAGCTGAAGTCGGACAGAGGCGAGGCTATCATCACCAAGTTAGCCCCGGGTGCTGAACTGGCCTCATTCAAAGAGACCCTGCACAGGTACTGCAAGGCACTAACCGGGAAGGATATCGAAATCATCTCGGAACAAGATACACTGGAGAGGACAATCAGCTGGACTCTGGTGGAGAGGCTCTCCCCTGAAGGAACAATCATTTACGTGCCATCCAATGTTAAAAGATACCCTACCAAAGAGGAGAACTTTGCCTGGTACAAGGTTATGGTCACCCAACAAGCCGGGCATCTCGAATTTGGAACCAGGGACTTCTCCTTTGATAAACCGGCCAAATTGTTCGATGATATGCGTTCTCGCCTCCCTCAGCCAACCGAGCCAGAGGAGGAAGATGAGGAACCGCCGGCAACTGATTTGGAGAGGTTCTTTAACTCGTTTAGTAACCGCAAACTGGCGGCGGCTATCTTTAATGCGGTTGAGGATGGCCGGGTGGACTTTTTCCTGAAGCACGAGTACAAAGGGCTCAAGGATACCTATGAGCGAATTCAACAGGATGAACTCCAGAGGAGGCGCCCTCTTCACGTCTTTCGCTTAAGGGAAGCCCTGGTATGGCTCCTGGTTGACCTCACCCTAGAGGACGTAAAAAATATTCCAGTCCCGAAGGTAGCCACTTCCCAACTTCAAGCTATGGCCCAGATTGTGCAAAAGATGCAAAACACCGAGGCTACCGTAGAGGACTCGGTTGAGGCTACCATCCGGCTCTACTCCATCGTGAGCCAAGCCCCGAACCAAGTATTCCCCGTGGAGGCGTGGCAGGCTACGGAGGCAACATCCCCTCCTGAGGGCATGGCTAAAGAAAGCGTGACGCTCCCGACTGAGCCTTTTACCGGAGAGTTGGAAGAAACAAGTGAGGAAGAACTCCAGGGTAACCCCCGTGAGACAATGCAGGTTCAGGTCTCTCTGAAGGAGTTGGCCGATGGTAAGTTCCCAGCCGGATTTATATACCCGGTGTACTACGAGTCCTCTGAGACTGAGGTCACCGATAGCGAAGGCTGGGAGGCACCTCCATTGGAGGAGCCAGAGCAAACGTATTTCTACGATGAGTGGGACTTCGCCGCCGGTGCCTACCGGCCGAAGTGGTGCACCGTCAAGGAGAGAACACTGGATGAGGGCGATGAGGATTTTGTGGAGAAAACCCTTAACAGCTATCCCCTACTGGCTAACCAGATAAGGAACCAATTTCAAGTGCTCGAACTGGGTCACCTCAGGAAGGTAAGGAAACTCCCCGATGGCGAGGGGCTCGACATTGATGACGCCATCCAGGCAGTGGTGGATAGGAAGGCCGGGTCTACTCCCAGTGAGAAGTTATACTGGAGAAGGCAAAAGATAGAAAGAGATGTGTGCGTTGGCCTTCTACTTGATATGAGCGCCTCAACCGCTGAACCTATTGGTGAGAGCGAAGAGCCATCAGCCACCGACCCTCTACTGGCAAGGAGACCCAAGCGGATTATCGATGTGGCCAAGGAGAGCATCGCTCTCCTCATCGGAGCCCTGGAAACCATTGGTGACAAATATGGAATCTACGGTTTTTCCAGTTATGGCCGGGATAACATCAATTTCTCCGTCGTCAAAGAGATTGACGAGAACCTTTCTCCACAAGTGGGGATGAGGATAGACCGTATCTCACCCCTCCACGCCACCAGAATGGGACCGGCGATACGCCACGCCACCTCAAAGCTCGAAAAGCAAGACGCCAAAACCAGAATCCTGCTCCTCATCAGCGACGGGCGACCCCGGGACCTAGAATATGGCACGGGGCACCACGATAAGGAGTACGCTATTCACGACACCAAGATGGCCTTCCTTGAAGCCAAACGCAAGGACATCGCTCCCTTCTGCCTCACCGTGGATAAAGAGGGACATGACTACATGAGGGACATGATGTCCAGCGACATGGGGTATGAGGTGGTGGATAATATCGGATTACTCCCCCAACGCCTCCCCCTACTTTATAGGCGGCTTAGCGGCTAGCCCCTGTCTTCCCGCAGCGCTATTATGGTTGATGCATTTTGATTCGCCTTCCTGTTTCATCTTATTTCGCTCCACCAGCTTATCACCAGCTCCCTCGAGTTTTTCATGAGCCACGGCAGCAAATGACCTGTCTTTCCATAGTTATTAACCAACAATGTAGGTAACCTGCGTAAGCAATTTGATGTAGAACAATCTTCTAGAACATAAGCACTTCACAAAAGACAATTAATCACCTATGCTGGAGTTAACTAAATTATAGTCAATTAAACCAGAATATAGAGGAGCTAAGTCAGGCTGTTAGGTACTAATGTGAAAACAAACAATAGTTTACTTACCCCGGAACAGGTGGCTGAAATTCTTCAGGTTCATGTTTTAACCGTATACAACTACATTAGACGTGGTAACCTTAACGCAGTACGTTTAGGCCGAAGCTACCGCATTGTTCCCGAAGACCTTACGCTCTTTATTAAATCAAACCGTCTCAAAAAACAACAAGCTACAAGAGTAAATAACTCATTCTATCAAACGCAAGCGGGGGCACACCTGAATGGTAGAAAGAGAGATAGCAGACACGCTTCTAATGGTCGGCGAGTGGTGGTTACTGGACTGGGGGTAATCAGTCCGGTCGGTCTTACTGTTTCCGATATGTGGCAAGCACTCGTCTCCGGGCACTCAGGAATTGACTACATCTCCAGCTTTGACACTGCCCCTTTTGAGACCAAGTTTGCCGCTGAGGTTAAGGGTTTTGACGCTAGCACATATGTTGACCGAAAGCAAGCTCAGCGCATGGACAGGTTCACCCAATTTGCCGTAGCCGCTAGCCTTCAGGCGGTGGAAGCGGCGAGATTAACCATAAACGCAGATAATGCTGAGGAGACTGGAGTTATTGTTGGCAACAGCGTGTGTGGGTTACTCTCGGTTAGTGAGCAATTTAAGATACTAAGTGAGATGGGCCCCAGAAGGGTAAGCCCGACTCTGGCCCCGACAATGACCGGAGATGCCGCTTCAGTTCAGACCTCTTTGACCCTAGGGGCCAAGGGGGTGAACTACGCTCCGTCATCAGCCTGCTCCAGCGGTAGCGATGCCATCGGCCAGGCATACGAGGTAATTCGTCAGGGGAACGCCAAGATAATGGTGGCTGGTGGTACCGAAGCGCCTATTATTCCGCTGGTACTGGCTGCCTTTGGTAACATTCGGGCATTGTCAACGAAGAATGGTAATCCGCGAGCGGCATGTCGACCTTTCGATGCTGAGCGGGATGGATTCGTCTTGGGTGAAGGCGCGGCCATGATGGTTCTTGAAGACGCCACCTATGCATTGGAGCGTGGAGCCCCTATCCTGGCTGAATTTTCGTGCTACAGTGCTGCCAGTGATGCTTTTCATCTCACTCAACCCTCACCTGACGGCGAGGGTGCTACCAGAGCGGTAAAGCTTGCCCTGAACAGGGCTGACCTTAACCCTGACGAAATTGATTATATCAATGCCCACGGCACAGCTACTTTGCTTAATGACCGGATGGAAACCACTGCAATTAAAAATGTGTTCGGGGACAGAGCCAAGCATATTCCGATATCAGCCACTAAATCTATGATTGGGCATCTTTTAGGAGCCGCGGGGAGCATTGAGGCAGTGATAACCGTCCTAGCCATGAACCACGGAGTGGCACCACCGACTATAAACCTTACCCACCCCGACCCTGAGTGTGACCTGGACTATGTACCAGACCAAGCACGCCAGGTCAAAATAGGGACGGCTATGTCCAATTCGTTCGGCTTTGGTGG
>Ga0209978_10000774_pt1 | contig 12621 bp, 10 predicted proteins | sample BentaG_FD_182805 | JGI IMG/M metagenome (GOLD analysis project Ga0209978, IMG submission 182805) | Deep subsurface microbial communities from South Atlantic Ocean to uncover new lineages of life (NeLLi) - Benguela_00093 metaG (SPAdes)... | ecosystem: Environmental > Aquatic > Marine > Oceanic >...
TTCAACAAAAGAAGGCCCCACTCCAATAAAGGAGAACTAGCATCTGTCTATATAGACGGCAAGAAAATAGGACTCTTACCATTAAAAAAATCATATTCTAAAATCTTCAGAACTCACAGAGGAACTGTCGAAATGGTAATCGATAATGAAAGGGCACGAGTCGTTAATTCCTCATGTCGGCATAAAATCTGTCTCCACACACCTCCGGCTGCCATAGAAGGAGAACGAATTATATGTGCTCCTAACCATTTTCTCTTAGAAATTGAACCTCACCATTTGGTAGATACTATCATTGGTTAGAAAGAGCCCCTTCTTCCTTGTTCTCCTTCTCTCCCTTCTCTTCGGCTGCGCGCCTAAGGAAAAATGGCATACAGCCACCTTTCTCTACTTCGATACAATTTGTGAGATGAATATTCTATGCCATTCCCATCAATTCGAATCATGTCAGGAAGAAGTCCATCGCGTGTTTACCGAAATCGAAACCCGCTTTTCTCCAGGCTCGGCAGACTATTGCTCTCATGTTGTCTTAGACCTTTTTAAAGAAGCGTTCCAGGTTTATCGCGACTCTGAAGGCTTTTTTGATATCACCGTGGCTCCTCTATCAAGGCTATGGGGCTTTATCGACAAGCAATACCGCCTTCCTAAACCTAAAGAGATAGAAGAAGCTCTCAAATCCGTAGGAATGGATAAAATTAGGATCGAAAACGATTGCCTAATTCTACCTCCCCATATGGAACTCGATTGGGGAGGCATCGCTAAAGGCCTGGGTATAGATCTTGCCTCGATGGCTTTAAAAAAAATGGGGATTGCTCAAGGGTTTTTAAACTCTGGAGGAGACCTTTTCTGCTGGGGCAAAAATCCCGCTCGAAATTTGTGGAAAATAGGGATAGCGCATCCTCGAGAAAAAGGTTATCTCGGGGTTCTTTCTCTAACCGAGCTGGCGGCAGCTACAACAGGTGACTATCAGAGAAGTTTTGAAATCGATAATGTCCGCTATCATCATGTCTTTAACCCTCATACAGGGTATCCTTCCCAGAACAAACAGAGTGTAACTGTTATCGGACCTAAGGCCTTATACTGCGACGCTCTTTCAACCGCTCTTTTTGCCAATCCTCATCCTGAAAAAATTATAGAAAAACACCCTGAATATGGAGCCGTAATAGTTGACTGTAGAGGGAAGGTTTTTATGATAGGAAAACCTTATTCCTTCAACCTAATACAAGCTAGATCTTCATCGGCATCAAAACGTAGATAAATTTTACATCCTCTTCAACTTCGGGCCTTATTAAGGTAGCGCTGTTCTCATCTTTTAACTCAAAGCGAATGCTGTCTGTTTTAACTGTAGTAAGAAAATCAAGCAGGTACTGAGAATTGAATCCAATTTCAATTTCATTCCCTTCATAATCCACATCTAGTTTATCCCGGGCTTCGCCTATTTCAGGGTTTGAAGAGAACAGCCTTACTTGATTTTTTTCAATAAAAAACTTTATTCCCTTCGACCTTTCAGATGAAAACAGGGACACCCTTCTTATGGCGTCTGTAATTTCTTCCTTTGAGAAAATAATGGCGTTTGGATTGTCAGCGGGAATGACTTCTTCAAAGTTAGGAAATTTTCCTTCGATAATTCTCGATATCAAGGTTCTATTGTTTATTTTAAAAAATAGATTGCTTTCGTCGAAATCGAATTCTACTTCCTCATCCTCAATCTTTCTCAGCTCGCCCAGGGTTTTCTTGGCTACTATAACTCTAATTTCATCTTCTAGTTTTAAATCATCTATAGATTTCGCCGCATAGGCCAACCTATGCCCATCCGTACTAACCAATTCGATAGATTTATCCTTAAGGATCAACAGTGCTCCGTTTAAATAATATCTGTGTTCTTGGGCTATTGCATAGAAGACCCGGTCGATCATCTCCTTAAACAAATCTAAAGAAAGCTTTATCTTCTTTTCAAACTTCGGCTCTGGAACTTTCGGATAGTCCTCTTTAGGAAGACAGAGAACTCTAAATTCACTCTCTCCCGCAGTGATTTCTATCATTGAATCTTTATTTTCTTTGAAAGTTACTAATTTTTCCTCAGCCAAGGACTTTACAATCTCAAATAGTTTCTTGCCCGAAACTGTAACTGCTCCAGTTTTTTCGACTTTAGCCGGAAAGCTGGTTTTAAGACCAACCTCTAAGTCAGTACCTATCATTTCAACTTTATCGGCTGTTGCATTTATCAAGATGTTAGCCAGAATTGGTAACGTATTTCTCTTTTCTACGATTCCTTGGAGAAGCTGCAGTTCTCCTATTATTTCCTCTTTCTTAGTTGAGAATTCCATTTTTGCACCTTCCCACAAAACATATTATTTTATATTTAATAATAAAATTAAATAATTATATAAATAAAATCAATGGAAATGTGAAAATTTATTGTAAGACATTGATTCTGTTATTTAATGTAGCTGATTAACTTGTTTAATTCTCTGTTGAATTTACTGTCTTGATTGCGCATTTTCTCAATTTTCCTGACACTATGGATAACTGTTGTATGGTGTTTTCCACCGAATTTCTTGCCGATTTCGGGAAGTGAGGATTTAGTTAATTCTTTGGATAAGCACATGGCAACCTGGCGCGGGAAGGCTATCTTTGGAGAATTGTTCTTGGATTTAAGCTGAGAAAGCTTAATTTTAAATTTATGACAGACAATTTTTTGAATTTTTTCTATTGTGATAATGCTTGACTCCGAATCCAGCAAGCTTTTTAAGGCCTCTTTGGAGAGATCAAGGTCAATGTTTTCTCCTTTTAAAGAAGCATAAGCAATAACCCGGCGCAAGTATCCTTCTAATTCTCTTATGTTAGAATGAACCTTGTCAGCTATATAAAGACAGACACTTTCGTCCAGAACAACACCCTCAAGCTCTGATTTTTTCTTCAAGATTGCGATTCTCGTTTCGATATCAGGGGGTTTCAAGTCTGCAATCAATCCCCATTCGAATCGAGATCGAAACCTATCTTCGAGATTTGGAATTTCTTTAGGAGGACAATCACTGGAGATAACAATCTGTTTCTGGCTGTCGTAAAGGTGGTTAAAAGTGTGGAAAAACTCCTCTTTGGTTCTCTCTTTCCCAGAAAGGAAGTGAATGTCATCCATAAGAAGAACATCGACGCTTCTGTATTTTTGACGGAAATCAAGTATTTTTCCGTATTGGAGATGATTAATGAGGTCATTCATGAATTTTTCAGTAGTGATGTACAATACTTTAAGACGGCGGAAATTATTGAGGGCATAGTGGCCAATAGCATTCATTAAGTGAGTTTTCCCCAAGCCAGCCCCACCATAAATGTAGAGAGGATTGTACGACTTTGCTGGGCTCTTGGCTACGGCCACAGTGGCCGCCTGCGCAAACTGATTGCAGGAACCAACCACGAAGTTGTCGAATGTATAATTAGGATTCAAATTGGGATTTAGCAGCATCCCATCCTTGATCCTTCTTACCTGAGGAGATTGCCGTTTGAAGGATGTCAGGTTTTCGTCAAATATGTACTTAATGTCGAAATTTTTACCGAAAAGATCTTGAGAGCAACTGCTTATCAAAGAAGAATAGTGAAAAGACAACCAATCCTTGAAGTAGGAATTTGGGACTTTAATGTAAAGAGCATTGCTGTCTTGTCCTATGTACACCGTTGGTTCAAACCAAGTTTCATAACTCTTCTTGTCTATTTTGTTTTGAAGAGCGTTTGCTATTTGAAGCCAAGGGTTAGATTTATCTTTATGTTCCATGTATCACTCGAAGATATCCACAGATATTTCCACATCTGTGGAAATATCTTCCATCCCTGCTGATTTTGGGAAAAATGGCGGGCTTATAATAGCACTGTAGGAAATAGAATACAAGAAAATTGTATAAAAAAGTTAAAAAAAATTAAAAGTCGAAGCCAATCCAGAATTCTGTCCGAAAACCGCCGATGGTTTCATACTTAAAAGGACTTGAGATGTCTGGGATTTCTATTCTCTTGACGAATTCAATATGAAGGGGAATGCCCAAAAAGAAGAACTCAAGTCCATAACCAAAAGAGCCTAAGGCATCAGCAGGGCGAATTTCTTCTCCATCCCAAGTATAGAATTGAGCTGGAAATCCTTTCATTTTGGAGCGAGTGATGTCGAAGAAGATGGTGCCGCGGACAGGCCCTATTTGTCCGATGAGTATGGAAGCGGTATTTACAAGAGGGAACCTGAGTTCAGCATTGGCAAACCAGCCTTCGTTGGCAATAATGCTCGCGTAGTTAATAGAGCGAACTTGGTTATTGCCACCGTAATAGTAAATATATGGGTCCCGGCCTCGGCTTAAGAAGCCTTCGAATCGAAGAGCCAGAAGCATATCCGAGCCGATGGACAGGTATTTGCGCAAGTCGGCATGAAAATTCGTGTTCTGGAAAAAGCTATCCGACACAGGGATTGATTGAGAAAGGGTTAGACTGAAGGTTTCCCCAGAGGCAGGGCCATAGAATCTAAAACGAGTCGTCTCTCCCACAAGAGAGAAAGAGGCTAGGAGCCAATTTCCATTCCAGAATGATTTATAACCCCTGCCAGAGAAAGCAAGTTGTTGTCTGAGATAGGGATCGAGGAATTCTTCTTCATAACGATAGAAGGCTAGAGATGCTTGGGTCCGGTAATACCTGTTGAGAGGATAGTATGTGCTGAGGTTTATCCCAGTAATCTTACGAGTTGCTATGGCATCGCGATAAGTCAAGCGTTGGTAATAATAAGGGTCATAGTAAGCATAAGGAGGATAGTAGAACAGGGTGAACTGAGATGCACTCGCCATGTACTGGAGCCGCCTTTTTTGGTTTATGTAGGCAAATTGGTAAGAACGAAAACCGCGCACTTGGTAGGCCATTAGGTAAAAAGTGTGGTCTGCCAATAAATCTGTGAAAGCAAGGGCAGAACCGCCGTACAGGGAGCCGTCTGTGGAAACGATGACATCTGCAGGAGGCCTGGCGTTCAAGTACAATTTGCCAAGTCCCTTGTATGTTTTAATCTTTTCTTTGTTTATTTCTAAAGTGATGATAGGCTCAAATTTTTTGAAAGACTGATCTTCTTCAATCTCGCTAAAAGCTATGGTTTTTTCTACTTCACCCTCCAACTCTGCTTTAAAAATCTGGAATGCTCCCTTATTGAAGGAAGAAAAAATTATCTCTTTTGGATTATTAGGGAGCGTGGAGGGGAAAAAATTGCCGGTTCTGACATCTGTATAAATCTTGAGCTCGCCCGATTCTATGTTTAAGGAATAGATGTTAAAAGCTCCTCTAATATCCCCAGAGAAATATATCTCTTTGGAATCAGGAGAAAAGAGAGGGGCTATTGTGTGTCCTTTGCCAAAAGTTAACCGAGTCTTTTTCTTTAAGTCGTTTAGAGGAGATAGGAAAAGCTTATCGTAGGTGTCTATTCGGATTGTATAAGCGACATATTTCCCATCGGGAGAAATTGTAGGCGCTTTCTCGTACAGAGAATCTTCGGTTAGATTGAGGATTTTCTCAGTTGAGAGGTTTACCTTAAAAATATCATGGACGCCCTTATAGAAACCTGAAAAAATGAGCTCTTCTCCGCTGGGAAAGAAATAGGGAGCAGATGGCTGGTCAACGAATATTTTAATTTTTTTAAGAATCTTACCCGTCAGAGAATTCATGATAAAGAGGTCATGTTTTTGCCCGGCTCGAGCAAAAAAGGCTATCTGGTCTCCATCTGAAGACCAGGCAATGTCTCTTCCCTCAGAAGGGTCGAGGCGAACACTGAACTTTATATTTTCATACTTCAGAGTATAGCCCTTGGTTAGGTTCTTGATGACAGAACCATCTTTGGTAGAGATGAGAAGAATATCGAAGTCATAATCTTTGCTGTTTAAAGTCAAGACAGCCACTATATCTCCCGAAGGAGAGAGCACATGGGAAAAAACAAAATAGTAAGGATTTGTGGGGAATTCAGGGCCTAAGGTGATACTGTAATCTTCAGGGTTTTCACGATTGAGAAAATCCTTAAATCGGTGACGAAGATATTTTTTGAATTCGTAGTTAAATTCTTTTGGTTTTAATTTAAAGGCTTTGCTTATTGGATTCCTGCTTCCGAGCATAGAAGTGTGTTTGAGGGAATAGAGCAGCTGCCTGACCGCGCTTTTTCCGTATTTATGCTCGATGAAATCATAGATAGCGTGTCCAAAATCATAGGCAGGGTCTCCAGGCATAGGATATCTAGAAAAGAGGCTGCCAGATGGAGTAAACTCAGGTATTCGGTCGTTAAAGACAGCGTCTCTGAGGATCATTAGAGAAACAGGTCTCCATGTTTGGGTGTTGTACTCAGCGAGCCCCTCAAAGACCCAAAGAGGAGGTCGTCGCACTTCATAGATAGGCCCTGCCTGGGTACCGTAGAGGATGGAATACTCGAAGATATGAGTCAATTCATGCTCTATCAGATCCTGGAGTTCATCGACAGCCATGTCTCCTTGCAAAACAACTCGATGGAGAACACTCTCTGCAAAAGCGATCACTCCTTCAGGCACTTGATAGGGATAAAGGTTTGTCTGTTCAAAGTCTGTATGGGTGCTGTAGAAAATAAGAGGGACTCGCTTAGAGAGGGCATGTTTGAGCTCCTGGCTAATCCTCTGGTAGGCGCTTTCAGCCAATTCAGCAACTGTTTTTAATACGTTAGTGTTCTCATCGTAGTAATAAATGTCAAAATGTTCGGTTTCGTAGTGGTGCCAGTCGAATTTTTCATACATAATCTTATTCTTTCCGTAATATGGAAAGTACATGGACTGGCTGTGGCTGGAGGAAATGAGGAAGAATAGAAATGAAAGCAAAGCGAGAAATTTTATGTAAATTTTCATGGTAACTCCTTTTATTTGTCGGAATTAATCAAAGACAAGGTACCTTTGCTGTAATGTCTCATCGCCGAAGATATTCCGGAAGAATTTCGCTTTAATCAACTGCATGAGGTCAAAAAAAGCAAAATTAGCAGTCTGTTTTGGATTGGGATAGCCTTTTGATTCTTTGAAATTTCTCTCGTAAAGGATCTCTCCTGTTTCAGCATCGATGATGTATAGAGTGAGAGCTAAGGTGAAGAACTTTCTTTGGGCCAGGCCTTTTGCAGAGGATACAGGCTCTTGGTAGCGCTCTGAGGTTTTTTCCAGGATGGCTTTCCGTATTTCTTGGGAGTATCGAGCATGTCCGGTAAGGAAGAGGGTCTCTGCTGAGTCAGGAATGAGGCCTTTCCAAAAATCTTGATTCTGGAAAAAGTCCTTTTTTTCTAAAGAGATTTGTTCCGATGTAATTTTCCCTTTGAATTGGTTTCCAATCTCCAAAGAAAAATAGTCAAGAAGTTCCTTCTTTAATTTAAAATCTTCTGTTTCCTTTTCCACCAAAAAGTCAGTGAGCACGAGTTTTTTATACTGCTTCATGTTTAAGGCCGCCATTCCAGGCAGCTCTACCCTTATTTTCCAGTAGCTTTGCGGGGCACAAGAGAAATAGAGAATAAGCAGGAGAAGAACAATGCTAATTTTTTTCATCTTTTTCTTTCTTTTCTGATGGATAATTATCTTTAAAATTTTTGTAATTTGATTTTATGTAAGAATTTTCCGGGCCAAGTTTTACTGCAAGTTCATATTCCTCTTTTGCCTCTTCCCAGAGACCCTTTTTTTCGTAGGCCACAGCTAGGTTGTTGTGAGCAGCGGCTGAATTGGGATTCAATTGGACAACCTTTTTCCAGCGAAAAATGGCCTCATCCCATAGATCTCTCTGAGCCGCCTGGATTCCGAATAAAAGATTTTGATCAAGGAGAGGACGGGAGCAGCTCAAGAAAAGGGTTGTAAGGGCGAAAAAGAGAATGATCAAAAAAAATGCTTTTCTATTCATCTACATCATTATTTACTAACTTATTCTTTTTTTCAATATATAAATCTTGAGGGGTGGCTTTCATCTTTCAATCGTCGCTTTACAAAAAAAGTCTGAACTGAGTATTTATGCAATTTTCATACCAAATTCCTTACGAGAAAAAAGAGCTTTGAGGTTAATTTGGTTGTCATAAAAAGATGACACTTGTATAATGCAAAGGAAATCTTTTGAGGAGGAATAAATGGGTATTTGGCTCGAAGGAAGAAGCCTCGCGAGGAAAATAAGAGAGGAAGTGAAGGATCAAGTTGAGCATTACAAAAATTTGACGAAAGAAGATCCTGGATTGGTCGGCATACTGGTAGGAGAAAACAGGGCTTCGCAAGTATACTTACGAACCAAGGAGAGAACCAGCCAGAGACTGGGAATCCGATCTGAGATTCTTACTTTTCCTAAAGACATGGAAAAACCGGATTTAGAAGAAGAGATAGAGCGCCTAAACAGAAAGGAAGATGTGGACGGGATCTTAGTCCAGCTTCCCCTCCCCTCGTCTTTCGATCCTTATGAAATCATTACTGCCATCAGCCCGCAAAAGGATGTAGATGGCTTTCATCCTTATAGTCTGGGAAGCTTGCTGTGGAATCAGGAAAGATTCAAAGCTTGCACACCCATGGGAATCATGGAGCTTCTGAAGGCTAATGACATTGCTGTAGCGGGAAAGAGGGTCGTTATCATCGGCCGGAGCTTAATTGTGGGGAAGCCTTTGGCAGCAATGATGACCAATGAACACGGGACTGTAACTACATGTCACTCCAAGACAGACAATCTTCCAAAAGTGGCCTTGGAAGCGGATATTCTCGTGGCGGCCATGGGAAGAGGGGCCTTTGTCACGCCGGAATTCGTAAAGCCGGGAGCGACAGTAGTGGATGTGGGGATGAATCATCTTACAGATAAAGCCAAAGTAGAAGAATTCTTTGGTAAAGATGAGAAAAGAGCCAAAGACCTTGAAGATAAGGGTTACACTCTTATCGGAGATGTTCATCCTCAAGTTTTTGATAAGGCCGAATATTTAACCCCTGTTCCAGGAGGAGTTGGCCCTTTGACTGTAGCTATGCTCATGCGGAACACGCTAGAAGCTTTTAAGATGAGAAGAAAATTGTAAAAAGTAAAAAATTTTTTTTACAAATATTGGGGACGGTTCTATTTTTCTTATATTTATGTAATGATTAGACCGCCGGTTACTTCAATTTCTATGTTAAAGAAAGAACTGAAAAATAGAACCGTCCCCTTTTTCAATTCGTACTAGATAGATGAACCAGACAAACAATATTGTTTGGAATTTTTTTTTAAATTATGCTATAAAAAGTAGCTCAAAGAGAGAAAAAAATGCCAAAAGTATGCGAAGTCTGCGGGAAAGGGCCCTTTTTTGGACACTCCATAAGCCACTCCCACAAAGCTTCCAAAAAGAAATGGAAGCCAAATTTACAAAGAGTCAAGGTTCAAGGCAAGAAAGGGATCAAACGGATTTGGGTTTGTACGAGATGCCTTCGTTCTGGAAAGGTTACTAAGGTTCTTTAACTTTTCAAATTCTTTCTACAGAAAAAATTTCTTTTATTCCTGAAATCTTTTTTATGATTAACTCAAGATGTTTTATATCGCGAATAATAAGGCTGAGTCTAATCTGGGCCTTTTTATCAGCAAAGGTAGCCACATTGGCTTTCGTAATATTTCCTTGAAGCTGGGCGATAGCTGAGGCAACTTTAGCCAAGACTCCAGGTGAATCCTTGGATTTAATCAAGATTCGTCCCCTATAGCTCCCTTTTGAAGAACTACCCCAGGAGATCTCAACCATTCGCTGGTGGTCAAGAATTTCCTTTTTTACTAGGGGGCAGCGGAGAGAATGGACTCTTATTCCTTTACCTGAAGTGATGTATCCAATTATGGGTTCTCCTTTAATAGGAAAACAGCATTTGGCTAAATTGACAGGAGATCCTTCTTCCCCTTTAACCTGAATTCCTGGTTTCGTCCTTGCCACTTTTGTGATAACTTTTTTGACCAGAGACGCCTTTTTCTTTTCAATCATTTCTGTGGAAAGCAGATCTTGCATAAATTTTTTATTGAGGATAATTTTGCCGAAACCAATCAAAGCAAAAAAGTCCTCCATCTTTTTTATATTAAAGTTGGTAGCCTTGTTCAGGCTCCTTAATAAATTTTTTTCTTCAAAGAATTTAGCTGGAATTTGGCTATGTTTATTTTTCTCCCTTCCCCAAAGTTTCTTCCCGAGAGCTGTATTTCTTATTTTATCCTGGAGGTTGAGCCATCGTTTGATGTGATGTCTTGCTGAAGAGGTAAAAACTATGTTTAGCCAGCCGCGCTTGGGTGTAATGTCTGGAGCTGTTATTATTTCCACGATATCTCCTGTCTTGAGAATAGTCTTCAGAGGAACAAGCGTTCCGTTAATTTTTGCTTGAGAGGCGCTGCAGCCTATCTCTGTATGTATTTTAAAAGCAAAATCCAAGGCAGATGCTCCTAAAGGGAGATTAATCACTTTCCCTTTTGGAGTAAAAACATAAACTTCTTCAGGAATGAGATCTTTTTTCAGTGTTTTTAAGAATTCCTGTGGACTCTTCTGTTCTTTATAAAGGTCAACCATTTCTCTCAACCACTGGAGCCTGGTATCTTCCTTTATGATATGTTGCTGGTCCGTTTCTTTGTATTTCCAGTGGGCAGAGATCCCGTTTTTGGCTAGATTGTGCATGTCTTGGGTTCTTATTTGAACCTCGAATGTTTGTTTTTCTTTAGTGATGATGGTAGTGTGGAGAGATTGATAAAGATTTGGCTTTGGCATGGAGATAAAATCTCTGAATCGATGGGGAAGATAAGTCCATTCCTGATGAATGATACCCAAGACAGCATAGCAGTTTTGAACAGAATCAGTGATGAGCCTTAATGCTTTGAAATCATAGACCTGATCAAAGTCTATACTTCTTCTTTGCATTTTATTTTGAAGGCTGTAAGGCCTTTTGATGCGGTAATACACTTTAGCAGGGATGTGATTTTCTTTCATTATGTTTTCTAATATTTTCTTAACCTTTTTGAGTTCTTTTTCTGCTTTTTTTCTTTGTGGGTCAACAAGGGAAGCAATTTTAAAGTAATTATCTGGGTCTACATAACGAAAGGAAAGGTCTTCCAATTCAGCCTTTATTTTACCCATTCCAAGCCGGTTGGCTAAAGGAGCATAGACTTCAAGGGTTTCTTGGGCGATTTGTCTTTGTTTATCTTCTGTTAAGAATTTCAATGTCTTTAAGTTATGGATGCGGTCAGCTAATTTGATAAAGATAATCCTTAAATCATCGGTCATGGCAAGGATGATTTTTCGAATACTTTCCGCCTGCCTAGCTTCCGGGGAGGAACCCTCAACACGGCTAATTTTGGTTATCCCCTCTACCAAATCGGCTATTTCCTTACCAAAGACCTCCTTGATTTCAAGGGCTGTAACATCGGAATCCTCCATAACATCATGCAGAAGCCCAGCGGCTAGAGTTGTGCTATCCAAGTTCATCTCAGCAAGCATATTTGTTACTTCAAGAGGATGGCTAAGATAGGGCTCTCCGGAACGGCGAGTTTGTCCTTTATGAGCTTTGGCCGCAAAGACATAGGCTTTTTGTAGAAGAGTAATCTCCTTTTCGTTGTAAGAAGAAGATACTCTTTCCAGGATATCGTCAAATCTAATCATTTTGACCTGATATGGTTTCTCTAGGATCTAACATCAATCAGAGATAGACAATTCAATTTTTTCTGTTTTGAGAATCCAATTGACTGCGTCAAGGAGGTTTTGGGCCACATAACCAGGCTGAATTTCTTGTTCTTTCAACGCGGATAGAGATTTTTGGCCAAAGCCAGTTAAAACGAGAATTGGAGTGGCTTTGATGTTCAAACCAAAAAGAATATCCTCGACTTTATCCCCTATCATGTAGGAATTATTTAAGTCGATATTTAAATCAGAAGCCGCCTGAAGAGCCATCCCCGGATTTGGTTTGCGGCAAGAGCAATCTTTGCTGTAAAGAGGATTGGAGGAAGAGAGATAATGAGGGCAGTAATAAATGCCATCAAAGAAAGCATTGTGCTTGGAAAAGGCAACTTCAATTTTTTGATGAATGTCACGGAGATTTAATTCTGTTAGGAATCCTCTTCCTATTCCTGATTGGTTGGTTATGATGACAGCCAGAAATCCTGCCCTGTTTATTTTTTTTACAGCTTCGAAGCTGTAGGGATAAATGTTGACCTGGCTGAAATGGCTGGGAAAACCTACATCCTCGTTGATATTTCCATCTCTGTCGAGAAATACCGCACGTCTTTTCATCATAAAAAATTTTGGCTTACCTCTAAAATATCTTCTGGATCGATATCCATCATACATCTGTGGTCAAAGGGACACTTTCTGTAGCTGCAGGGCCAGCAAGGAACATCTTTTTTGACAACAACAGAGGGTTGGTGAAAAGGGCCTGTAATCCGAGGGTCTGTTGGACCAAAAATAGCAATTACTGGTATTCTTAAAGCACTCGCCATGTGCATAGGACCCGAGTCATTAGTGATAAAGAGGTTAGCAAAGCTGGTTAAAGCTGCAAGCTGGCGCAAAGTTGTGGCGCCAGCTGTATTTATCGGCTTTTTATCCAGCGAAGAAGCTATGGATTCTGCCAAGCTGACTTCTTCAGGTGAACCTACAATCAGGATCTCCGGTTTTTTCTTTTTCTG
>Ga0209978_10000775_pt1 | contig 12612 bp, 12 predicted proteins | sample BentaG_FD_182805 | JGI IMG/M metagenome (GOLD analysis project Ga0209978, IMG submission 182805) | Deep subsurface microbial communities from South Atlantic Ocean to uncover new lineages of life (NeLLi) - Benguela_00093 metaG (SPAdes)... | ecosystem: Environmental > Aquatic > Marine > Oceanic >...
GAGATAGAGAGGGATTTAAAATCCCCCTTAGCCCCCCTTTGCCAAAGGGGGAGGTATTGGGAAGAGGGGCGAAGCCCCTCTTAAACTCCTCTTATCTCATTTCTTATTGCGGTGTTATTCCCCTTTGTTTTTAGGTTTTGGAATATATTTATCTGCCATGTGTTCCATTTCGTATATTAAACGAAGTAATTCTGCGGTAAACATTAAAGTGCCTTCTGCTCGTCCCTGGTCTGGCGCTTCAATAAGGTGTGTGGCTTTTCCTCCATGCTTCCTGATGAGACCTACCCATTTCTTCATCGGCGGTGTAATATATCCCTTCTCTTCAAGGACGGAAAGATAGTATGAAAATGCTTCGTCTTCCTTTGCGCCTTTATCTACAGCAACGTGCATAAGTATTTTTCTACATACCAATTCACACGCGGTGAAAGCATTAACTGAAAAACAACTCCTTGCTTCTTCATAAGCGTTCAACACATCTTTTGGTAATCCCTCAATAATTGGCCCAAATTTGCTGTTTGGATAGAGGACTCCGTTATCATAAACGGAACCATGACCGCAGTTATTGCATATCGCCCATATAACCGTATGTCCATAATAATAACGAGCTACTACTAGGCCTGAAGTCATTACATTACAATGAGCACATAAATAGGTGAATTGTCCGTCAGGTTCTCTGGTATCGGGATGTGTTATTTGCTTGGTACCTCCAAATGCCATTTTAAATACTCCTTCACTTACTCGCCACCGACACACTGGGGAAGTAGAGGGGTGGGGTGTTAAGGAAGCCGCCTACCCACCTAGACTCGCTGCCGATAGCCGTAATCTGTTTAAGAAGCTGGTAAATATTCCCGGAGACCATGGTATCTTTAACCCTACCTACTATTTTACCACTTTCTACCTTATAACCTAAAAGAACATTGCCACTGAAATCACCACCCAGAATATTGCCCTGGGTTGCCCCCATGAGCTGCTCAACAACCAGTCCTTCCTTGATGTCGTTCACCATCTCGTCGAAGGTAGCCTTGCCCGGGGCAATAATAAAGGCACTGGGTGAGGGGGCAGGTAGTCCACCAGGGCTTCTATGGCCGTTACCGGTGCTCCGGGTATGGGCCAGGGCGGCTGTTTGCAGGTCATAAAGAAAATTGGCTACCACCCCCTGCTCAATAAGGGGAGTGCGTTGACTGGGCACACCTTCATCATCGCAGGGACGGCTTGCCGGACGGTAGGCTATAGTAGGGTCATCCCACAACTGTAATTTCTCGTCGAAAACCAACTGGCCAAGTTTGCTGCCTATAGGTGAAGCTCCCTCCAGAACTGCCTTACCGTTAAAAGCAGCTATCAAAGGCGCCATTAAAGCGCTGGCTACCCCGTGATGGGTAAAAACCACCGGCAGTAACCTGGTTGGTGCTGAGGCTCGGTCTTTGGCAAACTCAAGCTGTTGGAGCACAACCTCAGCTACAGTTTTAGACTCTGGTATGGGGTGGCAGGAATTTTGGCCTTCACCGACAAAGAGCATATCAGTATCGCGAATCAGCTGTCCCTCAATACCCAGGCTAAAGATGCTTTGTTTATAGTTTGCCTGTCCACCACGAGAATTTATGATACGGACTGATATTACCTCCTTACTTACTGCTGCTTCACACACAAGGTCCGGGGTATGAGCCCTGATGGTGGCTATCAATTCTTCACCGAGTTTAACCATTTCCTCTGTGGATACCGATTCTACAGCAGGGTCGAAGACTTCAACCCGGGGGTAGGAGGTCAAGGAAGGAAGCTCAAACCTGGCTGTCATGCCAAACTCTGCTGTTTCTACTGCCATATTGACCAGGTTCTGGCTATCGTCTAGCTGTGTAGCCGCGGCATAGCCAATCTTGCCTTGCCTTACGATACGCAGAGCCACACTTGTGCTCTGTTTGCTCTGGATATGTTTCAGGCGGTTGGCTTCGAATTGAACGGGCGTTTCCTCTGAGAAAACGGTGAAGACCTCAGCTTCCTCAGCTACCTTTTTAGCCTGGGCAAGGATATTTTCCACTCATCTACCTCCGACTAAACAGTGGCGAATCCTGATATGAGGGCTGCCATTGGCAACAGGCAGGGGCATCTGCTCCCCTTTGCCACAGCCACCACCCTGGTTCATCTCCAGGTCGTTACCAATGGCATCTATGTTTTTAAGAGTAGTGAACACATTGCCGGTAAGCACTACCGGTCGTAGCATCTCAGCGACCTTGCCGTTACGAATCATATAGGTTTCACCGGCGGAGAAGGTGAACATCTCCATACTGGTCATGCCACCATACCAGTTTTTGGCATACACCCCTTCCTTAATGTCACCTATTATATCATCAAAAGAGGCTGCCTTGGGCTCGATGTAGGTATTGGTCATGCGCACAATGGGTGGGTAGCGATAGCTAATGGCCCTGGCATTACCCGTAGGCTCTTCATTCATCCTGGCGGCAGTTTCCCTGGAATGAAGCCGGCCGACTAATCTACCCTCTCTGATAAGGTAGGTTTTAGTGGCTGGCACGCCTTCATCATCATATTTATAGCTACCTCGCAGTCCAGGCATAGCTGCAGAATCAACGACATTAAGCTCGCCGCTGCCAAATTCTTTGCCCAGAGTCATAATCTGGCGTAAGCGGTCGTTTTCATAAACAAAATCAGCCTCTGATAGGTGCCCAAAGGCTTCATGGACGAAGACACCAGCCAGAACCGGGTCTAATACCACAGTATATTCGCCTCCTTTTACCTGTGGGGCAGATAATAGCTCCACAGCCCGCTGTGCCAGCTGCTCTACTTGCCGGTGGCGACCCTGGATTAAGCTAAAATCGCCGCGGCTACCCAGGCTCAATCCCGCCTGCTGCACCTCGCTACCTTCAGCGGCAATAGCCGTCAGGCGCAGGGCAATATCTGTCCTTTCCTGCTCGATATAGCTACCTAATGAATTTAAAAATATGACCTTTTTATGGCCATCACCATAGTTAATGAACGAGGTCTGGAGCCCTGGGGTGCGCCAGATAATGTCGTTATACTCATCAAGTAGTTGCTTCTTTTCAGCCAGGGGCATAGTTACCGGATTTGTGCTCGCCGGAGTGAGCACGGTATCAACCACCGGTTCTGCTGGAGCCAGTTTACTTTCTTCATTGCCGACAAATTGGGCTTGCCTCACCGCCAGTTCTACCCTGCCTGGCAGCTCATCAAGATTATTAAAGCTGACGAAGCCCCAGCCACCTCTTACCAGGGCTCGCACATTTCCTCCGAGGGCAGTTGTCCTGTCAATAGATTCCAGTTCCTTCCCCCGGTAGGCAATGTGGCTAGTCTGACTCTCCTCAAGGTGAACCTCTATATAATCGGCGCTATAGCTCTTAAGTGTCTCAACTAGCTGGCGTCCAACAACTTCAATATGCATCACAGGTAATCTTTCCCCCGGTAGAAAATTACAGACAAGGCCAGTTTACCGAGATATGAAGTTAGTTGTCAATTTCACATAAATTGCCTCAAATTATTCAACCAGATGGACAGGCAGCATATTGTAAAATAATCACCAAAGCGGTATAATGTCTCTGGCTAAATTTAAAAGAAGGAGGTCCTAATGAAACTGGAGGATATTAAAACAATCGGAGTGATGGGTGCCGGCGTAATGGGAGGAGGCATTGCCCAGACAGCAATTCAGGCTGGCTTCAAAGTCATTATTCGTGACCTGACTGATGAAATTTGTGAGAAGACGAAAGATACAATGATAAATGGCCGATTTGGCTTAAAGGGTGGTGTTGAACGAGGTAAGATTACGCAAGAGCAGATGGAGCAAGCCCTGGCCAATCTTACCCTGACGACGAAGGTTGAGGATTTGAAGGACTGTGACCTCATTATTGAGGCGATAGGTGGGGGTGAGGGAGGGGGACTTGAGAACAAGCCATTAAAGCTGAAGGTATTTGCTGAGCTGGACAAGATAGTCAAGAAGGATGCTATTTTCGCCAGCAATACCTCATTCTTTACCATTGCCGACATAGCTGCGGTAACGGAACGGAAGAAGCTGTTTATCGGGATGCACTGGTTCAGCCCTGCCAACATTATGAAGGCGGTGGAGGTAATATACACTCCAGACACCTCAGAGGAAGTAATAAAGGTATTAGAAGAGCTCTGCCAGCGCTTGGGTAAGGTGAGCGTCCGCGTGAAGGATATACCAGGAGACACCGGCTTTATAGCCAATCGTATCTTCTCCGCAGTTGCGCGAGAGGCGCAGAAAGTTGTTGAAGAGGGAGTCGCCACCCCACAGGACGTTGATGCTGCCATGAAGGGCGGATTCAATTGGCCGGCGGGACCCTTCGAATTGGGAGCAGGTGCTCGCGGCGGCTGGGCTTAAACCATAAGCTTATCTAGGTATCAGAATTAACTCAGTTTAACAAAAGCCCCATTGGATAGATTGACATAATCTGGGCAGAAGGTGCTACCACTGTCCGAACTTTTGAGGTAGGAGGTGCCTTCTGCCTGTAATTTATGGCCTGAGAAATCTTAACCCCATAGTAAAAAGGCGCCGCCCGTAACTGCCATAAGCACACCGATAGCTCCAGCTATCCAACCGCCTATCTTTAGCGCCCCAAATTGAGGGCGCTGTGGCCAGTGTTCCAAGAATTCCCTGGCATCAGTGCGAGAGGAAAGCGAATCATAATAGCTTTTCTCCTCGCTCCTACCCCACATAATCGCAGCTAGGCCGAGAAGGATAAACAAACCCCCCATCCCTATTAGCACAAAACAGTCCTGCTGAGGCATTTCCAACCCCTAGATACAAGAGGTTATTTAATCATAACTATATGCGCTTTTGGCGCCATTTTCAACTAGGATACCCACTCACAAGATTGCCAACTGCTATTATGTGATTTCGGCAGTAGCCCCAGCCTCTTCCAGCTTTTGTTTTGCCGCAGCTGCCTCATCCTTAGTAACCCCCTCCTTTACTGGCTTGGGGGCACCCTCTACCAAGTCCTTAGATTCCTTCAATCCTAAAGTGGTCAACGCCCGTACTGCCCTAATCACACTAATCTTATTGGCACCGATGTCTTTAAGGATTACATCAAACTCCGTCTTCTCTTCAGGTGGAGCCGCAGCTTCAGTTGGTGCTGCCGCAGCAGCAGCTACCACCGGAGCAGCAGCAGTAACTCCAAAATCAGCTTCTAAAGCCTTCACCAACTCTGCCAGTTCAAGCACTGTCATTTTTTTTATAGCAGCCATTATCTCGTCAATGGCGGCCGTCTTTTTTGGCTTTTCTGCTTTTTTGGCAGGAGCCGGCGGCTCACCAGCCGCCTTGGCTTTTTTCACCACCCGTTTGCTCCCTGTCGTTTCTCCACCACTCTCCGGACCAGTTTCTACCTCATTTTCTAACATTTCATACTCCCTCCAATTGATTAATTCTAGCTTGTAGCAACCCAATAATTCCCCTTATCGGGTTGGTAAGACAACCAAGTAAAGCCGAAACAGGGCTTTTCATCTGCCCCAGAACCCTGGCTAGCAATATCTCCCTCGATGGCAGTGTAGAAAGGGTCATCACCTCTTCTGAAGTAAGCAACCTGCCAGCAAAAAAGCCCCCCTTGATACTCAGGCTTGCTTGTGAATCACGGATGTAGTCTGCCAAAACTTTAGCTGGCTTAATTATATCGCCATAGCCAAAAGCAATAGCTATCGGGCCTTCAAAGGAGCTGACCAACTCATCATTGCCGGCTCTGGCTGCAGCAAAACGAGCCAGAGTATTCTTTACCACCTTATACTCACTACCTGACTCCTGTAATTTACGACGCAGGTCGGTCATCTCAGCGGTCGCTAGCCCCCGATAGTCAGTTAAAATACTAATACTGCATCTGGAAAAAGCCTCTTGTAGCCTATCAATAATTTGAGTCTTCTTTTCTCTAGACATTTTTCTTATCTCCTAACTGCCGCCACTGAACATCTTTTTAAAAAGAAGTCCTTGTGCCAGCTACACAAGGACTTCCGGCTAGACCGCTCTGAATTTTGATTTTACTTACTTTTATCGCAAAATGTTGCTAGTCTAGCTTATCTTTTCCTCGGCAGGCACGCTTTAAGCCTTAATCAGCCCCTGCTGTCTCAGGATATTTTAAATTTTCTTCTGCTATCTAATCTCTACGCCCCCAGATGGAAACAGCCCCTGAGAAAGAGCCCGGCCTACCACCCAGGTTTTGGGTTACCCCAATATCAGCCTTCTTTATTTGGCGAGGGCCGGCCTTGTCCTGAAGCTGCTTGTATATCTCATAGATCATCCGTATCCCGCTGGCACCAATCGGATGCCCGAAACACTTCAGTCCGCCATCAGTGTTAACCGGGAGGCCTCCCTCAAGGGTAAAAAAGCCAGATTCAATGTCTTCCTTCGCCTTCCCCCTGGGGCTCCATCCCATGTCCTCATAGATAATGAGCTCGGTGATGCTGAAGCAATCGTGGACAACGGCAAGGTCTACTTCCTCACGAGGGTTCTTTATCCCGGCAGCCTCGTAAGCCATTCTGGCAGCGTTTACCGTTTCATCAAAGTGGGTGAAATCGTAGTAATCACGGAGCATCCCCTGCAGACCACCAACGGCCAGCCCGAACCCCTTGCACAGGATATAGTCGTCCCTGAAGTTCTTGGCTAACTCAGGCCTAGTAATAATGGCTGCTGCTGAGCCATCGCTGACGCCACAGCAATCGTAAAGGCCGAGAGGGAAGGCCATCATCGGGGCATTGATTGCTTGCTCCAGGGTTATCTCCCTCTGAAAATGGGCCTTTGGATTCAAAGAGCCATTGTGGTGGTTCTTGACGTCAATCATAGCCAGAAGCTTCTTGCCTTCTTCATAGCTTAGCCCGTAGTCATGGAAATACCTGTTGGCTGCCAGGGCAAACTGAGCTGGCGGTGGCACTGGCGGCATGACCTGACTGGAAGGCTGACCTCCACCTCCGGTCAGAAAGCCAACGCCTGAATCCTTTAACTTCTCCACCCCGGCAATCAGGACCAGGTCGTAAACCCCGGCTGCCACCGCAAAACAGGCATTCATCATGGCGTCCGTCCCCGTGGCGCAAAAATTCTCAATTCTCGTTATCGGGATGTATTCGGTCTTTATGGCCTGGGCCAGAACCTGTCCTGACATCTGGTTCTGAGTAGCAAACCAAGCTGCCTGGATATCCTTGGACTCGATACCAGCATCCTCAAAAGCCTCATAGCAAGATTCCACCAGCAGGTCCTCGGTACCTGTGTCCCAGCGCTCTCCAAACTTGCAGCACCCCATACCAACTATGGCAACCCTGTCTTTAATACTCTCCATTTCTGATTCCTCCTTCCACTGTAAGTTCTGTTTATATTAGCCCTTGCATTGCCTTAGTCCCTTGGTGGTATGGCCTTCCAGAAGTAGTTGTGAACACCACCTGAAGACCGCAGCTTTCTAAAGCTCATTTCCACCGGCACTTCACACTTAACTTCCTCAAGTTCACGGTCGGTCATCATAAACAGTCCCCGGCCGCCACCCTCAAAATCGATTATAGTAATGGCCAGAGGTATGTCTACCGAGGGGGCAACATAATCCAGGGAGAAGGTAAAAATCTTGGCCTTCTTATCGGATAGTCTAACAGTCTCCCAGTTATCCTTGGAATGACACTTGGTGCATACCCGCTGCGGTGGATACTGGACTAATCCGCAGGACTTACACTTTGCCCCGTGAAGGCGGTCGATCTCTGCACGTTCCCTCCAACGTGCTGAGGCAGACGGAGGAGCACCATCAAGACCTCGGCCTCCGGCAACCCTGGGCCGGTTAGGAAGTATACGTTTCGATTCCAGATGGCCTTTGACTCCACGCCTGGGTGTGAGTTTCTCTATCTCGCTGGTTACTTCCAGAAGATAGGCATCAGCCCCATCACCATAACTGGCCATAAGAATTTTATCCCCCGCCTTTGCCTCCTCTAAAGCAGCTATAAGTAGCATTAAGGCATAAGCAGTACCGGTATTGCCCATCCTGCCAAATAGAGGGTCCTGAACCTGACTTTGAGGGTCAAGCCCCAGTGACCTGGCCATCTCACCATGTCTTCTGGGATTGGGACCGTAGAAGACGGCCTTGGTAATGTCTTTCGGTGTCAGGTTACATTTCTGCATAAGCCCGGAAATTGCTTCGGGGAGAACCTTGAGATAACCGACCTGCAGGACAAACCGGTCTTCCCATGTCCGAACAACGCTATCACCCTCAGCTCGCCACACATCCAGGAGTTCGTCGGAGACAGAATAGCTATCCACTACATTGGCAATAACGCCGGTGTCACCAAAAAGAAGAGCGGCAGCACCATCACCAGAGGTCTGGTCGAATTCACTTCCCGGAATCCCCATGCGACAATCAGCTGCGGTCACCATAACCTGCTTGGCTGTGCCGGCAGCAATGGAATCCAGCGCTGACCTCATAGCCAGGGTGCCTGCCCGCAGGGAGTTTGTGGCATCATTAGTGAGAATATTTCTGCGGAGGTCAATAGCTGCTGCTACCATGGCTGCCCCTTGCTTCTCTATATAGGGCGATGTAGTTGTGGCAAAAAGCAAGGCATCGACTGTATTGCGGTCTGAACCGTTGATGCAATCCATGCCGGCCGCCACCGCCATCGTTATGCTGTCCTCATCAAAATTAGCCACCGGCTTCTCTATAGGTAGCCCCCACCCGGCAGTCTCCTTCCCCAATCTATACCGTGGTATATATGCTCCGTATGATACGATGCCTACCATTTATCCTCCTTTATCGGGTTTCATTAATACCAACCAAGGTTGATAGAGGGACTAGTTTAAGGTCAAGCCTTATACCGACCCCTCCAGTAATAAAGCAAACCTACAGTCATTGCCCGACCTTAGTGTAGAGTAGCCAGAATCCATCCTCTTCTAGAATCCTAGCTTCCCTGCCTCGTTCCTTATGGTATGCTTGGTCTTCCTCGGCAGCCTCTTTAGTATAATTAATCTTGGTTAGAACGTATTGCTGACCATCAAATTCTTTTTTGACCTGTGATATCTCCACCGATATTTTTGCCACTGCTGCCTCCTTATTATTCCTAAGCCGGGTTCCTCTCAAGAACAACTAACCTTCTCATGCTCAAATTACAGGTCAGCCCGATGTCAGTATTCTTCAGCTGATGATGACCAACCCTGCCCTGAGCCTGCTGGTAAGTCTTATATTAAGTTACTCAGTTATACCCCTTCCAACCCCACGATGCCTACAAAAATAGCGCAGCCATCTGGAGCCCCGCCCAGGTTATGGGTTAGCCCCAGCTTGGGGTTCTTTATCTGCCGGGAGGGCATACCGGGGTTCAGTAGTTCGTCAGCTCTACCCTGAAGGTGCAGGTACATCTCATAAATCATCCGTAGTCCGCTGGCGCCAATCGGATGCCCAAAACACTTCAAGCCACCGTCAAGCTGAACTGGCTGGGCTCCATCGAGGTCAAAACGGCCGGACATAATGTCCTCCGTCACCTTCCCCCTGGGGCTAAAGCCGAGGTCTTCCATAGTAACTGCCTCAGTGATAGAGAAGCAGTCGTGGACCTCAGCCATGCTTATCTGCTCGCGGGGGTTTGTTACCCCTGCCTCCTTATAGGCGGCTTGTGCTGCCCGCACCGTAGTTTCAACATGGGTGTAGTCAAACTTTGAGTTATAGTTTCCGTCACGAGGAGCCATAGAAATCTGCAGCGCCTTGGCAAATATCGGTGGCTCTTTCCCTTTCCTCAGGCTCCTGGCTATCTCGGGTGTAGTAACAATGGCTGCCGATGAGCCATCGCTGACGCCACAGCAGTCGTATAATCCTAGAGGCGAGGAAATCATAGGGGCATTAATTATCGTCTCCATAGACACTTCCCTCTGAAAGTGAGCATTGCGGTTTAGAGCACCGTTTTTATGGCTCTTCCAGGAGATTCTGCCTATCATCTCCTTACCTTCCTCGTAGCTCAAGCCATAGCGGGCGAAATATGCCGTGGCGAGCTGAGCAAATTGCCGCGGCGCAGAGCTTTCCACCATCATTGCATGACTCGGTCCAGACGAGCCTCCATCACCCAAGCCACTAATGCCGCTATCCTTAAATTTGTCGACGCCGATAGCTAACACTATGTCGTAGATACCGGCGGCTACTGAATAACAAGCATTCCTGAAGGCGTCCGAAGCAGTGGCACAGGCGTTCTCTACCCTGGTAATAGGAATATAAGGGAGCCTTAGCGGTTCAGACAGTGTCATTCCGGTGCTCCCGGTCGTGGTTCCCAACCAGGCTGCCTGGATATCCTTAGGCTCTATCCCAGCATCTTCAAAGGCTTGATAAGCAGCATCCACCAGCAGGTCACCGGCACTGGCATCCCAGCGTTCGCCAAACCTGGTGCACCCCATGCCAGCAATAGCAACCCTATCCTTAATACTTCCTGGCATTTCCTTACCTCCTTAATTTTAAGTCTAATCCCTTATTGGTTTACACTTCCAAAAATAGGTGTGAGTACCGAGTGCATAGCGCAGCTTCCTGAAGGTCATCTCCACGTCCATGCCTACCTTGCATTCTTCAGGGTCACGGTCAACCATATTAAATAAGCCTCTTCCCCCTCCCTCAAAATCAACGACTGTCGCTGTGGCAGGTGGGTCAACACCACCAGCCAGATAGTCATGGCTGAAGCTGGCTACCTTACCCCTCTTATCAGCGAACCTATAAGGCTCAAACTCATCCCTGGCAAAGCACTCTACACAGATATGGGCACGAGTTGAACTGCCACTCATGAACAACTGGGGAGTGCCACACTTCTTGCACTTGACACCGTAAAGGGGTAAGGCGGTGCTATGTTCCCTCCACTGTGCTGACATGGATGCTGGTATTGCCGAAGGGCGGGCCGGCGGCGCCAGTGACACCAGCTCCCGCCAGCGCAGGTACCTTCCATAATTGTCGAGTGTCCTCTTCATCTCAAGATGACGTTTTATCCCCCGACGGTCTTTAATCTTCTCAATCTCCTCAGTCACCTTGAGTACAAGGGCATCGCTGCCATTCCCGTAGCTGACCATCAGAATTCTGTCGCCTGCCTTAGCTTCTTCCAGGGCTGCCACCAGAATCATTTGAGGCAGTGCCACCCCGGTATTGCCCACCGTATCCAGTAGCGGCTCCTGAATCTGCTCTGGCTGAAAGCCCATCCTATTGGCCAGCCCTGTCTGCGCTCTTGTGTTCGGACCATACAAACAGAGTTTGGCAAAATCCTTCGGGGTTAGATTGAGCTTCTCCATTGCTCCTTTAGCAGCTTCAATGGGTATCCTCATGTAACCTGCATCCCGGCCGAACCGGTCTTCCCAGTGGCGGACAAAGGTATCTTCATGCGATCTCCAGTAATCGGCTAAGTCATCAGATAAGATGTAGTTGCCTTCAATTTCTACTGCCACCTTTTCATTTCCCAGCAGCAGGGCGGCGCTTCCATCACCAAAGGCCGGTTCATCCTCCCCGGCAGCACCTCCCAGGCGCATATCAGCAACAGTTACCAGAACACTCTTGAGAGAGCCAGCCTTTACAGCATCCATAGCCGATAGCAAAGCAGTAGTTCCTGCCCTGAGGCAATTTGCGAAATCAGTATTTCGGGCTTCCCGACCAAGGTCAAGGGCAGTGGCTACTATTGTTGAATTCTGCCTCTCTTTATAAGGAGCGGTAGTTGTAGCCATGAATAAAGCATCCACCGTCTTAGGGTCGGTCCCTTTTAAGCAGTCCATACCAGCAGCTACTGACATGGTAATGGAGTCCTCATCAAAACCAGCCACCGCTTTCTCCCCACGCCCTCCACCCTGACCCCAAGCCGCATTAATTACGCTCCGCGGCAATCTGTAATACGGTATATATGCTCCATACGATGTGATACCTACCATTTATCCTCCTTTTTATAAAAATACTATATCGGCTGTCCCGCTCTGGCAAAGCCATTTTACTAACCGACCCCAAAAATGTCAACTGGAACTCAAGGAGAGAGTTGACTTGAGGTCAAGCCTTATACCAGCCCCCATAGTAGTAGTTAACGAGGCAGTTTTAACATACTGACCCTTAGCACCACTGGGTCTAGCCTTCACCACCGCCTCTACCACCGCCGTCAGGTTATCCATCAATTTATCATCTTCAAAGCTAACCTTACCCAGAGGCAGGTGGATGATAGCCGTCCTGTCCAACTTGAATTCCACCCGGCCTTTACGGGCATCTTCTATTGCCCTGTTCAAGTCATCAGCGGCTACTACTGTTCCTGATTTAGGGTTAGGCATCAATCCCCGCCTCCCCAGGATTTTCCCCAGTTTACCCACCTTACCCATCATATCAGGGGTAGCAATAGCCGTATCAAAATCCAGCCAACCACCCTCAATTTTTTTAATTAGCTCATCATCACCAACAAAATCAGCCCCGGCTGTTTCAGCAATTCTTACTGCTTCCCCCTGGGCAAAAACTAAAACCAGCACCTTTTTGCCCAGCCCGTGTGGCAGAAGGGTGACACCACGCACTTGTTGGTTAGCATCCCGAGGGTCAAGACCCATTCGAAGATGAAGCTCAACAGTCTCGTCAAATCGGGCGTGAGCCATTTTCTTGGCCAGTTCAATAGCCTCCTGAGGAGAATAAGCCGTTGTTTTGTCCAGCA
>Ga0209978_10000776_pt1 | contig 12609 bp, 14 predicted proteins | sample BentaG_FD_182805 | JGI IMG/M metagenome (GOLD analysis project Ga0209978, IMG submission 182805) | Deep subsurface microbial communities from South Atlantic Ocean to uncover new lineages of life (NeLLi) - Benguela_00093 metaG (SPAdes)... | ecosystem: Environmental > Aquatic > Marine > Oceanic >...
CGATCTAAAGACATTTTTGCCACAAATGTTAAAGACGTTTAACTTTTGCATAAAAAAATCTCTCTATGATGCTAATTTAAATATAAATACAGTTATGACCAACAACACTTTTTTAGTATTATGCCCATTTCGAGGAGCAAAGCGACGTGGCAATCTCAACTTTTTCCCAGTTAAATTGCAACGCTATGCCCGCAATGACAATTTTTCTTATGGGATTGCAACGCTATGCCCGCAATGACATAGGATCAAGCAACTTTGGGGCAAAGCCAGCGTGTTTTCGAAACACCTAGCCTGATCAACAATATTGTCTTTCATCACGGAAAATGAGATGCTTACTACCTTGATTGACTAATTCATGAGTCAGGCTTATAATGAATCTGAAAATTCTTGTTCTGGAAAATCTCCAAGACAAGCTCTTTTTCAGTTGAGGCACTAGATGGATTGGAGAATTTACGGGATCATAATCTTTCTTGGCCTATTCGTTCTTATTTTAATCCTCAATCCTAAACTTTCTTGTTTTGGGAAGAGGATAAAATCACCTCTTTATCCTCTTTTTCGGAAAAGAAAGCAAAAGCTGAAAACGCATGATTATGGTTTTTCCTTAGTTGATGATACTATTAAACAGAAGTCAAAGGAGAAAAAACCAGAAGATTTCGGTGTTCATTCGGAGTCCAAGGTTGATTCGGATTAGCAGAGATTGATCTTGTTTCTTACTATATTCTCTCTTGTCTAATTACTTTGGGAACAAATAGTTACCTGTAACAAGGAATTCTGGATGGCTTTTTCTATGGTTTATTTCCTCAAATGAGGTTTAACACTTTTTCTTTTGAAAAACAATGAGCAGGATTTTAAAGAAAGGACAGTTGAGGGATAAAAAATATTCCAAAGTTTTCGAGGTCTCGCTTTTCACAATTGTTGCCCTTGCTTTGTTTTTTCTTATCCATTGCCGGCCTTCCCGTGTTTTTCTTCTCCCTCTTCCTTCGAAGATCAAAAGGATTGAGGGATATGCTTCCATAAGAATCACTGGAGACCAAGGATCAGCCCGGTCTAAGTTTTCATTCCTCTTCCAGCTTCCCCATCAGGGGCGGATAGAAGTCTCTAATTTATTAGGCAGAACTCTCTACCAGATTATTATTGATGAGGATAGAGCGGTCTTTATCCTCCCTTCCAAAAGAGTCTATTGGCAGGGAGAAGAAGAAGAAATTATAAGCAACTTCCTGGGATTTCGGTTAAATCTGTATGAGATGATAAGTTTATTAAGTGGAAAATGGAAGGATAAAGAGATGGAAGGTGAAGGGGAGGATAACATGAAGGGCTGGACTCTTGAAAAGGATGAGAAAGGTCGAATAATAGCAGGCCAAAGAGAAGTGTTTAGGTTTGAAGTAAAAGAATTTTTTGCAAATACCTCTTATGCTCACCTTCTCGTTTTTCAGCATCCCCTGAATAGGGGCCGCCTAAAAATTCTTAGTATCAACTTTAACCAGCCCCTAAAAAAGGAAGCCTTTTCCCTTTCTATCTTGGAAAGTTATGAACGGAAGAATTGGGCTGAGATCGAGAGAATATTGGCTAATGAGAATTAAATCCTTCGCTAAGATAAACCTCGGATTAGAAGTAACAGGAAAAAGAGAGGACGGTTATCATGAAGTAAGAACTCTCTTGCAGACAATAAATTTTTTTGATGTCTTAGAATTCCGACCAACTCAACACGACAGAATACTCCTTAAAGGAGATGATAAAGCGATATCATGGGAGAGGGACAATCTCATTTTCAGGGCAGCTCTCCTTCTCAAAGAGCAATTCCATGTGTCCCAGGGGATTGAAATCCATGTCTCCAAAAATATTCCTCCAGGGAAAGGCTTAGGGGGAGGAAGTAGCAATGCGGCCATGACACTTTACGTTTTGAATAAAAGCTGGGGGCTCCGTCTGGGAAAGAAAGCTTTGAAGGATTTAGGAAGGCAGCTGGGTGCGGATGTCCCCTTTTTTCTTGAAGGAGGATTATGCTTGGGATTAGGAAGGGGAGACGATATTGTTCCCCTCTCTGATCTCACTACTCTTCATTGCCTACTAATTTTGCCCTCTTTTTCAATCCAGACTGTTCATATTTACAGCCATTTTCCGTTATCCTTGACTTCAAACGACAAAGACAGTAAAATTATCAAGTTTTTAAGCAACAGAGAAATTGGCTTATTGGAAAATAGATTAGAAGAGACGGTTTTCTGCCTTTATCCTCAACTCAAAGCCGTAAAGAGACTTCTCCGAAGCCAGGGATCAGAGTTGCCCTTAGTCAGCGGGACTGGTTCTGCTTTATTTGGGCTTTTTTCAGAGAAAGAAAAGGCAGAGAAAGCTTTGAAAAAACTGAAAAAGACCTCTCCCCTTCTTCTCGTTGAGACTTTGTCCCGAGAGCGATACTGGAGGAGTTTAAAAACTGGGGTGTAGCCAAGCGGTAAGGCAGCGGACTTTGGATCCGCCATCCGGAGGTTCGAATCCTCCCGCCCCAGCCAAAGGATAAAGGGAGATTTCCTCCTTTTGGAGAAAGCCATTGAGGAGGAGAATGAGTGAGAGAAGAAAATACAATGAAAGTGTTTGCAGGGTCTTCTAGTACTGCTTTAGCGAAGGGGATCGCCGACTATTTGAAAATCGATTTGGGAAAATGTGTTTTAGAGCGATTCAGCGATGGGGAGATTCATTTTTATATCGATGAAAATGTCCGGGGAGAAGATGTTTTTATTATCCAGTCCGGCTCTTATGAGGCTAACTTCCACTTGATGGAGCTCTTCCTCATGATTGATGCCTTTAAGCGAGCCTCTGCTGAAAGGATAACTGCAGTCATCCCCTATTACTGCTATGGGCGCCAAGACTGGAAGGACAGACCCAGAGTTCCTATATCAGCGCGGCTTATTGCTGATCTACTGGAGGCGGCCGGAGCCCAAAGGGTTCTGACCATGGATCTCCATTCGCCTCAAATTCAAGGATTTTTCTCTATTCCTGTTGATAATTTGATGGCTGCCCCAGTGTTAGCTAACCATATTCGAGCTTTGAACTTGAAAGACCTAACGGTTGTTTCCCCTGATGCCGGAGGAGTGGGGCGGGCCAGGTTGTTTGCAAAGAGAATGGCTGCTGAGCTGGCTATTATAGACAAAAGAAGGCCAGCTCCGAATGAAGCCAAGGTATTCCATGTCATCGGTAAAGTCAAGGATCGAGAGGTTGTTATTCTGGATGACATGGTGGATACAGGAGGCACCCTTGTCGAGAGCGCTGAGGCGCTAAAGAGAGAAGGAAGCCAGAAAATTTTTGCAGCATGCAGCCATGCCGTTTTATCAGGGCAGGCTATAGAAAAAATAGAAAATTCTATTATAGAAAAGTTGATTGTCACGAACACAATCCCTCTGGAAGAAAAGCAGGGATCGTCTCAAAAGATCATTGTTCTCTCTGTTGCTCCTCTTTTTGGAGAAGCCGTTAGAAGAATAAATAAAGGATATTCAGTAAGCTCCTTGTTTATCTAAGGAGGAAGGAAAGATGAGCTTGAGGATCAAAGCTGAAAAAAGAGAAGTTTTTGGCAAAAATGCATCTCGTCGATTAAGAAGAGAAGGAATGATACCAGCTGTTCTCTATGGAGGCCATGACATCAATGTCCCTTTGACTTTGAGAAAGAAGGATATCTTCATGATTTTGAAGACTGAGACTGGAGAAAATACAGTTTTTCAACTCTCTTTTAACTCTGAGAGAAGAGATGTCATGATAAAAGAGTTGCAAAGGAATCCTGTTACAGATGAAGTTCTTCATGCTGATTTTGTCCAGATTGCAATGGATGAAGTCATTCGAGTTTCCGTGCCAGTTGTGATAGTTGGAGAAGCCGTGGGAGTTAAGGCGGAAGGGGGATTTGTTGATTTTATTACTCGAGAAGTTGAGATTGAATGCCTTCCCAAGGATATCCCAGAGAGTATTAAAATAGATATAAGCGACCTCCATCTCCGTCAGCTTCTTAAAGTAGAAGATATCACTCTACCCAAGGAGGCAAAGCTCATGAGCCCTCCTGATACCATGTTGGTCCTCATCGAAGTTCCTCTCAAAGAGGAAGAAATAGAAGTGGAAGAGAAAGAAGAAGAGGTAATCGCTGAAGAAGAAGAACCCCAGGTCATTAAAAAAGAGAAACCTGAGGAGGAAAAGAAGGAAGAAGAGGAAAAAGAGAAGGAGTAACATTTGTGGGCAGTTGTTGGACTGGGGAATCCTGGGATACGTTACTCTGGGACAAGACATAATGTGGGATTCAGCTTTATTAAAAGAGTAGCCAGAGAGTGGAAGGTTAAACTTAGGAAAAAAATGCTTTTTTCCAAGGCCGTTGAGGTTGAAAGGAAGCAAGAGAAAATCCTTCTAGTCATTCCCCGGACATACATGAACAGAAGCGGCCTAACGGTGAAGAAGATCTTGGAAAGAGAGGCTATCAAGCCAGAGCATCTTATTGTTGTCTATGATGATTTAGATATTCCCTTGGGAGAAATTAGGATTAGAAAAAGAGGAGGACCTGGAACCCATAAAGGGATGAGATCGATTGTTCAAGAGATTCAAACCAAAGAATTTCCAAGGATAAGAGTGGGGCTTGGCCCTTTACCACCCGGTGAAGATGCAGCAGATTATGTTCTCTCTTCCTTTGATAAGGCAGAGGAGCCAGGTCTTGAAGAAGGCTTAAGGAAAGCCCGAGAGGCTCTGGAGATGATTTTGTCTGGAGAAGTGGAAAGAGCCATGAATATGTATAATCATAGAGGAAGAACTTTATCAGATTAAATATAGAACTGCGGAGATAAAGGTCTCCTTGTTCCTTCTTTTAAAAGAAGGAGCTTTGAATCCATAAGGAGGTTTTAATGAACCAATACGAAACGGTTTTTTTAATTTCCCCCAACCTAGAAGAAGAAGAGACAACAAAAATCATCACTCAAATGGCAGGCATCATTTCCAAAAAAAAGGGGAAAATGATCAAGGAAGACAGATGGGGAAAGAGGAAGTTAGCTTATCCAGTCAAAAAATTCGAGGAAGCTTTCTATGTTTTTTTTCATTATGAAGGGGCTCCGGATGTTCCCTTTGAGCTTGAAAGGCGTTTCAAACAAACAGAGGTCATCTTACGTTTTCTGACGGTGAGAAAAGAGACTAAAGAAAATGTACGCAAAAAACGAAAAAGTATTCCAAGGGCAGAAGAAAGTGCGGCTCCATTGGAAGAAGAGAAAGTTGAGAAAGAGGAGGTAGATCAAGAGGATTTATACTCCGCAGAAACGATTAAAGAGGATAAATAAAAATGGCAAAGGAACAAAGAAGTGATAGAGGTGCATTCCGGAGGTATTTTCCACCTAAAAGAAGGTTCTGTCGTTTTTGTCAGAGGAATGTGAGAGAGATTGATTACAAAAACGTTGATATTTTGAAGAGGTATGTTCTTGAGAGGGGCAAGATTTCTCCCAGACGTATAACTGGCACATGTGCTTTTCATCAGCGGAGACTGTCCACCGCAATAAAGAGAGCACGTTTGCTTGCTTTGCTTCCTTACGTAGAGGATTAAGATACGAGCTTCATAATTGGAGGAGAGATGAGAGTAATCCTGAAGCAAGACGTAGAGAACCTTGGAGCTAAAGGAGATATTGTGGATGTGGCTCCTGGATTTGGGAGAAATTATCTTATTCCCAAAAGATTGGCTCTTGAGGTTACTTCGTCTAATATGAAAATGATCGAGATAGAAAGGCAGGCTTTGAAAAAGAGGCTCGAGAAAGAGAGGCTCTCTTTCCAAGAGTTTACACAGAAACTCAACCAGGTCACCCTTTCTTTCAGGAAAAAGGCAGGTGAAAAGGACATCATTTTTGGTTCAGTGAGTTCTTCAGATATAAAAGATGCCCTTCATGAATTGGGCTTTGAGGTTGATAAAAAAAAGATTTTGTTGGAGGAACCCATAAAAAGATTGGGGAATTACACCGTGCCGATTAGGATTTTTCAAGAGGATAAGGCAGAGATAAAAATAGAGATTATGAAGGAGGAAGAGGAGATACAAGAAGAGAAGAAAGAAGAAGAGAAAGCTCCAGAAGAAAAGATGGAAGAAGCCAAGGACAAAAAAGAAGAACCAGAAGAGGAACAAAAGAAGGACGAGGAAGTGGAGGTACAGGAAGAAAAGAAAGAGGAAAAGGAGAAAATTCCTGAAGAAAAAGTCAAAGAGGCTGAAGGAGAAATCGTAAAGTCAGAAAGAGAAGAACAAAAGAAGGATGAAGAAGAGAAAGCTCCTGAAGAGAAGGTGAAAGAGGTCGAGGAAAAGAGCCTGGAGTCCGAAGGAGAGAAAGAGAATAAGGAGGAAGAGAAAAGCTAGAGAGGAGGAAAACCAGAAAATAATTTTTATAGAGAGAAAAAAATGGAACTTGACTTAATATTTTTGAAAAAAACCCCTCCTCACAGTCTTGAGGCCGAGAAGACTGTTTTGGGAGGAATCCTTTTGAACAATAAAAATTTGAATGTGGTCCTTTCCATCGTCTCTAAAGAAGACTTTTACAAAGAGGCTAATCGGAAAATTATTGACAAGATTATCTCTTTAGTGGATAAAGGCCTCCCAGTCGATGTGGTCATATTAAGCGAAGAGCTTCAAAAAGCAGGTTCACTTGAAGAGGTCGGCGGAGCTTCTTATCTTTCGTCCTTGATGGATGGCGTTCCCAAGAGTTTGAATGTTGAATTCTATGCCCAAATAATTAAGGAAAAGTCTCTTTTGAGACAACTTATCCTCTCTTCTGCCAAAATTATTTCCTCAAGTTATGAACAAAAAGAGGATGCTGATCAACTTTTGGATGAAGCCCAGGCTTCAATTATTGAAGTGGCTGAACAGAGGATAAAGCCAGGTTTTGTTCCTGTGAGCATGTTAGCCCCACCTACACTGGATATGATTAAAGTCCTCCATGATCGGAAAGAAACAGTTACAGGAGTACCCACAGGATTCCGGGATTTAGATGGACTGACTGCAGGTTTTCACAACTCTGAGTTTATAGTCATCGCAGGACGTCCTTCAATGGGAAAAACAGCTCTTTGTTTGAATATTGCTCAATATGCAGGCATTAAAACAGACTATTCCATTGGATTTTTTTCTCTTGAAATGGCCAAGGAACAGGTAGTCATCAGGTTGCTCTGTGCTGAGGCTCAGTTAGACATAAAGAAGGTAAGGACGGGTTTTATTGGGGAAAGAGAGTTCGAAAAACTCAAACTGAGTGGCGAAGTTCTTTCTCGGGCTAAAATATTTGTGGATGAGTCTCCTGCTTTGTCGGTCATGGAAATGAAGGCCAAAGCACGAAGGCTAAAAATGGAGCAGAGTCTTGACTTGCTGTTTGTCGATTATATGCAGCTTATGCGCCCTGGAGGGAGGTTTGAGAACAGAACTCAGGAGATGTCTTACATCTCGCGTTCTTTAAAAGAATTAGCCAAAGAGATTAAAATTCCTGTAGTCGGAATTTCCCAGCTAAGCCGTGCTCCAGAGAGAGAACGTCGGAGCAAGCCAGTTCCTCAACTCTCTGACCTGAGGGAATCGGGCGCTATCGAGCAAGATGCTGATGTCGTTATCTTCATATATCGTCAAGAATTATATTATCCCGATGATGAGAATAGTCGGGGGATAGCTGAAGTCAATGTCGCCAAGCAAAGGAATGGTCCCACAGGGAGAATAAGCCTTGCCTTTATAAAAGAATATGCTCGGTTTGCTGACATGGAGTTTCAATCTTTTAAAACCTGAAATGTTGCCAAAGGAAAAATACCCGCTTTTTTATTTTAATTCCTTCTTTCAGCAAGTCGGAGAGGTAGGGCTGCTCCTGGTCCAAACGTTCAAGAATCTGTTTAAAAAACCATGGGAAAAGCGTATATTCATCCAGCAACTTGAGGAAATAGGGGTCAGGTCTCTACCGGTCGTCTCTCTCACCGCCTCCTTTATCGGTCTTGTTTTTGCACTCCAGACCTACATAGGGTTTCACAGGTACATAGGCCCTGGTTCAGAGACGTTCGGAGGCCCGATCATATCCCTGGGCCTCTCTAAAGAGTTGATCCCTATTTTGGTTGGATTAATGGTCTCGGGCCGAGTGGGTTCGGCTATGGCCGCAGAGATAGGAACGATGAAGATTACCGAACAGATTGATGCCCTCTTCAGTTTGGGTGCTGATCCCACCCGCTACCTCGTTGTTCCTCGAGCTGTGGCTTGCTTTATCATGCTTCCTTGCTTGACAATTTACGGGGACATACTCGGCATGGCTGCAGGCTATTTCTATAACGTTTACCTTATGGGAGTGAACAGTGTTCTTTACATCAGGAATACATTGCTTTATATGGAATTATGGGATGTCCTAAGCGGACTTATAAAAGCCGCGGTTTTTGGTGTCATCATTGCCATAATAGGCTGTTGGCAGGGGTTAAGAGCAGAGGGTGGAGCAGAAGGAGTGGGGAGAGCTACAACCAGAACAGTTGTTATAGCCAGTATCGTTATTTTAATCGTAAACTTTCTTCTCAGTAAAGCTCTTCCTGCGGATATTGGAATATGATTCGAGTAGTCGATCTACATAAATCTTTTGGAGAGAACAAGGTCCTTCAGGGGGTTAACCTTAGACTTAAACATGGAGAAACTCTGGTCATTATAGGCCAGAGCGGGTGCGGGAAAAGTGTCCTGCTTAAACACATAATCGGGCTCCTCAAGCCCGATAGAGGGAAGATTTTTGTGGACGGAGTTGATATTACTCCTCTCAGTGACGATGCGCTCCATAAAATTACCCGAAGATTTGGGATGCTTTTTCAGGGGACTGCCCTTTTTGATTCCATGACAATTGGTCAGAACGTAAGCTTTGGTCTGGAAAGATACACTGATTTTTCGAAGGAAAAAATTCGAGAGTCAGTAAAGGAAAATTTGGCCAAGGTCGGATTAAAAGGAATTGAAAATCTCATGCCCTACGAGCTCAGTGGTGGCATGAAGAAGAGAGTCGGTCTGGCCAGGGCAATCGCTTACGGCCCGGATATCATTCTCTATGATGAACCCTCCACAGGTATCGACCCGATTAGGGCAGATGCCATAAATGATTTGATAATAAAGATGAAAAAAGAATTGAAAGTGGCCACGCTTATCATAACTCATGATATGGTCAGCGCCTATAAGGTTGCAGACAGGATTGCAATGCTTTATGAGGGGAAAATTATCGAGATGGGGACCCCAGAGGAGATTAAAAATTCAAAAAATCCAGTCGTCCAGCAGTTCATTCATGGTCGGGCAGAAGGACCTATTGAAAATTGGTAAGAAAAGATGTTAAAAAGGGAAGACTCGGTGTATTTCTCGTAAAATGAGGAAAAGATAATGAAGCGAGAAGTAAAAATCGGAATATTTATTGGAGTTGCACTGTTTATAATTGCTGCTTTTATATTCATCGTGGGAGATCTTAGCGTTCTTTTCAAAAAGCAGGGTTATTCCCTCCTCGTTTCTTATGATTCTGCCACCGGCCTTGAGAAGAGAGCTTTAGTAAGGATGGCAGGTGTAAAAGTTGGCTATGTCAAGGATATTAGACTAAAAGGAAGCAAGGCAGAGGTTGTACTAAATATTGACTCTGGGATTTATGTGCCCAGGGGTTCTAAAGCCACTCTGGCTTCTTTGGGACTTTTGGGAGAAAAGCACATTGAAATTATGCCTGGAGAGGAGCCCGATTTCTGTGAGCCCGGAGAAACAATTGAGGGGATTCCGCCTGTAAGTTTTGACCAGATGGGAACCTTATTGCTTTCGATAGGCAATGAGTTCAAAGAGATAGCAAGGAGTTTCGGCGAATTGCTCGGCGGGGAAGAAGAGAAGGCTAATTTTAAGGCTACACTCCGGAACCTCTCTTCATTTACTGCAGATTTAAATGAGTTTTTGGGAGCAAATAAAGATGAACTTCAAAAAGGTATCCAAAGTTCTTCGCAGGCGTTCCGGAAATTTGAGCAAAGGGTCGATGATGTCTCTCAGAATTTAGATGAGTTGATTTCTATGCTGAAAGATGTGGTTGAGGAGAACAGGGAGGATATCAAAATAAATTTGGAAAGCATACAACAATTAATAAAAAATATCGAAAAGTCCTTGAAGCTTTTGAATGAATCTTTGGAGAAAATTAACAAAGGCGAAGGGACATTGGGAAAGCTTATTCATCAGCCGGAATTATATGAGAGAGCCGAAGGGGCGATGGATGAGCTTGAAAGATTGATTTATCCTGTTTCTAACCTGCGGTTTACCGCTGGCTTTAGAACAGAGTATTATGGAAAGAGCAATTTGTTGAAAAATTATTTCACCCTCGGTATATGGCCAACGAAAAAGAAATATTTACTGGCTCAGGTTATCCATGATCCCTGGTTAGAGAAGTTCACTTACTCTTCCCAATTCGGGATCCGATGGGGTGCCATTTCCCCAAGAGCTGGTATTATGGAATCCAAAGTTGGGGTAGGGGTTGATTATTACGCTGCGGGAGATAGGTTAAAGTTCAGTTTGGATAGTTTTGATCTCAACCGCCATCCTCGTCCCCATTTCAGGTTTTGGACGAGATATGTCGCTTCTAAATATGTTTATCTCCTTTTTGGAATAGATAATTTTACCTTAGCTCCCAAGAGAGAAGTATACTTTGGCCTGGAGTTAGGCTTTTAATGAAGAACAAAACAACCTTTATATGTCAGAATTGTGGCTTCCATTCTCCGAAGTGGTTGGGCAGATGCCCCAATTGTGGAGAGTGGAACACCTTGATTGAGGAAGTGGAAGAGAAAGTTACGGCTGAATTTTCTTTTCCGCCCTCTGAACCTATCCTCTACGAAGAGATAAAGGAGGCAAAAAGGGAGAGAATAAAGACCGGAATTGAAGAGCTAAATCCCGTTCTCGGAGGTGGAGTTGTCCCTGGTTCCCTAATATTGATCGGGGGAGAGCCTGGAATCGGGAAATCTACTCTTCTTCTTCAAGTGAGCCGTGATTTTGCCACCCAGGGTGAAAAAGTATTGTATGTTTCGGGGGAGGAATCCCTGGAGCAGATCAAGATTCGAGGCGAGAGGCTCGGCCTTAAAAACGGAAAATTGTACCTTTTGGCAGAAACCAACCTCGAGCGAATTATAGCCCGTGCTGAAAAGCTGAATCCTCAAATTTTTGTTTTGGATTCTATCCAAACTATTTTTTCTTCAAAGCTGTCTTCTGGCCCGGGTACGATCAGTCAAGTTCGAGAAGTAGCAAATCAGGTCTTTCGGTTTGCTAAGAAGAATCAGGTTTCCTCGTTTCTTATTGGCCATATCACTAAAGAAGGTTCCTTAGCTGGACCCAAGGCTCTGGAGCATATAGTGGATGTTGTCCTTTATTTTGAGGGGGAAAGGGATCACAGCCATCGGGTGCTTCGTGCTCTGAAAAACAGGTTTGGGCCTGTCTCTGAGATTGCCATATTTGAGATGGGAACGAGAGGGCTTCAGGCTGTTTCTAACCCTTCCGCTTTTTTCTTGAAGGAGAGGCCAACCGAAGAAGCGGGCAGTGTGGTGATCTGCACCGTCAAGGGTTCCCGTCCTTTATTGGCGGAGATCCAGGCTCTGGTTTCTTCGACCTTGTTCATCGGGAATCCGAGAAGGATGACAATCGGCCTCGATCATTTTCGAGTCGCCATGCTTTTGGCTATCGTCGAGAAAAAACTTGGCTTTAGCTTTGCCGGAGAAGATATTTATATCAATGTCGCTGGGGGGCTTAGCATCGACGAGCCGGCCACAGATTTAGGAGTGATAATGGCAGTTGTCTCCTGTCTGAAGAACAAAGCAATTCCTCCTGATGTCATTGTTTTTGGAGAAGCTGGCCTGAGCGGGGAAATTCGCTCTGTAGGTCAACCCTTGGCCAGATTGAAAGAAGCCCACTCCCTCGGTTTTCAAACAGTCATTATGCCCCAGGGCAACCTTTCTCAATTAGATAAAGAGGATATACCGGATATAAAGCTTGTGGGAGTGCAAAATATCAAACAGGCATTAAGCATTATATTCTAAGGAATAACAAAATGGGCATTTTTATTTTTCGCTTTTTCATTATTGCTTTCATAACACTAGCAGGGTATTTTTTCCCTCCTTTTCATTTAGCGCCTTATTTTGGGGCGATTACAGGCTTTATATTGAGCATCGTTATTGTTTACCTGGAGACCAGAATTCGAAAAAGCCAGTTTAAGATTATCTGGAGCTCGACAATAGGAACCTTTGCAGGTGTTCTTTTAGGTTGGGCTCTGGGTTCTATTTATCAAACGATCGCAAACGATAATTCGACAACTACTTTTATCAGGATATTTTTTCTCCTCATCATGCCCTACATTGGTTTTTTAGTCGGCACTCGAAAGTTTGAATGGCTTGAACCTCCGCATCTTTTCCGCTTTTTCAAAGAAAAAAACGTAGGGCACAGTTATAAGATTCTAGATACAAGTGTTATTATTGATGGGCGCATTGCGGATATCTGTGATACAGCATTTATCGGAGGGACTCTTATCATTCCCCAGTTTATTCTCAAAGAGCTTCAACTTGTGGCAGATTCTCCTGATGGAATGAAAAGGCAGAGAGGAAGGAGGGGACTGGACGTTCTGGATCATATCCAGAAGTCTTCTCAGGTATCAA
>Ga0209978_10000777_pt1 | contig 12600 bp, 6 predicted proteins | sample BentaG_FD_182805 | JGI IMG/M metagenome (GOLD analysis project Ga0209978, IMG submission 182805) | Deep subsurface microbial communities from South Atlantic Ocean to uncover new lineages of life (NeLLi) - Benguela_00093 metaG (SPAdes)... | ecosystem: Environmental > Aquatic > Marine > Oceanic >...
GCACATCACTAATTGGAATTTGAAAATAGTTGGCTTTTGCATTTTATATCCTCCCCTTTTTCCAAATGTAACGCAGGTTAAAACCTGCTACTCCTGCAATAAACAAAAATGACTCTGACCCCTTTTTTCCGTTATCTTATTATCACTAACTTGCCTGATTTATGTTCTTTGTCGTTTTTGAGGTAATAGATATATACCCCGCTTACTACCGTCTCTCCCTTTTCGTTTTCAACGGGATACCACTCTTCTACAAACCCACTCTTATGTGTTAACTTCTTTACTAATTCTCCTGTTATGGTATATATCTTTATCTCGGCTTCTGTGGAAAGACCTGTAAATGTTATTCCTTCTTCTTCAGTTCCTGTTGAATCATTTCCATCATTTGGCTTATATGGCACAGGATATGCATATGCATTTGATAAATCGTAAAAGCTTCCTCCCATTAAGGTATATATGCCAAATCCTGTTACCTTTGCCCTTGCTACATTCTTCTTTCTATCTACCTTTGTGCCTGGCACTTTTACCCATAAATTATGCTTCTCATCCAACCAGTAGATACTTAATGTTTGCTCACTCACTTCGGCTGGAGTTCCTTTTGTGCTATCCACTATGCCATCCTTATCTTTATCTTCATCCCCATACGGGAGCTCAATATAAACACTTTTTAAAAACTCTGTTGCCATATCACCACCTTGCTTAGTATACCCTCTCATCTCTCTCAAACTTTCAACTAAATCATAACAATGTATGTCTCCATTATTCTTTACCTTTTCATCTGCCTCCTTTATCGCCTCTTTACTCGCCGGTTCTGCTTCCTTTAATGGCTCTAAATTTATCAGGATATACCCATCCTCCTTTAATGCATTTGCTTCTAATATCATCTTTGTCTTCGGATCCTCCGGATCACCTTCACTTTCCCACAGAACAACATTTATCTTTGTATGGTCAAGCATTGTGGTAAATATTAGCTCTTTTCCCTCCTCTAATGCGTTTCCAGCTTTGTCTTCTATTTCGGTGTTTACCTTTACTCTGTAGGTGTAATTACTTCCCCACTCTTTTCCTGGATCTGCCTTCCATAACAACACAGTACTAGTACTTATCTCGCAGCTAACTTTTCTATTCTCATACTTTTTCCCTTCATTATCCCTTATTATCTCAACCTCAACATACCTCTCTACGCCCCAAACCTCCTTATCAAACCTTATTTCTGGTAGGGTATCCTCTTCCTCAACCCCTTTTACTTCATCTCTTATTCTTTTCTTACCTTCTATGTCAATATTTACTTTAGGAGACTCCCAATCAGCTCTATATCTGTACGTAAATGACGCAACCTCTACTGACCAGTTATCTGCGTTATCCAGTGCCATTACTTTGAAATAATATGTGCCATCGTTATATAAATGCTGCGTCAGTTCCAGCTCAAATGAACTTGTAACTGTATCTGTGCTAACATCAGGCTCATCATTAGTATCAGAAGAAAAACTGACACTATACCCAGCCACTCCACTTAAGTTATCATCTGCTTCCTGCCAACTAAATGTTGGCTTGTGACAAGTGGTAACCACACCTTCTTCTAACGTTACATCATGCTTGACAAACTCTGCTCCTATATTCTCTCCCATCACTGGAGGTGTCATATCTAAGGTAATAGTACTCGTTATTACATTTGGAGGTTCAGGAGCTTCATTTCCTGCTTCATCTTTGAATTTAATAGTTACTATCTTTGGTCCATCACCAGCAGTTAAAGTAACCCCTGTTGAAGCACTATAACCGGTCCAATCGCCAGGACCTTCTACATTCCCACCTATCAACATTTCATTTACATAATCAACATCTATTGTAAGATTTATATCTGGCGAATTAGTGTAGTCTCCCTTATCTATACTAAAGGAATTAATCTGGGGCGCGTGTGTGTCTAATCTGATAGTATCAGAAGCAACTTCAACACTAATATTCTCGGCACGATCCTTTACCCATAAATAAACTGTCTTTAGCCCATCATTTCCCGATAAATCAAGATCAAGTATAAATGGAACTGGAATTGGAACTGGCACATCATCAGTCCAGTTTTGATCATCTATATTAGGTTGTGTGGCATAAGTTGGACTATCACTTAAGATATACCAATCAACATCTGCATCTAAATTGTCTATAGACACCTCTACTGGATTACTTGTATAATCTTGACTTCCTGACACTGGAGAAGATAAGCTAAGTGTAGGAGTCTGGACTACTCTATCTAATTCTACGCTGTCAGATTTGTAACCACTGGGAGTCCATATTCCATTTGCAACCTTCACACTTACTGTCTTTTCTCCATCTTCTTCAGATTCTAAAGTAACCTGTGGCTGAGGGTCAAAAAGAATCCAATCGTACGTGTCAACTGTGTCAGTACCATCTATCACATTCCCTTCTATCCACATGTAAACTGCCTCTCCAGCTTCCATTTCTATGTAAAGCTTAATAATTTCTGAATTTGTATAATCTATTTTAACTGTTCCTTTAACTATCTGAACTTTTTTGATCAATGGCGGGTTTGGATCAAACTTGATACTATCATCTAATGGGCCAACCTCATTTTCTGCTTCATCTTTAACCTTAACCGATACTGTCTTATCTCCCTCATCCGGTGTTAACCAAACTTGTTTTTCGGGACTATAGGTAAACCATCCTTTATAATAGTCATCCACGTCCCCATCTATATGGATATAATCTGCACCTGTAGCTGTGGTTACAAGGGTAACAAATCGCGAGTTTGTAACCTCTTCTCCCCAGTTTATACTGAAAGCCTCAAGCTCAGGTAGCTCTCTATCAATAACTACTGTCCAAGGCCCTCCTACGTCGCTTTGCAGCTCGCCTTGCCAGGCTTTTGCTTTAATCTTGTAGGTAATTGAGCTTCCTGGTTCTGCTGTTAAGTCAATGAAATCCACCTCGGGGTCTAATTCTGTCGGTTCGGGTGGGATTGAACCATCAGTAGTATAAGTAGAATGTATCACTCCAGAACCACTAAATGTGACAATCTTCCCATTACTATAATAATAGGTCGTGTCTGTTTTTAATTCTTCTGTAAGTATCCATGCAGTGGGAGTCTCAAGCACGTTACCTGCGTAGAAAAATGAAGACCAGTTTGTCTCTTTTTTAGAATAGCCCGTAACCGTTCGTCTCGCCATTACTCTGTATTTATATCCATACAGATCAAGATTCAATCCAGTATGAAGGTATCCATCCCAATCATCTTTTGTTTGCCAGTAAGCATTAAACGGATCAATACCGTCCGGTTCTAATAAGTATCCTTGCCGTACCCAACCAGCACCGAGGTTTGCCCATAACTCAATCGCATATTCTGTCCCAGAAGAATTATTTCCTTCATCGATAGTAATTCTTACTGCAGAGTTGCCCTGTTCCTCAAGGATAAGTCCCGGAACTGAAGCATAGGTACAGGAAGAAACAGAAGCTCCATAACCAGTTACATGTCCATACCAGTTCATTGCTTGAACAGAAATCTCATATTCCACATTTGACCCGAGACCATTTATTGTTACAGTCGATGTTAAAGGTTCTACCCAGTCAGCGATGGTATGAAACACTTCATCATATCCAAGTGTGTGGTCATCCTGAACGAACCTTGTATCCACGGCGTCAGAAGAAACCTTTATACTGAATTCTGTATAAGGAGGATTTTTCCCTGGGGGTTCTCCTGAGTTTATTTCAATACTTATTGTATCTGCTGAAATATCTACAATTTGAGGGGCTGGTGGAATTGAACATTTGGTATAAGTAGAAATGGTTACTGAAGAAATTTCATCATACTCGTTTTCATTATTTACTGCGTAAATTTTATAGATGTATTCATGATTCACATTGGGAAGATCGTTCCTTTCCAATGATGTCTCAGTGTAATTATCTATAATACGAACAATAGTAACCTCGTTCTCTTTTATCAGATAACACTTTGGTTCTTCTGGTTGACCTAAATAATCGTGCGACCAAACCAACGTTAAGGAACAAGAACTAACACTAACATCTGGTATATACGGGTCTACTGGAGGAGTACATAAGGTATATTTAGCCACAGAAACGACCTCGGTTTCATACGGTGGGTTTTCTCCATCTCTGCCTTTGACGTCAAAAATATACGATGTATTGGGATCTAAACCATCAAATGTATGAGAACTATAAGTTATCCATCCTGTCCAACTTTCATCTCTACCAAAATTTATTCCTGAGAGTCCGGCTCCTAAATTACTAAATGAACCTGCATCAACGGTTGCGCTGGTTATGTAAACCGTAACCGCAATAACTGGTGTTTCAATGTGCGTCCAGGTGTAATTCTCTGTATCTCCTGACCAATCTGTTGTTGGTAGCTCTGGAGGCTCATATGCTGACTTACTTCTTATTTTAAATCCATATATGGTATTGGGATGTAATTGGGTTAACTCAACTTCTTCTTCATAGAATGAAGCAGGATTCCAATCTTCAATTTCATCCCAGGAAGTAACTGTATCACCATTTTTGTTGATGTAATCTGTTGTGCCGGTAAAGAGGCCAGAAGGATTTACCGCTGTTGAGAAGGCTATTGCATATTGAGTCCACGGGGGGTTGATTGAACTCACATGAAGAGTAAACCTTATTGTAGTGCTACTTATGTCAGCGTCATCAAAAACAAATGTGGGATTTTCAAACCAAGTACTGTAATTAACATGATAAAACCCTGACTCTACTATTGTTCCTGTTGGTGATGCTTCTGGCTCCCAGTGAACATCACCCAGAGGTCCAATTGAACAGTCCAGTCTGTAACCTATACTATCTCCCTCATCAAGCCCATCCGCATAATCTGTTGTTCCACTAGTAAGGGATGCACCACAATCCACCACATACCAAGTGGACTTTCCGAGATCGTATCCTGCAAACAGTCTCCCCCCAATAAAACTACATACCATAAACACAACAACAAAAATTAATTTTTCCCTTTTCATTTTATGTTACCTCCTTGTAAATTTTCCTAATTTTTATAAACATAGCATTCCCTTTTTAACTGAGATAATTTCCTGTAAATGCCTTAACTCTGACATTACCATTAATACGCCACTTCTCCTTCGGCTCCGTCACCCCAATGGCGACATCGCCGGTGTTATCAATTCCCTAAAGGAATCCAATAAACGGTTGTTGTCCCACCAGCAGCGCCGACAATTCTCTTTACTTTCCAGTAATGATTTTTTTTAACTGGAAAGACTATACAGGGAAGACTGTAGCTATCTAGTGCTCCGGCTTGAATTCTTACAGTTCCAGGATCAGGGCTGCTATCAGTAATACCTTGTAAAATGTGATTTGATGCACTATGAGAAGCCAAGACAATTACATCTGTTTGAGCGTAGTAGGCACTAGTAGGATTGCAAATTACTGTATCGGGTGAACCATCTTTGTCTATATCGTTCCAAACTCCAAATCCTCCACCAGCAGTAGTCTGAACAGTCCCATCAGGAAACATAATACCATCTGTTCCTGGCGTGCCGCCAACATGAAGTTTCGCTCCAGGACTCGTCGTTCCGATGCCGACGTTGCCCATGATATTCAAGGGTCCATACTTTGTTTGTTCATCTCCTGATACATTTAGAAAATATTCCTTTGTGCTTCCTTCAAGTAAATGTGAGTTTATTGCATATGGATAGGCATATATTGGCTCTGCTGGAGATAATAGTTCTCCATCTACTGTTACTTCTAAAGATTTCTCTTCTCCTGCTGTCCAGTCTATACCTTCTAAATCAAGCACTACCCTGAATAATCCATTGTATACTGGAACATTTCCTGTATATACTGGGATTCCATCCACTGTAAATGTCATTGGTATCCCATCAGTATTATGCACAGGCTTATTATCCTTTATCAACCTCCCCTGGTAGTTTATCTTGCAAGGAACATCGGCAAAGGAATAATACACAGAGATAGAAAAGATGATACATACTGATAAAAAGATTGTTGATAACATCTTGCACATCACTGATTGGAATTTGAAAATAGTTAGCTTTTTCATTTTATATCTTCCCCTTTTTCCAAATGTAACGCAGGTTAAAACCTGCTACTCCTGCAATAAACAAAAATGACTCTGACCCCTTTTTCCCTTATGTAACATTTATCTCCCATTATTATTCCTGTTTCACACAAGAACCACTGCCTATTGGCAACCAGGTTATGTGCTGTAATGTTCCTGACACTACAGTAATCTTCCAATAACAATTTTTCGGGATTGCAACAGAGCAAGAAGATTGGCCGTTTTCTGCACGAGACGTGCCATATCGAAGTGTAACCTTATCTACATCAACTGTATCTCCCAAATATAAATAGAATTTTGCATTAGAGCCAAGGTTATAAGCATAAATAAAGCCATCTGATGTAACTTTGTATGTATTATCTTTCGCCAATATACCGGCCTTGCTATCCGAGGACGTCCAAACACCAAAACCACCACCGACAGGTTTCCAGTCGGCTATACTTTCATCATACTGCTTTATTGTGTTATCATTTGAATCACAAGCAATCATTCCATCTACAGGATTATTTATATTATTAGGATTAACTGGATCAAGGAGAGCAGCCTGTGTTTTTACGACCCCGTTTACATCTAAGGGTCTTCCAGGACTCGTCGTCCCGATGCCGACATTGCCCATTATATTCAAATCACCCTGTTTTGTTTGTGGGGAACCTGAAATATCAAGAAAATGGGCTGTTGTGTGTCCTTCAAGAAAGTGTGTGTTTATTGCATATGGATAGGCATATATTGGCTCTCGAGGCGATAATGTCTCTCCACCAACTGTTACTTTTAACCACAACTCTTGGCCTGCTGTCCATTCCTCTTGTTCTATACTTGATAAATCAAGCACTACCCTGAATAGACCATTATGTACTGGAACATTATTATGAGTCTCATCCCATATAGCAGTCGTTTCGGTCTCGCTGGGGTATAATTCAAATACCATATCTACTGGTATATTTACAGGCACATTATCCTTTATCAACCTTCCCTGATAGTTTATCTTGCAGGGAACATCGGCAAAGGAATAGTACACACAGATAGAAAAAATGATGCACACTGATAAAAAGATAATGGATAACATCTTGCACATCACTAATTGGAATTTGAAAATAGTTGGCTTTTGCATTTTATATCCTCCCCTTTTTCCAAATGTAACGCAGGTTAAAACCTGCTACTCCTGCAATAAACAAAAATGACTCTGACCCCTTTTTCTCTCTGACCCTTTTTTCTCTTTTTTCTCGATGAGTCAATACCGACAATGAAAGAATAAATTTGTCTAGGTCGGACCTAGATAGTTGATAACCTCAAAGAGAATTGGCCCTTTGATGTTTAACGTCTCATTCCGGTCTTATTTAATAATTTCCAAGGGTTAAGGATATTTTCTCAACGCCTTAATGCCAGAGCTTGTCTGGATTCTTACACCAGAATCGTTTGGATCTCCTGGGTCAACTAAAACAATGCCATAAATAACTCCATTTTTGGCGATTCTTAACGGGGAAGTCAATGTCCCCGTAGGTTCAGCTGCAATAGCAATCGTCTCATTGCCGTTGTAAACTCTTAAGCCGATATCTTGATAAATAAAGCCCCAAGCTTCTATTTCATATACTCTTAATTCAGCCCATGCTATTCCAGGCCCAAACCCTGTAGGTGCACTTTTTTTGCCTTCTTTAAAATACCCCCTTATATCTGTCACATTATCCCAAGGTCCAGGAATTGTAACCTGTTCAGCTGTAGAAGTGCCAATTTGTGACCATAAACCATTCCTTTTAATTGAAATACGAACCTCTCTTATTGAACCTTCTTGAACAGTAGCACCTGAATTACGGTACCATTTATATTTAATTTCATTTACAGAAGAAGCTTGTGCAAATGTAATCTCTACAGTAGTGGTTACTATCGCCCAGTCATGACTTGCTTCATTATCTATGCGATACAATCTATAATAACTATCTATCTCTCCATCTATAATTTCATTAATAGTATTGGTTGGGTTACCACTTCTGGCAGTTTCTACTATTATAGCTCCATTTGCACTTGCAGCACAATTTATATCAGCACTCGCAAAATTCAAACTACCCAACATAAAAAGAATTCCAATTCCCGTAAATAAAATAATTTTCCTCATTTTACTCATAGATCTGTCCTTAGCCACATTTGGCCCGTGACCGGACTTGATGGATCTGAAGTTCTTGTTTCAATAATTAATCCTCCGGTTGCTTTGATCGGTCCGCCCACTACTTCAAGTTTGTTTGTTCCTGGATTCGTCGTGCCGATGCCAACATTGCCCATTATATTCAATCCACCATCCTTTTGTTGTGTATCCCCTGATGTGTTCAGAAAATAATCTGTTGTTCTTCCTTCAAGTAAATGTGAGTTTATTGCATATGGATAGGCATATATCGGCTCCCGAGGAGATAATGTCTCTCCACCAACTGTTACTTCTAAATACAACACCTCGCCTGCTGTCCAGTCTATGCTTGATAAATCAGCTACTGGACTACCTCCAATAAAACCTTCACCTAATACATGCCTGAATAGCCCATTATGCACTTGAATGGGTTTTTCTCCACTGGTCCATAACTCAGTCCCCAGACTATCATAAATACTGAATACCATTGTCTTTGGCCCACTAACAGGCACATTATTCTCTATCAACCTCCCCTGGTAGTTTATCTTGCAGGGAACATCGGCAAAGGAATAATACACACAGATAGAAAAAATGATGCACACTGATAAAAAGATAGTTGATAACAGTTTGCAGACCACCGATTGGAATTTGAAATTAGTTAGCTTTTTCATTTTATATCCTCCCCTTTTTCTAAATGTAACGCAGGTTAAAACCTGCTACTCCTGTATTATTTTTGACATTATCTTTACCAGGATAGTTTCTCATTTGCTTCTCTTATTAATTCCAATGCTTCTATATTTGAACTGTCATACTGCAATGCCTTGTTAAACTCCAGTATCGCCTCGGGATATTTCCCCTCACGCATATACTTTATTCCTTTTTTAATCGCCTTCCTTATTAAAACCTCCTTTATATGTGAACCTAACTTTACATCCATGCCCATCCTGTGTGTATATCCCAGGTCTCCATAATGTACAAATGCGTAGTTGAGACTAAAAATATCTGCCTTTATCCCTATTCCTAAACTCAACCCATTGCTTATATCCTTTTTGCTGTTATACCCTACCCTTAGTGCTATTATATCTTTTATCCAGTACTCTATCCCTGTTCCTACATACATATCGTTATCATTGGGCATGTTCATATCTATACCTAAATTTAACTCCTCTCCTAATAATTCCCTCTTTACTCCTATACCCAAACCATAACTTACTGGAAGAGGTGCTTTCTCTTTATCAAACTTTAACCCACTGCCTATGTTCTTTACACTAAACCCTGCACTTATCCCTCTCAAAGCATCATAACTCTTCCCTAAGTCTATTTTAATCCCTAAATCCACACCGAAAGCTGTTGCTTTTTCTTTCTCTAATTTACCTTGGATGACCTTGAAATTTATTCCTCCTGATAACCCTTTTAATAGCTCATACCCCTTTATTTTAAGGGAAGGAAGCTCTCTTCCATAAGCTAAAGCAAAACAAAGGTCGTATGCCTTAACATTTGATGTCTCCGTTCCACTGGCATCATATCCTGGAATCTTGCCATAACCAAAATAGTTTACATTTGCCCCAAAATTTCCTATTCCTGTTGGTAGAATATAAGAACAGTACTGGGCATTCATCCCTTCTAACCATATGTTGTAAAAGAAACTTAAATTGTGATGAGCAATACTGCTTATTCCTGCTGGATTTATAAACAGAGCACCTGGTCCATCTGCTAAACCTATACCCACAGAACCCATTGCCATCTCTCTGGGGGCAAGATTTATCTTGAGAAAATTCGCTCCAGTTGAGCCAGGATCAGACGCAATTAACCTTGATACATTCAACATCACCACTAATACAATTAAAAGTATCTTTTTCATTTTACTCCTCCTTTGGCACTATTACCTCCCTTTCGGGAGGACTCGCCTTGGAGTAGCGAAGCAAGGCTTCGCGATTATAACGCGGAGCTATCGCTCCGCTACTCCTTTCCCATAAAAAAGCCGGGTTGTCAAAGATTCTTTTAATCTTCGGCAACCCGGCTACCCCCCACCCAGCATTCTGGGTGTGGGGCCCGTAGTTTTGCCCCGACTTCTCAGTCGGGATCCCTAAAATTCGGGACGCCCCCCGATTGCTCGGAGTTTGCCTTTGTCGGATTTTTCGCTTTATGTAAATGGTAATTAACTATAAGTATATGCCCTTCTTGTAACACTTATGTAAACGAATTGTAAAATTCTTGTAAATTTTTGCCCATTTGACTCGCCATCTTCACTATAAGTATATACCATTGATGTTATGGATAGGTTAAAAAATTGTTAATTTTTTGTTAATTTTTTTAGGCTTTTTTTGACGCGGAGCTATCGCTCCGCTACTCCTTTGAGTTTTACCTGATTACTATTAGTCTTCCTGTTTTGTGCTCCTTCTCGTTTTTAATATAGTAGATGTACACACCACTGAACACTCTTTCCCCATTAGAAGTCTCTACATCCCATATCCACTCCCCTTCATCACCCGGCTTATAATCATACCTCTTCACCAGTTCCCCACTTATGGTGTAAATCTTGATTACCCCTTCAGCAGAGAGGTCGGCGAAGGTAATCCCATCCTCTTCAGTCCCCGTCTCATCCTTGCCATCATTTGGCTTCCAGGGAACCGGATAGGCATGGGCATCGTTTAAATCGTATACTGCTGAACCCATCAGTGCATATACTGAGAAGTGTGGAACTTCACCTGTAATCACCACATTAGTACTTTTATCCACTCTGGAACCAGGCACTCTCACCCAGTTAGAATGTTCTTCATCCAGCCAGAATGCCAGTAAAGTTTCCTCCTTTAAAGGAAGGGGAGCATTCTTCACCACTCCCTTATCCTCCTCGTATGGGAATGTAATCTTTACCTCATGGTCAAACTCATCCTCTATCCACTCCCCATTCTCCTTACGGGCTTTGATTTCCCAAAGGCATCCCTCGACTGGGTACCATCCATTAGCTATACTTTTCTCGTTAGCCACATTTATGTCCTCAGGATCGACATCAAACTGATAACTTAGAGGTTCTGTATTAATAATTAGATACCCGTCCTCTGTGAGCGCATAGGCTTCCAGAGTTACAACAAGTTTTTCATTAGTCGGTTTGGTTACCACATTCCTCTCTTTGGTTACCACATTCTTCTTTTCGTGGTCCATTATTGTTCTGAAAATAATCTTTTCCTCACCCTCAATACTGTTACCTGCAAGGTCTGTAACCGTAGTGGTCACCTTTAGTTCGTAGAGGTGGTTCTTCTTCAGCTCTGACACTGGAGTAATTACTGTCTTTGTAGAGCCCTCCCACTTAAAGCTAAGGGAAACTTCTTCATTTATTATCTTATTGAGGTTATCCTTCATCGCTATAAGCTCAAGCCCTTCTTTTACCGATCCCGTGTCCATCACCTTACTGAATTGAGCTTCCATCCAGGCATGAGGAAGAACGCCAACTATCTCTTCATCATAAAGTATCGTTGACTCCTCCTCATTCACCTTCAATTCTACCGTTGGTTTCTCGGTATCCAGAGTTATGGTATCACTTACAGGATCACTCCAGTTATCAGCTTTATCCTTGAACTTAACATATACTGTTTTTTCACCATCACCCTCAGGTAAAGTAAATGCATCATATGAAGTTGCATAAGTTTTAGGTTCAGAGTAATGAACAGTATCTGTGCTAAACTTCATCTGAGTAACATCGCTGATGGCGTCTGATGCGGATAAAATTAATTTAACTGATGTAGAATTAGTGTATCCAGCATCTTTGTTTATTGATATTGAACAATTCGATGGTGGCGTTTTATCAAGATAATACGTTCCATTCCAGGTTTTTTCTCTTCCTGCATTGTCTTTTACATATAAATAAAGTGTCTTACCATCTGTCTCTGTATTAAGAGTAATTGTCTCTCCATCACTATAGTCTATTCCTATGGTCTCAGATGCTTCTGTATCCCAGTTATACTTTGCTATTTCAATACCTGAAATATCATCACTCGCTGACAATGTTATTGTTATATCTTCTCTATACCACTCCCCACTATTATCTGCTGAACAATCTGGATCTGTTTTATCAAGATAATACGTTCCGCTCCAGGTCTTTTCTCTTTCTAGACTATCTTTTACATATAAGTAAAGTGTCTTACCATCTGTCTCTGTATTAAGAGTAATTGTCTCTCCATCACTATAGTCTATTCCTATGGTCTCAGATGCTTCTGTATCCCAGTTATACTTTGCTATTGTAATATCTCCTACTTCGGTACTATATGATAATGTTATTATTATATCTACTACATGCCAAATCCCACTCTTGTCTGCTGAACAAATCGGGCCTGTTTTATCAAGATAATACGTTCCATTCCAGGTTTTTTCTCTTCCTGCATTGTCTTTTACATATAAGTAAAGTGTCTTACCATCTGTCTCTGTATTAAGAGTAATTGTCTCT
>Ga0209978_10000778_pt1 | contig 12595 bp, 10 predicted proteins | sample BentaG_FD_182805 | JGI IMG/M metagenome (GOLD analysis project Ga0209978, IMG submission 182805) | Deep subsurface microbial communities from South Atlantic Ocean to uncover new lineages of life (NeLLi) - Benguela_00093 metaG (SPAdes)... | ecosystem: Environmental > Aquatic > Marine > Oceanic >...
ATGCTCCGCGCTTTCGCCGAACCATTGAGGAAAGGTGGGGGAGGAGTAAAACGCAGAAAAGTTAAATTTAGAAGAGATTTTTCCCGGGAAGGTAAACAATTTATCTCCCGGGATTTTTTTATCTAATAAGACCTTTTCTTATTTGGTAGCCGCATCCTTTAGGTTGCGAATTCATACGCAGGCTGAAGTGAAGCCTGCGGCTATCTCTTCATACGCAGACTAAAGTCTGCTACTCCTTTATTACTTTAATTTTTTGCTTGACAAAATAAGAAAGCTGGTATATAATTTGTGTCACAGTGGGGAAAAGTGGTGTAAGGTGGTGAAAAGGTGTTAATTGGACAATATCGCCATTCTTTAGATGGAAAGAACCGACTGTTCATTCCTGCCAGGCTCCGTCAAAACGTAAGAAGGTTTATTATCACTTCTGGGTTGGAAGGTTGTCTATTTGTTTACACTCCCGAAAATTGGAAAAAAATTACAGAAAGGTTAAAAACCCTTCCTTTAACTAAAGCTGACGCCCGTAAGTTTTTACGCACTTTCCTTTCCGGAGCAAACGAATGTCCTGTGGATGACCAAGGAAGGATACTGATTCCTAAGACTCTATGTAGTTATGCAAACATAAGAAAAGAGGCAATAGTGGTGGGGGTGTTGGATCGTATAGAAATTTGGTCAAGAAACAACTGGGAACGTTATCAGAAGGAGGCCGAGAAGCAGTTTGTTGAGGTAGCTGAAAAATTGGTTGACCTTGGAATCTAACACTCCCTCTTAAACGCTCCGATGAATCGGAGCTACTCCAGACGCGGAGCTGTCGCTCCGCTACTCCTTTCTAATACAAAGTGGAAAAGTCAAGGCATATTCCTGTCCTACTCGATGAGATAATAGATAACCTTAACTGTCTGAGAGGAGGAATCTACGTAGATTCTACTCTGGGCGAAGGTGGTCACGCTCAAAGGATACTGGAAGTAATCCTGCCAGGTGGACTCCTGATCGGAATTGATCAGGATGGAGAAGCAATAAGAAGAGCAAAGGAAAATCTTAAAAAATATAAAGAAAACTTGCTCACTTTTGAGAGAAACTTTTCTGAAATTGGAACTATCCTGGAGTCATTGAGAATCAAAGAAGTTGATGGCATTCTATTTGACCTGGGTTTGTCGAGCCTGCAACTGCAAGACGCCAACAGGGGTTTTAGCTTTCAAAAGGACGGACCCTTAGATATGCGGATGTCAGAAAGCACGAAATTTACTGCAGGATATCTTTTGAATACTCTTTCTTTCGATGAACTTGTACAGATTCTATATAAATATGGAGAGGAACGGTGGGCTAGACGAATTGTGAGGAGAGTGGTTGAATCCCGACGAAAGAAGCCTTTGGAGACTACTTTTCAGTTAGTAGAAAGCATTAAGAGAGCAGTCCCCCGTTCAGCCTGGCCCAGAAGGATTCACGTGGCTACCAGAACTTTCCAGGCGTTAAGAATAGCAGTAAATGATGAGTTAATGGTTTTGGAGAGGACACTTCCCCAAGCCATAGGGTTTCTAAAAAAGGGCGGAAGGATTTGTGTTATTTCTTACCATTCTTTGGAGGATAGAATCGTCAAGAATTTCTTTCGGGAATATAGAAAGCAGGGCTTGAAGGCAGTCTTTCCCAAGCCAGTTACTCCCACAAGACGAGAATTTCAAATGAATCCTCGTTGCAGAAGCGCAAAATTGCGAGTAGGGGAAAAATAGGTCCCCCCTCACCCTAACCCTCTCCCCAGGGGGAGAGGGGATGACCCCTCACCCTAGCCCTCTCCCCAGAGGGGAGAGGGGAAAAGTGAGAGGAGGAAAGAATAATGGGGATAGAAAAGAGAAGGCGGCCTAAAAAATATTATTTTCTGTTTTTTATTGGTGGGCTGTTGATTTTTCTCTTCTATGTCTGGGAATGTGCAGAAGTAATCACGCTTAGCTATCAGATTAACGAATTAAAAAGAGAACGCATTTCTTTGGAAAACAGAAATCGTAACCTGAAAACAAAGTTACACTACTATACTAATCTGGCAAATATTAATAAGATTGCGCAAGAAAAGAAGGGGATGGTTTCTCCTCAGCATGAAAATATCCTTTTCTTAGAGGTAAATTTTAAGGAGAATAGAGTTTCATCGAATAAAGCTTTTTTCATTGCCTGGGAGGATTTAAAAGGTGCCTCGAAAAACTCGCATTATTAGTTCTATGCTGATAGTAATTTTTACTCTTATCGTATTGGAAATTAGATTGTACTATATCCAGATTGTTAGTCATCATCGCTACAGGAGGATGGCGGATAAGCAATCTTTCTCAGTTAGACAAGCCGATTTCAAAAGGGGCACGATCTATGACCGTAATGGGAGAGAACTGGCAATAGAATTTGAAGTTAGTTCAGTTTATGCCATTCCCTCTTTTATTTCCAATCGGGAAGAGACAGCCAGAAAGTTAGCTCCTTTACTCCGTATGAGCGAGAAGGCGATTCGCAAAAAACTGAGAACTTCCAATTCGTTCATCTGGTTAAGACGCAAAATCGATACCGAAATTGCAGAAAAGATTAAAAACCTGCATCTTAAAGGAATCAAATTTATAAGCGAAGGCAAAAGGTTCTATCCAGAAAATGAGTTAGCCAGCCAAGTAATCGGTTTAGCCGGTCTAGATAATCAAGGTTTATCAGGAATTGAGAATTCCTTTGATAGAATCCTAAGAAGAAAAACCAAGAAGACTATAAGGAGAAAAGATGGCTTTGGTCGGGAAGTAATCGCTGCCGACACTGCTTATCGGTCAGAGGTAAGCGGATGCGGTGTAGTCACCACAATCGATAGAGTAATCCAATACATTGCGGAAGTAGAGTTGAGAAAGGCTTACAACGAGACTAAAGCCAAGCTGGCTACAATCATTGTTCAAGATTCTAAAACCGGAGAGATATTAGGCTTAGCTAACTTCCCATCTTTTAATGGAAATAGCTCTTCTCCGGAAAAATACAAGTACTTAAAGAATCCGGCGATCTCCAGTATCTTTGAGCCAGGGTCTACTTTTAAACCAATAGTGGCCGCAGCATTATTGGAAGAGAACCTTGTTACATTGGAAGATCGCTTTTATTGTGAGGAAGGAACCTACTTATTCAACGGGCTTCCTATTCGAGACCACGAAAGTGAGAAGTGGCTTACTTTTGTCCAGGTTCTTGAAAAATCGTCCAATATTGGAATGGCTAAAGCTGGGCAACTGTTAGGGAAAAATAAATTGTACCAGTATGTGAGAGATTTCGGGTTTGGCAACTTTACAGGAATCAGGTTGCCGGGGGAGACACCGGGAATTTTGAACAAGCCAAAAGATTGGTCAGAGATATCTCTCAGTCGCCTCTCTTTCGGGCAGGGCATAGGAGTAACTGCCATGCAGCTTATTTCTGCATTTTCATGTTTAGCCAATGGAGGAGTGTTAATGGAACCTATGATTGTTAAGAAAATCGTCGATCCTAGTGGGAAGGTAGTGAGAGAATTCCAGCCCTGCCCGGTTAGACGGGTGATTTCCTATAAGACAGCGAAAACTTTAACTAATATTTTGTGCCGAATTGTGGAGAGTGGCACGGGGAAAGAAGCAAAAATTATGGGGTATAAGGTAGCTGGTAAGACGGGAACCGCTCAAAAATTCGACCCAGTCACTGGTAAGTATTCTGACACAAACTACGTTGCCTCATTCATTGGTTATTTCCCAGCAAAGCGACCGAAGGTTACTATCTTAGTCATACTGGATGAGCCACAGGGATTTTACTGGGGAGGAAGCGTAGCTGCTCCGGTATTCGCACGAGTGGGATTGAGAATTATGCACCATCTGGGTATCCCGCCTGATTCACAGGAAATGTTTAGGAATTCACCCCAGGAGACGGCTTATATTGGCCCTCCGCTCTAACGGGGGATTCCATACTTCACTGTGCATTCCTCCCGAAAGGGAGGAATATTTTTATTTTCATAAGAGCTTATATACAGGTTATAAAAATGGTCCGGCTAAACGACCTATTACCACCGATAGGTGTTAAAGAAATACATGGCTCCACAGAACTTTCCGTAGAGGGGATAACTTACGATTCTCGCCAAGTTAAACCAGATTACATCTTTGTGGCCATTTCTGGTTACACAGAGGATGGAAATTACTATATTCCTCAGGCTCTGGAAGCAGGCGCTGCAGTAGTTATTTCTTCTAAAAGAATAGAAAAATTAACAAGACCTTCCAGGTGGGGAGGCTCTGCTACTCAAATTGTAGTGGAGAATCCCCGCAAGACTTTAGCAAAACTTGCCACCATCTTCTACAATTATCCTTCCGATAAATTAAATATAATCGGCATAACTGGTACCAATGGGAAAACGACAGTCAGTTATCTCGCTGAAGCTATCTTCAAAGAGAATGGAGCAAGAGTAGGAGTCCTGGGTACGATTGCTTATCGACTGGGAGAGAAAATATTACCTGCCCCGATCACTACTCCCCAATCTTCCGACCTACAGCAAATACTGCGAAAGTTAGTAGATGAAAAATTCTCCACAGTAGTTATGGAGGTCTCTTCTCATGCCTTAAGTTTAGATAGGGTGGAAGGATGCGAGTTTGATAGTGCTATATTTACTAACCTGAGTCGTGAACATCTCGACTTTCACAAAAGCATGGAGGAGTATTTGGAAGTAAAGATTAAACTCTTCTCTATTTTGGGAAAGGATGCTCGAAAAAAAAGGGAAAAACTAGCGGTTTTGAATTTAGATGACCCTTCAACAGAGAAAATTATCCAATCGACAAAGACAAAGATAATCACCTATGGTATTGAAAAGAAAGCCGACGTTGTAGCAAAGAACATAAAATTGAATCTGGAGAAGACTACTTTCACTCTGCTGTCTCCAAGCGGGGAAACGAAGATTTCTTTACCTTTAATTGGAAAATATAATGTATATAACGCTTTAGCTGCAAGTACTGTTGCTCTGGGTCAAGGAATAAGTTTGGACATTATCAAGCGTGGATTGGAAAAAGTCTCTTCCATTCCTGGAAGGTTCGAAAAAATAGATTGTGGGCAGCCATTCACAGTGATAGTCGATTATGCACATACCGATGAAGCTTTGAGGAAGCTTTTGGACGCCTGTCGAGAATTAAAACCCAGGCGAATCATTACTGTTTTTGGTTGCGGGGGTGACCGGGATCGGGGGAAAAGACCTCTAATGGGCGAAGTAACCATTGGCATTAGTGATTATGTGCTCATCACCTCGGATAATCCCCGGAGTGAAGACCCTGAACGGATAGCTCTAGACATTGAAGTAGGAATAAAGAGGAAAGGGAAGAGTAATTATCAGACTATCATCGATAGATTTCAAGCGATTGAGAAAGCATTGTCTATGGCAGAAAAGGGCGACCTAGTTGTAATTGCGGGAAAAGGACATGAAGACTACCAGATATTTAAGGACAGAAGAATTCACTTCGATGATTGCGAAGTTGCCAGGAAGATTCTTTCAAGGAGGATGAAGGGATAGTTATCGGAGTCGCTCGGCTAGCTGTCATTGCGAGGAGCGGAAGCGACGAAGCAATCTCGAGATTGCCACGCTCCTTTCAGTCGCTCGCAATGACATTTGTAGATTATCCCTTCATCCTTAGGGTGTTAAGAGGTGGGATAGTTATCGGAGTCGCTCGGTCAGCTGCACAGATTAAATCTGTGCCTACATTCTTATGGTGTTAAGGGGAATTTAAAAAGGAATAATATGGAAAGACTTACTGTAAAAGAAGTAATAAGAGCCGTGCGGGGCAAATTAATTTGTGGAAGCCAGCAAGGAGAAATTTCAGGTGTGTCCATTGATAGTCGCACTATAAAGAAGGGGGAAATCTTCTTTGCCCTGAAAGGAGAAAGGTTCGATGGACACGATTTTCTCCAGGAAGCGATAGAAAAGGGTGCAAAGGCAGCGGTTGTTTCTAAGAAGAAAAAATTCGCTGCCAAAATAGCGATTATAAGAGTATCCCATACCTTGACTGCCCTGCAAGAATTGGCGAAGTTTTATCGTCAGAAGTTCAATCCTGTGGTTGTGGGAATAACCGGCAGCAATGGTAAGACGACAACAAAGGATATGTTGAAAGCTTTCCTCTTATCAAAGTATAGAGTGGTAGCTACTCCTGGTAATTACAACAACATAGTTGGTCTTCCCTTGACAATTTTCGAGATTTCTCCTGAGACGGAGTTTCTGGTTCTGGAAATGGGAGCTAACCACGCCGGGGAGATTAAAAGATTGGCAGAAATTTCGCTACCACAGATGGGAGTGATTACTAATATCGGTGCCACTCATCTCCAATTTTTTCGTTGCATTTCCAATGTGCTTTCTGCTAAAATGGAACTTGTTCAACTTCTACCTCCACAAGGGAAAATCGTATTAAATATAGATGACTTACATTTGAGAAGCCAGTTTAAGAAGATAAAACGGGAAATAATTACTTTTGGAATAAACCCCCAAGCTGATGTCCGGGCGAACAATGTTATAGTAAATAGTCCCGGGGAGAAAGAAAGACTTTCTTTCTCCGTCTATGCGGGGAGAGATAGAAAAGAATTTGATTTATACTGTTTGGGACGTTACAACATTTATAATGCATTGGCTGCCATAAGCGTTGCTAAACAGTTTGGTATCTCTCTTTCCTTGATGGTTGATGTGCTCAGGAAATTCAAATTTCCCAAACTGCGGATGGAAAAGTTGAGATACGGCGAGGTAACAATCGTTAACGATGCTTATAATGCCAATCCCACTTCCGTGAAAGCTGTATTAAGTGAATTTATTTCCTTTTTTCCCTCCAGGCGAAAAATAGTCGTTTTGGGTGATATGTTGGAATTGGGCAGGATGAGTCGAAAATTTCACGAGGAGATTGGCAAAATAGTGGCTACCAGCCCAATCTATAGTTTAGTCACTATAGGAGAGGATGCTGGATTTATTGCTCAGGCTGCTGGGAAGTGGGGAATGGAAAAGAACAATATATTCTCTTTTAAGGATAAGAAATTTGCCTCCAAGAAACTGAAGGAATTACTTAAACCAAAGGATGCAGTGCTGATTAAAGGGTCTCGGAAGATGGGACTGGAAGAAGTTACAGAATATCTTACACGGTAGCCGCAGGCTAAAGTGCTACTCCTTATAATACTGTCCCCATTTTCCTGGAAATAGAAAAGAAGAACAAATAAAATAGAGTTAACCCCATTTTCTTGTGGAGAAGAAATGTTCTACCATATCTTTTATCCTCTACATGTGTACTTCTTTCCGTTCAATGTTTTCAAATACATAACTTTTCGCGTCGGAGCTGCTATATTTACCTCTTTACTTTTGAGTTTATTATTTGCACCTCTGTTAATAAAGAAATTGAAACAATGGCATATCGGTCAGCAGATACGGGAAGACGGCCCGCCCACCCATATGAAGAAAGCAGGAACCCCCACAATGGGTGGATTAATCATTCTCATTAGCCTTGTTGTTTCCACTTTTCTCTGGGCTCGCCTCGATAATCGCTTCACCATAATTATTCTCCTCTCCACTCTCTGGTTGGGACTATTGGGTTTTCTTGATGACTATCTAAAATTGATAAAAAAGCGCAGTCGGGGACTTATGGCAAGGTATAAACTCTTCGGGCAATCAATTCTTGCTTTAATTGTTGTAGTTTACCTTTACTATTATCCAGCCAATCCCGGATACGTAACTCAGCTCAATATACCTTACTTGAAAGATTTCTTCATTAATTTTGGATTGCTTTACACGCTTTTTGCTATCCTACTCGTCGTTGGTTCCTCCAATGCAGTCAATTTAACCGATGGTTTAGATGGGTTGGCAGTGGGTTCCATCCTCATTGCGGCAATGACCTATGCTTTGATGGCATACCTGGCAGGACACGCTAAGTTTAGTAGTTATCTGGGCATCATTTCGGTTCCTGGTGCTGGGGAACTTTCCATCTTTCTGGGTTCAATGGCAGGGGCGGGTCTGGGATTTCTGTGGTTCAACAGCTATCCAGCAGAGGTGTTTATGGGTGATACTGGTTCCCTCTTTTTAGGGGGGACAATCGGTATCGTTGCCTTGCTTATTAAACAAGAACTCCTCTTGCTCGTTGTGGGAGGAATTTTTGTGGTCGAAGCACTATCGGTAATTCTACAAGTTGCTTCCTTCAAGCTGCGAGGTAAGAGAGTGTTGAAGATGGCACCTTTGCATCACCACTTTGAATTGATTGGTTGGTCCGAGCCGAAAGTGGTAATCAGGTTCTGGATTGTGGGGATTATTTTGGCCTTAATAGCTTTAAGTGCGCTAAAACTCAGATGAGAATAAGAGAAAATTATCAGGGGAAGAAAGTGTTAGTTATTGGTCTGGCGCGAAGTGGCTTGGCGGTAGCTAAGCTATTAACCACTCAGGGCGCTAGAGTGACAGTAACTGATGAAAAGAGTAAAAGGGAATTAATAAATAACATTAAAAAACTTAAAAAAGGGATAAAAATTCTTCTCGGTCGCCAGGATTCAGTCAGACTAAAGAATTTAGTTTCTGAATGCGACTTGTTAGTCATAAGTCCTGGTGTTCCCCAGGAAAATCCTCTGGTGGAGAAGGCAAGGAAGTTGAAAATCCCTGTGGTGAGTGAAGTAGAGGCGGCATTCAACATTGCCTTTTCTAATTTCGACTGGAAAACTTTGTCCTCTCCTCCTGTGGTAGCTGTTACAGGAACCAATGGAAAAACCACGACCTGTGAGTTAATTGGAGCAGTGTTAAAGAGTGACAGAAGAAGAAAAGTAATAGTTGCCGGTAATATCGGTACTCCTCTATCCAGTGTGGTGGGGCGGATTACCAAGAGGACTGTTTTGGTCCTGGAAATTAGCAGCTTTCAGTTAGAGAATGTTGAGTCTTTCCATCCCTATGTGGCAGTGGTCTTAAACATAACTCCTGACCACATGGATAGGCACAAGACAATGGGTAAGTACATTCAGGCTAAAGCCAATATTTTTAAAAAACAAACAGAAGAGGATTTCTGTATTCTGAATGCAGACGATAATAGGTGTAAAATTCTGGAGAAGAAAACAAAGGCTCAAGTTATCTTCTTCAGTAATAAGAGAGCCTTACGTAAAGGAGTTTTTGTTGAAAGAGGAAGAATAGTTTCTAATTTAGACTCGAGGACAAAAGTTCCTTCTGATAGAGGTGAACTCTTAGTTGAACACCTAAGGATTCCCGGTCCCCATAATTTAGAGAATGCTCTGGTGGCCATTGCCGTAGGAAATATATTTGGTATATCGAGAAGTAAAATCAGAGAGGCAATTGAGGCTTTTCCAGGAATAGAACATCGTTTGGAAATAGTTCGCGAAATCGATGGGAGGAGATTTATTAACGATTCTAAGGCGACAAATGTTGATGCTTGTAAGAAGGCGCTGGAAACATTTTCTGCCCCAATTATACTCATCATGGGTGGTTATGATAAAGGTGCGCCTTATAGGCCACTGGCGAATTTGGTTAGAGAGAAAGTATCTGCCCTTGTTTTGCTGGGTGAAGCTGCTCCCAGAATAGAGAAGGAATTAATCGGTTCAGCTGCTATTTACAGAGTAGATGGGATGAGGGAAGGAGTAGAGTTGTCTTATAGTTTAAGCCAGCCAGGTAGCTCGATTCTCCTTTCACCAGCCTGTTCCAGTTTCGATATGTATTCTGACTTTGAGGAAAGAGGAAAAGATTTCAAGAGATGGGTAAGAGAGATTTGAGAACTAAAAAAAGAAGATTGGGGGACCCGAGATACAAGCTAAAGAAGGGTTTATATACACCAGAGTATCATCGCTGCGATATTTTTTTACTCTCGGTTGTTCTCTTCTTGGTTTTCATAGGTGTGGTGATGGTTTTCAGTGCTAGTGCAATTGTATCCCATGAAAAGTTCGACACCAGTTATCTCTTTCTAATCAAGCAACTTATCTGGACAGTGATGGGTGTATTCTTGATGCTTGTTTTAGCAAAGGTTGATTATAACAAGTTGCAGAAGTTTTCCCGACCGCTTATGGTTTTCTCATTTAGCCTCCTGGTTTTAGTTTTGCTAATAGAATCTGGAGAAATCAAGCGCTGGCTTAAGTTTGGAATGATGAGCTTTCAACCTTCCGAGATGGCAAAATTTTGTTTGATTCTCTATGTAGCAGATGTTTTAGACCGGAAAGGGAGCAAGCTCCAGGATTTCAAAAAAGGGCTTTTGCCAATTCTAATAGTAACAGCAATGTTTTTGATACTTATCTATGCCGAGCCAGACCTGGGAACTGCTGTTGTCTTGGGACTGGTTATATTAGCGATACTGTTTATGGGAGGAGCCAGGCTTTCCCATCTTCTCTCGCTTGTCCTTTTAAGTCTACCACTTTTATATTTTGCAATTTTTCATGTAGCATATCGCCGGGAACGAATTCTAACCTTTATCAATCCATGGGCTGATGCTCAGAGAATAGGCTACCAGATTGTTCAGGCTCTCCTTGCTCTTGGCTCAGGAGGTTTTTTTGGGAAAGGATTGGGGGCTTCCAGGGCCAAATTGTTCTTCCTGCCCGAGCCTTATACGGACTTTATCTTTTCCATAATTGGAGAAGAGCTCGGATTTTTGGGTGCCAGCTTGATAATATTCCTATTCGTTATTATTGTCTGGAGGGGACTACGTATAGCTACAAGAGCGCCAAATCAATTCGGAAATTTACTGGCTGCGGGAATTACTTTTTTAATTACTTTTCAGGCTGTTTTAAATATCAGTATAGTTACCGCTTGTCTGCCAACAAAAGGTATCACCTTACCTTTTCTCTCATATGGTGGGTCTTCTCTGGTCTTCTCACTGATGGGAGTGGGAATACTTCTCAATATTTCCCGACAGACATAAAAGAAAGAAAAAAGTGACAGGTACTTTTTCTGGGGGAGAGGGTGAGGGGGAGAGTCCTCCCGAAAGGGGAGGCGTAAATAGAAATCCCCACTTAAATTCTAGGGACAGGGGTTTGTTATGCGTATTTTGATTGTTCTGGGAGGTACCGGTGGGCACATTTATCCAGGTCTTGCTCTGGGAGAAAAGTTGAGAAACCGCAATAATGAAGTTATTTTGGTAGGAGGAGAGGGGGGGATTGGCGAGAGAATAGCACGAGAAAGTGGATTCTCATTTTTCCGAATTGTAGGAGAAGGGTTAGTAAGAAAATTCTCGTTGAAAGTCTTCCGCTTTCTTGCAAAATCTATCCAAGGATTCTTTCAGTCTATACAGATTTTTCGTTCTTTCAGACCAGATATAGCTGTGGGAATGGGGGGATATTTAGGCTTCTCAGTAGTTCTGGCAGCAAAAATATCCAGGATAACTTGTGCGATTCATGAGCCAAATGTTCTTCCTGGACTAGCCAATAGAGTTTTAGCCAAGATAGTTGATATAATAATGGTCAGTTTTAAAGAGACGGAAAAATATTTTCCATCTAAAAAGACATTTCTTACAGGAAGTCCTGTTCGCCAATCCATCTTAAGTTGCCCGAAAATTGAGGGCTTGCAAAAATTGGATCTGGTAGAGGGGAAGAAGAATATCCTGGTTTTTGGAGGGAGTCAAGGTGCTCGTAGTATAAATTTGGCAATGGTAAAAGCATTAAATTTTTTGAATCCTTTGAGAAAGAAGATTCAAATTATACACATCGTGGGCATTGAGCAATTTTCGGAAATAAAAGAAGAATATAAGAAAAAAAATTACTCATCACGTGTTCTTCCTTACCTCCTACATATGGAATATGCCTATAGCTGTTGTGACCTGGTAATTTCTCGCTCTGGTGCAAGTACTGTCGCTGAAATCATAGCAAAAGGCTTACCCAGCATTCTTATCCCTTATCCTTATGCAACTCGTGACCACCAGAAGGCGAACGCTGAGTTTCTATCAAAAAGAGGAGGTTGTCTACTTATTGAAGACAACCAGTTGACAGGTGAGTTACTCGCCGATGTCATCATCCACTTGATCGATAATGCGGCAGAGTTGAGGGGAATGGCGGAAAATACGAGAAGACTTTCTATCGATGATGCAGCCATCAGAATGGCTAATCTAATTGAAACAATGTAGGAGCTTGTCGAAAGGTTAAACCAGAATGTTAAAGAACATTCAACACATACATTTGGTGGGAATAGGTGGTTCAGGGATGAGTGGAATTGCTGAGGTCCTGATAAATTTGGGCTATAAAGTTACTGGGTCGGACCTCAAGCAGACAGAGGTGACACAGAGGCTGGTATCCCTGGGTGGCAAAATATTTATTGGTCATAAGCCTGAACAGGTAGGAGATGCCCACGTGGTGGTTACTTCCAGCGCGGTTCTCCCCGATAATCCGGAAGTGGTTCAAGCAAAGAAGCTTAAAATCCCCGTTATTCCTCGAGCGGAGATGCTTGCCGAGTTGATGAGGCTGAAGTATGCGGTGACAATTGCCGGCACTCATGGAAAAACAGTGACTACTTCACTTGTATCCATGGTTCTTGCCGAGGGCGGATTGGATCCCACAGTAGTAATTGGTGGGCGTTTAAAAAATATTGGCTCTTCTGCTAAGTTGGGTAAGGGAGAATTTATAGTAGCTGAAGCAGATGAGAGCGATGGCTCGTTCCTCAAACTTACTCCCACTATCG
>Ga0209978_10000779_pt1 | contig 12591 bp, 14 predicted proteins | sample BentaG_FD_182805 | JGI IMG/M metagenome (GOLD analysis project Ga0209978, IMG submission 182805) | Deep subsurface microbial communities from South Atlantic Ocean to uncover new lineages of life (NeLLi) - Benguela_00093 metaG (SPAdes)... | ecosystem: Environmental > Aquatic > Marine > Oceanic >...
ATTTGTTGTAGCCAAATTCGCCATGAGCCTAGACGGTAAGATTGCTACTAAAACTGGCGATTCTAAATGGATAACCAAGGAAGAGACAAGAAAGTATGCACATGCACTGCGATATACATTCGATGCTATAATGGTAGGGGTAAACACCGTTGTTGCTGATAATCCTCACCTTACTGCTAAATGTTGTGGTGGTAGGGGTGGCATAGGAAAAACGCAGCCCCTACGCCTGGTTGTTGATAGTAAGGGAAGAGTACCATTGAACGCTCATATTTTTAAACCACCAGGCGAGGTTTTGCTTGCTGTAGCAGCACCTTTTGACTCGGTAAAGAAGGAAAAATTTGTAGAGGCGGGTGCCGAAGTACTGGAATTACCAACCAGGGAAGGCTCGGTGGACATTGTAGAGTTATTCAAGTTATTGGGGAAACGAGAGATTGTCACTGTTCTTGTGGAGGGGGGTGGCAAGCTTCTTGGTTCACTTTTTGACCACCGCTTAGTGGACAAGGTATTGGCTTTTATTTCACCAATTATTATTGGTGGCTGTGAAGCTGCAAGTGTGGGAGGAAATGGTGTTGACAATATAGCTAGGGCTTTGCGTCTTAGTCGAGTTGACATCAAGAGTTTCGGCGATGATGTATTAGTTAGCGGATATGTGGAGAAGCGATTACCGCAAGAAGCGTAGGTTTCTAGGTTTATAGTATGTTCACAGGCATAGTTGAGGAGGTTGGTATAGTTAAGGAAACAAGTCGAGACCGCTTGACCTTTGAAACCCATAAGCTGCTTGAAGGAACGAAAGTGGGTGATAGCATAGCTGTTAATGGTGTTTGCTTAACTGTTGTCTCCCTGGAAAATCGCGGCTTCAGTGTTAATGTTATGCCTGAAACGTTACGTTGCACTAATCTTGGTAGTCTTCGTTATAGCGACCTGGTAAATTTAGAAAGGGCACTGGTACTGGGAGAACGCCTGGGTGGCCATTTAGTGTTGGGTCATATCGATGATACGGGAGAAGTAATAGATGTAACTAGTGAGGAAACCGCGCATATTATGAGGATTCTGGCACCTGCCAAACTAATGCCTTATATGGTCAATAAAGGCTTTATTGCTGTTGATGGTGTTAGTCTCACCATCGTAGACCTTGATGATTTTTCTTTTGTTATCTCTCTAGTATCTTACACTATGGAAAATACTACGTTAGGAAAGAAGAGACCTGGAGACATAGTCAATTTAGAAGCAGACATTCTAGCTAAATATGTAGAAAATCTTAAGGAGCAAAAAAGACGAAGTTTAAACTTCGAGTTCCTTAGAGAATATGGATTTGTAGGGGGAACAGATGCGGGCTAGCATTTCTGAGGCAATTGAAGACATAAAGACAGGCAAGTTCATCATTATCGTTGATGACGAGTCACGCGAAAATGAAGGGGATCTGGCCATAGCTGCCGAGAAGGTTACTCCTGAGGCGATAAACTTCATGGCTAAGCATGGTCGGGGATTGATTTGTTTTCCTATTATCGGTCAAAGACTTGACGAATTAGGAATACCATTGATGGTTACCAATAACACCTCACACTACTCCACTGCCTTCACAGTTTCTATTGAGGCGAAAAGTCGAGTTACCACCGGAATCTCTGCCTTTGATCGAGCCCAGACAATAAAAACGGTGCTTGATCCTGATACCAAGTCGGAGGACTTGGTTCGGCCGGGGCATATATTCCCTATTAGAGCCAGAGAAGGCGGAGTGTTAGTACGAGCGGGACACACCGAAGCTATCGTTGATCTGGCTAGATTAGCTGGATTTTATCCTGCTGGTGTCATATGTGAGATTATGGACGAAGATGGCACAATGGCACGTCTGCCTCAGCTTGAGGCTATGACTTCTAAGTTTGACCTAAAGATTGTAACTATCACTGATTTGATTGCCTACCGTCTCCGTCATGAAAAACTGGTACAAAGAGTAACTGAGGCTAGACTGCCCACCAAGTATGGCGAATTTACAGCCGTGGCTTATAAAAGTGTTGTTGATGCCGCTGAACATGTTGCTTTAGTTAAAGGTGATATATCAAATAATGAGCCAGTGCTGGTACGTGTTCACAGTGAATGCCTGACTGGTGACGTCTTTGGTAGTTTTAGATGCGATTGTGGGGCCCAGATTGAAATGGCTTTACAAAGTATAGCCAAAGAAGAACGCGGCGTTTTTCTCTATATGAGACAGGAGGGGAGAGGAATCGGGTTTCACAACAAGCTTTGCGCCTATGCTCTTCAAGATCAAGGGATGGATACTGTGGAGGCTAACATAGCTTTAGGTTTTGCTTCTGATTTGAGAGATTATGGAGTGGGTGCCCAGATTTTGGCCAACTTAGGTTTACATAATATTCGATTGCTTACCAATAATCCCAAGAAAGTGATTGGGCTGGAAAGCTATGGAATTAAGATAGTCGAAACTGTTCCCCTGATAGCTCCGCCCACTCCTTATAATATCCGCTATTTGGAAACCAAGCAAAAAAAGTTAGGACATATTCTAGGTCTACAGGAGGGTAAGTAATGGCTAAGCATTATGAAGGTATTCTGATAGGAAAAGGTCTTAAGTTTGCCGTAGTTGTTTCTCGTTTTAATGAGTTAATAACCACGAGGCTGCTTGAGGGAGCAAGAGACGCTTTGGTGCGCCACGGTGTCGCTGAGGGTGACATGGATATTGTCTGGACCCCGGGATGTCTAGAGATCCCGCTTATAAGCAAAAAATTAGCACAGAGCAATAAGTATGATGCTGTAATATGTCTTGGCGCGGTGATTCGTGGTGGTACCCCCCATTCTGAGTATGTTGCTTCCGAGGTAAACAGAGGAATTGGCAGAGTGAGCCTGGATACTGGCCTACCAGTAATACAAGGCATAATCACAGCTGACAATTTGGAGCAGGCTATCCAGAGAGCGGGTGCTAAAGAAGGCAACAAAGGCTCTGTTGCTGCGGTAGGCGCTATTGAAATGGCAAATCTGCTTAAGACTATTCAGTGACTTTATAAACTGTGTCACCGCGTCTTACTCTATCAGGAACTTTTATACCCACAAGGTCGCCGGGTTTGCCCTCGGTGATGGTAACGCGCTCGATCTGCATAGATTCTACAGCCAGTTCCATATCTGTGGTGCTGCCCTTGATATGGATTTTATCGCCTATTTTCAATGTGCCGCTTAGCTCTATACCAGCTACCACAGGCTGAGCAAAAAAATCCGTTACCTTGCCAATTTCCACTTCACCCATCTCCAGATACCTCCTTTTACATAGATATCATACACCTTTGCCAATTAGAAATCAATATGGCGAACCAGTATACCTTGACAAGTTGCGCTGCTATACTTATGATAATAAGTCAAATAAATCTAATCGGAGGTAGTATACCATGAGTGAAAGAAAAGCAGGGCAACCATATAGTGCGGAAGAGCTACTTTCTTTCGACCGCATTAAAAGGGCTATGACAAGCAGGGTTTTGGATAGGATAGAAGACTTGTGGCAAGGGAAAGAGCCCATAAGTGTTGAGCAGATGAATAAGGTGATCGAGGATGAATGGCGGAGAGTAAAGGAGGCGGTGAGGTCATCACCAGCAGCACGGGAAGCTTTCCGTAAGTATTTGGAGCGCACCGTCGCTGAACAAATAGACAAGTTGATGAAAGAGGATAAAGCTGAGCTAGAATCATTAGGCGTTGTAGAGAAGAGTCTATAAATTGGCTTCACAAGATAGAGTTGATTCAGGTAAACAGGTCAAGCAAGACCGAGATATAGGGCAGTTGATTAAGCGCCTCGATATGTTGGATGAGAGGCTGGATAATATGGATTCTATAGTGACATCAGTTATAGAAAGAGTGATGGGAAGGCCTCTTGTTCTGGAAGTAACCTGCCCTAATTGTGGTCAAACTGTACAGGTTCATATCACCAGCGGTGTAAGGCTGCGAGGTAAAGAATAGCCACGACAGGCATTGTATTTTTATTAATGTTTAATTTCTAAGCCCCTTAATGATAACTAATCTTCCATTTCCGCCATATTATCAAAGGTTTGTCCTGTTTAGCTATGTTTGCTACAATTATCAGATGGGCGGTTAGCTCAGTGGTTAGAGCGCTGCGTTGACATCGCAGAGGTCACTGGTTCAAGTCCAGTACCGCCCATTTTTTTATGGAATAATGTTTGATTTCTAGATTTACAATGAAAAGTTCGGGATGAAGTCAGAAACAAGAGATAAGCAACTGGAACGGATGCGCCACTCCGCAGCTCATATTATGGCTGAGGCAGTACAATGTCTTTTTCCTGGGGCTAAATTTGGCATCGGACCGACCATTGAGAATGGTTTCTATTATGACTTTGAGCTGTCACGCCCATTAACACCGGAAGACCTGCCTGTAATTGAGAACAAGATGAGGGAGATTATTAGTCAGAATGTGCCGTTTGTTACAGAGGAGATGAGTAAGGATGAAGCGCGTAAGCTCTTTGCTACCCAGCCCTATAAATTGGAGCTTATCAACGAGATCCCCGACACTACTGTAACTATCTATAAACAAGGTTCTTTCACCGATTTATGTCGTGGTCCTCATCTAGCCTCTACGGGTGAGGTAAAAGCATTTAAACTTACTCATCTAGCTGGAGCATACTGGCGTGGTGATGAAAAGCGACCCATGCTACAAAGAATTTACGGTGTGGCTTTTGAAAGCCAAGAGGAGCTCGACGATTATTTATCGTGGCAAGCTGAAGTCACTAAACGCGACCATAGGAAGCTGGGCAGAGAACTTGACCTCTTCAGTACTCACGAGGAAATTGGTCCTGGCTTAATTTGCTGGCATCCCAGAGGTGCTTTGATTCGACAAATCATCGAAGACTTGTGGAGGACAGAGCATATCAAGCGTGGCTACGATATCGTTTATACTCCCCACATTGCCAAGCTAGATTTGTGGAAAACTAGCGGGCATTGGGAATTCTATCGAGATTATCTGTTCCCACCGATGGAAATTGAAGGACAGCAATATATGCTAAAGCCCATGAATTGCTTGGGTCATATCTTGATTTATAAAAGCCAATTGCGCAGTTATCGCAATTTGCCTTTGAGGTATGCCGAATTAGGCACAGTATATAGGTATGAGCGAACCGGTGTATTATATGGTCTTGCCAGGGTCAGAGGATTTACTCAAGATGATGCTCACATTTTTTGCCGACCTGATCAAGTTGAAGAAGAGGTACTAGGAGTTCTGAACTTGGCACAATTCATGATGTCTAGCTTTGGCTTTGACGAATATGAGTTGTTATTATCAACGCGCCCTGAGAAATATGCTGGCACAGTTTCAATGTGGGAGGAGGCAACGGGATCCTTGAAACACGTCCTGGAGAAACTTGACTTGCATTATGAAGTGGATCCTGGCGAGGGGGTTTTCTATGGGCCTAAAATCGATATTAAACTCAAGGACGCTTTGGGGCATGTTTGGCAAGGTCCTACCATCCAAGTTGATTTCAATTTGCCACAACGCTTTAATGTCTGTTATATTGGTGAAGATGGCTTGGAGCATAATGTGGTGATGATACATCGCACAGTTTTAGGCAGCATGGAGCGTTTTTTGGCTTGCCTCACAGAGCATTATGGAGGTGCCTTCCCGGTGTGGTTATCGCCAGTTCAAACAATAATAATTCCCATAGCAGATCGCCATGTTGACTATGCACATAAAATAGAGAGCGATTTTAAAAATGACGGTATCCGGGTTCGGATTGACGACCGCTCTGAGAGGATGAATTTGAAAATAAGAGAGGCCCAATTGGAGAAAGTCCCATATATGCTTATAGTTGGTGATAAAGAAATGGCTTCATCCAGTGCATCACTTCGCTTAAGGAGTGGCGAGGATCTGGGCTTAGACACTCTGGTAGAAGTTAAGAGTAGAATAAAGACAGCTATAGAGGCCAAGTCTTGAATACTGTTCCAGGGGGTAGAAAGAGCATAGTTAAAGAATTATTGACCAACAGGAGAATCAGAGCCAGAGAAGTTCGTCTCATAGGGGAAGATGGGGAACAACTGGGCGTGGTGCCTCTACAAAAAGCATTGCAAATGGCTTATGAGCTCGGCCTCGATTTGGTGCAGGTAGCATCAACGATGACTCCGCCAGTATGCCGACTTCTTGATTATGGTAAATATAAGTATGAGCAAGCTAAAAAGGAGCGCAAGGCGAAGAGAGGCCAAAGAGTTGGCTTACTCAGGGAGGTCCGTTTAAGGCCCAAGATAGAAGAGCATGATTTACAGGCAAAAATTAAGACCACGAAGAAATTATTGGAGGAGGGCAATAAAGTACGGTTATTTCTAAGGTTTAGAGGACGCGAAGTTATTTATCCTGAACTAGGTTGGAATGTGCTGCGTAAAGTAGCTGAAGCCTCCAAGGAATTAGCCGTAGTAAGTAGCTCCGGTAATGCCGAGAGAACTATAGCCTTGATCTTATCCCCGGTTGCCCAGAAGAAATCTAAGGAGACAGGAACAGATGCCAAAAATGAAAACCCATAAAGGGGCAAAGAGCCGGTTTCATATAACGGGGAGCGGCAAGCTGATGCGCACTAAATGCGGCAAGAGCCATTTAAGGCGAAAAAAAGCTCCCAGAACTAAGCGCCTCTACGACGAAATGATCATGACCTCCTCAGCGGATAAGAAGAGAGTGAGGAGACTTCTACCCTACAAATAGTGTAGGGAGGGGAAAGTAGTTTATTTTATTGTTAAGGAGAAAAGAATAACGCCCAAAAGGTTAAAGGAGGAAGAACTTGCCACGAGCTAGGAGTGGAAAAGTTACCCACAGACGACATAAAAAGGTACTTGAACTGACCAAGGGACACCGGGCGGCTAGACATAAGCTTTATAGGACGGCTCATGAGTCCATGCTTCATGCCTTAGATTATTCCTATTGTCATCGTCGTGAGCGGAAGGGAGATTTCAGAAAGCTCTGGATCACCCGCATTAATGCTGCGGCACGGGCTGGAGGACTTACTTACAGTCAGTTTATAGTCGGGCTAAAAAAATCAAATATAGAGATCAACCGCAAGATGTTAGCTGAGATGGCAGTTAAAGATCCTGAAGGTTTTGCTACATTAATAGCTTCGGTAACTGAGAATAAATCACCCAGCTTGTAATGACATTATGCCTGAAGAATCCCAGAATTTTGAGCAGGATAACACCACTTGATAATCAATGCTGGAACAACTCAAAGACCTTCATGCGCAAGCTCTCGATGAGCTAAATAAAGTTAATAATCCTCGGGAGCTGGAGTTGTGGCGTATCCGCCACCTGGGTAAGAAAAGCAGTTTAACTAAAGTTCTACGTTCTTTGGCAACCTTGCCCCTGGAAGAACGGAGAAAGGGGGGTGCCAAAGCTAATGAAATCAAGAAGGCTTTAGAGTCAAGCCTGGAAGAGAAGGAAAAATTACTACAGGAAGCCCTTTTTACCTCTCCTTTGGAATCCCAAAGATTAGACATTACCTTGCCTGGTCGGCCTCTCCCGACAGGGCGACTTCACCCCACCAATCAAGCACTTAACGAAATTTGCGATGTTTTCAAAAATATGGGCTTCCAGGTAATTGAGGGACCCGATGTGGAGTGGGATTACTATAACTTTGAAGCCTTAAATATTCCTCAACATCATCCGGCGCGAGATATGTTTGCTACCCTATGGATAGATGCAGGTTTGGAGGGGAAGGCTAGACTTTTACGCACGCACACTTCCCCAATGCAAATTAGATTGATGGAGAGGGAGCGTCCGCCAATAAGAGCCATAGTACCGGGGCGAGCTTATAGGTATGAAGCAACTGACGCTACTCACGAATCTATGTTTTATCAAGTTGAAGGTTTGGCTGTGGATAAGGGCATCACCCTTGCTGATTTAAAAGGCACTTTGTTTGACTTCTGCCGCTGCCTTTTCGGTGAGGAAAGGAAAGTGCGCTTCCGCTGCGATTACTTTCCTTTTGTGGAGCCCGGGGTGGAGGTAGCTATCGGATGCTCAGCTTGCGATGGGGCTGGCTGCCGGCTGTGCAGCTACAGCGGCTGGATTGAAATACTAGGGGCAGGGATGGTCCATCCCGACGTCCTGGCACGGGTCGATATCGACCCCGAGCTTTACAGTGGGTTTGCCTTCGGGTTGGGAGTTGAGCGTATACCCATGCTGCGCTATGGTATTGATGACATTCGTCTCTTTTATAGCAATGACCTCAGGTTTTTGAGGCAGTTCTGAATTTTCAAGGATTCATGGATATTGAGAATATAAAAGATAGTTATATTTTATGCAATATTGACCCCGATTTCGCAGTTGATGGGAGAGCAAATTTGAGATATGCTTGCGAATATAGATACGCGTCCCTCATGGAATTGAATCCGGAAGGTCTTGACCCATTCGACTATCTGAATTTTGCTAAATCAGATGTTTCTGCCAAAGACGTCAGAGGGGCTATAAATGCACTAGGGAATGCTAAAAAAGCCATTCATTTGACAGTTGATTGCTTCTTCGAAATATTAGGGTTGCTCAAAGCCTTCGGGAAGTCAGATTTTCCGACAAAATTAGATATTATTCAACAACTGGAAGCATTTCCGATAAATGTTACTAAAAATCTCAACAGCAAAAGAAATTATGTAGAGCACGAATACAGAACCATCGATATTAGTGAGGCAATTGATCTTGTTGACATAACAGAGATGTTCTTAAGATTATGTTAGCCCTTCCTAAAACATATGGTTATTGGTATTCACGTGGGGCTTAAAAACAACTCAAAGGATATCAGTTGGGTACTAGATCCTTACAAATCTCAAGTTAGCATTTATGAAAATTTGAATTCAAAATCATTTAATTCTCCGATGGGAATAATATATTATGCTTTTTCGAAGGATGAAAAAGATAGAATACTTTCAGAGACGATTGACATCAGAGATTCCAACTTAAATGATTGGTTGCCTTATATGAATACCCTTATCTACTGTACAAAAAGAGCGATAATTCCTACGAATCCGCCTTATGATTCCGCACACTATGAAAGATTAATGGTCTTTGAAAGAGTACAGATCTTTTTATAAGAGTTAGAGCATGAAAATATCTCTTAATTGGCTTAGAGATTATGTTGAGATAACCATCCCTGTTAAGGAACTAGCCGAACGACTAACCATGGCTGGCCTGGAGGTCAAAGGCATACAGACTATGGGTGGCACCTGGGATAATGTAGTGATAGGGGAAGTGATAGCATTAAATCCTCATCCTAATGCTGACCGCCTTAAGCTAGCTACAGTTGATCTCGGCACTGAGCAAGTCAGCACGGTTTGTGGTGCCCCCAATATCGGACTTGGTCAGAGGGTGACTTTTGCCCGTATAGGAGCCCGGCTTATAGACCCGCACACTGGAGAAGCTATAGTGCTAGAGCCGACTGAAATTCGCGGCGTCGCTTCCGAAGGCATGGTTTGCTCAGAGAAAGAGCTAGGGATTTCTGATAGCCACGAAGGCATTTTGGTATTGTCACCTGAAGCCCCCATAGGTACACCTCTCGGTGCTTATCTAGGCGATGTGATTTTAGACTTAGATGTGACACCTAACCGCCCGGATTGCTTATCTGTGATTGGCATCGCCCGAGAGATTGCCGCCTTAACTGATGAACCACTCCGTTTATTCCCGATTCATTACGAAGAATTAGAAGACTCGATAGACTCATTCGCCGCTGTCGACATAGCCGACTCAGACCTATGCCCTAGATATTGTGCAAGTTTAATTACTGGAATAAAGCTAGCCTCCTCCCCAAGCTGGCTGCAGCAGCGTCTGAATAGCTGTGGCATGCGTCCCATTAACAATGTGGTTGATGTTACTAATTATGTGATGTTGGAATATGGTCAGCCCCTGCATGCCTTTGATTATCATAAGCTTAAGGGCAGACAAATTATCGTTCGTAGGGCTGGAAGTGGTGAGACCATAACTACCCTCGATGGTTCAGAGCGTGCTCTTACCCCGGACATACTGGTTATTGCTGATAAAGAAGAAGCTGTCGCCGTTGCTGGAATCATGGGTGGGTTGGATTCCGAAGTCACGGACAAAACTGATGCTATCCTTCTGGAGTCAGCGAATTTCAACCAAGCTACCATTCGTCGAGGCTGTAGCCATCTTCAAGTTCAGAGCGAGGCCTCGATTCACTTTGACAAAGGGCTTAATAGCAAGCTTCCGCTAATACCATTGAAACGGGCAACTCAACTGTTACTGGAGCTAGCCGGTGGCAGAGCAGCCAAGGGCATAATTGATGTTTATCCCAGGAAATCGAAACCAAAGCCTATATTGCTTTCTGCCCAAGAAGTGAAACGCCTTTCGGGCTTGAAGGTCAATATTGATGAAATCCTTAAGGTGTTAAAAGCCCTGGGCTTTGAATGCCAAGAAGACGATTCAGGTTCGCAGATTTCGGTGTCTGTGCCTTATTGGCGCAGCGACGTTAAATGCTCTGCTGACCTCGTAGAGGAGGTAGTTCGCATCATTGGTTATGAAAAAATCCCAATCACTAGGCTTGGCTCTCCTCTGCCTCAACAAAAATCAAAATTGTCACCATCAGCCCAGCAAAGCAATCTCAAGGAAAAATTACGCAATATTCTGGCCGGCTTTGGCTTTCAAGAGATATTAACTTATTCTTTGGTCAGCCTGGAGAAACTGCAGAAGCTTTCCCCAAAGCTTGAGTTGAACATTTCGCCGTTGAAGGTAGCTAACCCGATGACGAGGGAACAAGAATACCTGCGTACCAGTTTAAGGGCTGGTCTTCTATCCACGTTGGCACATAACCAAAAATTTGAGCAGACAGGCATAAGGCTCTTTGAAATTTGCAAGGTATTCTTGCCGCGAGGCAAGGATTTGCCCGAGGAAAGGGAGATGCTTTGCGCCGTGCTCAGTGGCCCAAGGGCAGAATTATCCTGGCAAGCTGACAACGAGCCGCTCGATTTCTTTGACGCCAAGGGGGTAGTGGAAAATCTCCTGAACCAGTGGGGACTGAAAGCAAGTTTTGATACTGGCGGTGATGAAATTCTATTCCCGGGAAGAAGGGCCGACATAATTGTTGAAGATGACAGGGTTGGTATTGTAGGAGACGTGCATCCCATGGTAGCACAAGCTTTTGAGCTTTCTAACGCTGTTTGTCTTATAGAAGTTGACCTGGAGAAACTGCTGACCATGATTACCGGGACAAAGGAATACCAACCTATCTCACGGTTTCCCAGTGTAACCAGAGACATCGCTTTGGTAATAGATGAGCAAGTGAGCTACCAAACAGTGGAGAACATAATCCAAAGCTTCCCGCTAGCGACAAAGGTGACTCTCTTTGACTGTTATCGGGGTGAGCAAATAGCCGAAGGCAAGAAATCTTTTGCCATAAGGATTATCTACCAATCACCCAGCCATACCTTGACCGACGAGGAAGTTGATCAATTTCAAGAACGGATGCTAGGTAGACTACATCGGGAACTCGGCGCTACTCTGAGAAGTTGAGTTAGCCAGGGAAAAGAAGCAGAATCTAAGAGATGAACTTCCTCTCCGAGTTGGAATTGGGAATAATACGCATAAGCAACGAGACCTTTTACAATATTTTTGGAATATTTAAGGAAAAACTATTGACATTCGAGTAATGATGACTTATTCTTTTATGAAATATGGCAGCAGAGAGTAAAAGAAAACTATATTTATATCTGGCTATTGCCTGCTTTCTCGGCATTATCGCCATATTTGTTTTGGAGTATATACTGTGAAAATAGAACGTAACGGGGTGGAGCGGCGGATAGGAGTTACTTATCGATGAGAAATTATATTTTGTACGGCTTCGGTATCGCGCTATGTATCTCTGGCATAGTATACCTGGCTGCCGAGTATGTGGAATACCTTTCTGACTGGGGCAAATTGGGGTGCCTCATCCTCTTGATAGGCTTATTTTCCTTTTTAGGAAGACACTTTCATGCATTAGGGCGTTAGCTTAGATGTTATATTTTATAGGTACAGTTTTAGTGATAGCCTTTATTGTATGGCTGATTCGGCGTGCAGCCAAGAAAAAAGCAATTAAGGCTTATATGGTACTGTACGGGCTCTCCTGTATGGCAGGCATATTCACCCTGGCCTTCTTTCTGACTATGGACATATCCACAATGATTAAGATACTGGTTTGCATCATCTTTGGGGTCGTCTTGATATTCCTTGCTGCTCGACTACAACAGCGAGCTAAAGCCAATCAGGATTGAGACCTTGCAGCCTCATCCAAAATCTTCTTCACCCGTACCACCAAGTTTTCCAAAGGCAAAAGCTGAGTTTCTTTCTCCGTGCGCCATTTTGCCTCTATGCTCTGGCTTTGTAATGTGCGTGGGGATAAGGTCAATCGCAGTGGTATTCCCAGCAGATCAGCATCATTGAATTTAACACCTGGGGAGTCGTCACGGTCATCGAAAAGCACTTCAATGCCTTCTTTTTGTAATTCTTGATAAAGCCTTTCTGCCGTAGGGAGGACTGTTGACTTATCCAGATGCAGAGGACAAAGGTAGACTTGATAAGGGGCTACGGAGAGCGGCCAGATAATGCCTTTGTCATCGTGGCTTTGTTCTATTATGGCAGCCA
>Ga0209978_10000780_pt1 | contig 12591 bp, 17 predicted proteins | sample BentaG_FD_182805 | JGI IMG/M metagenome (GOLD analysis project Ga0209978, IMG submission 182805) | Deep subsurface microbial communities from South Atlantic Ocean to uncover new lineages of life (NeLLi) - Benguela_00093 metaG (SPAdes)... | ecosystem: Environmental > Aquatic > Marine > Oceanic >...
AGGCATTGTCCCCATACGACGAAAGCGTATTTATCGTAATTCTCGTTGGAATATTTGTCTTCTTTCTGCTTGAAAAATCTCTTTGGAAACACTGCCATGAAAAAGAATGCCCAGTTCATCCCTTTGCGTATCTAAACCTGTTCGGTGATGGCTTACACAATTTTATTGACGGCTTGATTATAGCGGCAAGTTTCCTCGTCAGCATTCCGCTGGGAACTGCTACTACCCTGGCGGTTATCTCTCATGAAGTACCGCAAGAAATAGGGGATTTCGGAATACTTGTTTATGGGGGTCTCAGTAAAAACAAGGCATTGTTTTACAACTTTTTAACAGCCATAACAGCCATTGTTGGAGCAACATTTATGTACGCTTTGTACGTTTTTTCTCCGTTTATTCCAAATATGGCCTATCTGCTAGCATTTGCCGCTGGTAGTTTTATCTATATAGCAACCACAGACCTTATCCCGGAATTGCGAAAAGAAAGAAATCTAACTATTTCGATTGTACAAATTATTCTACTTTTAGGTGGCATAACGTTCATGTGGGTGATCAAAACAATTTAGATAAAGCATCCAGCTAACAATCATATTTTGTGTTCGAGTAATTCTTCACCAATTTTCCGAATGGTTGCCACAGCGCTTGAACCCTTTACATATTCTAGTGGCGTCTCCCCCTTCACGTCTGCTTTCAATATCTGTTCGTCATATGGAATCAACCCCAGTAAGGGAAACTTGTTGTCAGCAGCGAATCGTTTAATTGGTTCAGCCTCATCCGAATTCGCAACCTTGTTTCCGATTATGAAAATTTTTTGTACACCTGTATCCATGGCTAGACTGTGAATCTTCCTCGCGGTTTCCATAGACTTTAAGCTTGGATCAGTGATTATGAGCATCGTGTCAACATGCTTCGCGGTTCCCCGACCCATGTGTTCTACTCCCGCCTCCATATCCATAACTACAGCTTCATCCCGCTCCACTAGCAGATACCGAAGCAGTTCCCTGAGCACAGCGTTTGCGGGGCACATACACCCTGAGCCGGCTGATTTGATGGTTCCCATAACGAGCAGGTTTACACCATATGGAGACTTTACACTGAATTTTTCAACGATATCATCTACGCTGAAGCTGAGGCGATACACTCCTCCGATACCAGTTGAGGTTTTCTGTTCAATCAACTGAGTGTTCTCGGAGATTGGAACAATTTTGTTCGCTTGATTAAGAGGTATGCCTAAAGTTATGGCTAAATTGGGAGATGGGTCAGCATCGATCGCCAAAACCTTGAAACTTTTTTCTACAAAAAATTTGGCTAGAACACCTGCAATGACGGTTTTGCCGACCCCGCCCTTGCCCGTAACAGCGATCTTCATGTAAAACCCAGGATGGACTCAGCTAGATGAGGATAGGACAAGACGTTCCGAGTTCACGTCGACCTCCACGATTTTGCAGTTTTCAATTTCTTTGGAAATTCCTAACACGTCTTTAAGAATTACCTTGTTTCCATCAACCTTCGCATAAACTGCGTCTTTAAACACGGTTTCTCCTTTTATTAGAACATTAAACTCGCACATTTCCCTTTTCCTCAAATTGCTTTATCATTTCACCTAATATAAGGCTTCTTTAGCTCTAGGAATCTATAAACGATTTCAACTTCTCATAGGCTTCCTCTGGCTTTGTGAAACCCATAACATGTTTTTCGAAGGGGCAGATACCCGTTCTTTCATAGTTGAGAATGTTTGGAACACGATTTTCAAACTGATAAGAAATCTCGTTTTCTTTAAGCATTTTCTCTCCCTCTTCACTTATGGTGACCGCAAACACCGAAGAAGCTTTAAAGTAAGCGCAAAGCATGGCAGCCGCGCGCCCAACAATGTTATCTGCCACAGAAGACCCAATTAACTGTTTACCCAACTTCTCTATAGCTTGTAATAGGCCGCGTATTCCTTGGGATTTAGTCGCAAAAATGATCCGGCCATCTTTGACTATGAGCAGATTGAACTTCTTTTCTTTCAGTCTTTGCTCGGCAAGTTTTAGGTCTTTCATCTCTAATTCTCTTAACGTGAAAGTATACGCTTTAAAAAAGCTTTATTTGTTCTCTATAGTGAACAGCTCTTCTTCGGGCATAGAGGCAATCATACTGGCAAGTTTCTGTGTCTCCTCTTGTGAAACATTCTCGGAAAGCAATCTGTTTTTTAACCTGCTGAAAGTGGTTGGATTAACAGTAACGGTTACTTTCTCTCTTTGTTGGAGTTCGAATTCTGCTGCGATTTCCGGAGAATCAATTAACTTCAGTTTTTGGTTTCCAATGGTACATTTGGTTGCCACTTGGATTCCGTCTATGACGCAGGAAAATGGAACATGATACTTTAACATTGCTGTGACACGTAGTTTATTGTCGTTCTCTTTCGCCTTCAGTTCTCTAACACCGATAAGCCCCATTCTTACCCCTATCACGAGAAAGGGACCTAAATGTCCATGGAATTCCGCAGCCTTCTTTAGGATGGTGTCTAATTTATGTTCTTGTTTAAATGTGGCCAATTTGAGTCTCACTCCTTAATTGAGAGCTTATGGGGCTATGGCTATAAGTTTTAATTGTTTTACGCCTTTCTTTGTTATCAGCGCCTGTGTCAGTCTCCTAACTTCTTTTGTATCTCCCTTAACGGCTATTATTTCTAAACATTTATTTTGGGTCAGATGGATGTGCATGGTGGATGAGACTACATTTTCGAACTTATGTTGAACTTGCATTATCTTGCTTAACAAACCTGGTTTGTCTACATAATAAAGCATAACAATAGCGCCAACTATTTTTTCAGCCTCTTTATGCATCCACTTATATTCGCTGATGAAATTTCGTATGGCATCATGAACGGCTTTTGATCGGCTAACGTATTGCATGTTCCTCCAAACTTCATCTAGCTCTCTTACTAACGTGGGTGGGAGTGACACGCTAAACCTTACTACTCTTTGTTTCTGTGGCATGCTATCACTCTGAATTATTGATATGGAGGTAAAGCTTTTATATTTAGTGTTACCATTATTGACTTTCGTAACACCAAATCCCAGAGAGCCTAATTTCATGAAGGCAAAAATCCTAACATTCGCAGCCCTCATGGCAGCATTAACAAACATTCTTTCAGTTCCACCAATAGCCATTCCGGTAACTGTAGGAACCTTTGAAACATCAATTCACTTATCGCAATTACCGATTTTTATTTCCGGAATACTTGCTGGACCCGCAGCTGGACTAATAGCTGGGGCGGTAGGCGGTTTGTACATGAGCTTTATGAGAATTCCGTTTATTATTGGTGGACTCGCCATACTGGGATATACTAGCGGACTTTTTGCCAAAAAGTTGAGACCGTTCTTTTCAGGAATTCTAGCATGGTGTGTACAGGCACCTTATGTTGTTATTACTGATTACATCTGGTTTACCCTGTTCCTGCAGAGACCACAAACAGTGGTTTGGGGAATTGTCATACCTATCATGATAAAATTAACAATTGAAGCTATAGTCTGCTCAGTTTTAGCCGAAATTTTAATTCCCTTTATCAAAAGAGCAAGAATATCATTTTAATCCTAACTCATAACTTAAAGTCTCTAATGAAATACTCCAGAAAACCTAGGTTTTTGGAAACTCGTGATGGCATCTTGGACACATAATTAGCCTACAGCGTTTTTTAAAGAAACATGCTTGACAAGCTGTTTCTCCCTCTTCCCAACTGAATTTATAACCACACAAAGGACAGCGATATACTTGTTCACCCTTTCGATCAGCAGCTCCCTTATCCAAACGAGTGGAGACCCCGAAAGTTGTCGAAACGTCATCAGGAGGCTTTGACATCATTTCCCTCATCCTCCTCCTAAGCCTAAATAGGGAACCACACGGTAGGCGATTCCACCAACGACGATGGCGAGAACTATGGTGAAAATCATCAATAACACCGCGTTTTTCCAACCCAATTCCTTGCCGAGTACGGCTACGGTTGCCACGCAGGGAATGTAGATGGTGACGACCAGAGCGAAAACAAATATTTGGAGAGGCGTCATGAAGAATAATAGGTTTTCAGCGCTTGGGCCAAATTGTGCTATAGCCAATACTACTAGCAACTCGAGGGTTAACTCCTTGCGTAGAATACCTAGTATTAGGCAGACTCCAGCCACTGCGGGGAGCCCCAAAACTCCATAAACAACAGGTTCCATAGGCTCAACAATGGCTAATAAGTATCCCATCTCATAAAAGGCTCCAAGTGCTAGGCTTCCCAATGCTACGATTGGGAAAGCCAACAAAGCGAAGTCTCTGAATCTAAACCAAGTTTTCTTTGCAATAGAGGAAGCGGAAGGAATTCGAAAGGGGAACAGTTCCATTCAAACAAAGCACTCCAATTATGGCTTCACTCCATAATTGTCTTACGCGCAAATTTTTTCTCGTGTTTATATGAGTTAGCGCAATATTTGCAACAGAAGGCTGTTTCTTTTCCATCTATGACTTCATGGTAACCTCCTTCGTAGACTTTGCATCCGCAGTGGGTGCAGACTTCGAGACTGGGTTCTATGGCTATGGAAATTAGGTTGGCAAATCTTTTGAACAGTCTTGTGCAGAGTTCTCTTCCTTCAGCAGTGAGTTCAAACACTTTTCGTTCTTTCTCACCTATTGGCTTAACCGTGTGGTTCACTAGGCCTTTTTGTTCAAGATGCTTTAGAAACGGATAGACAAGGCTGGGGCTGATTTCTTTTCCTATGCGTTTTCTGAACTTGCTGATTATGCTGTAGCCATGAGTTGAGCCTTCATATAAGATGGTGAGTATGTAGAATCGAGAAAAATCTGAAATGAACTCGTCAACATCGGGCTTCATATTTAACACGCCTTTAGATATATCTTTAAAAGAAATATTTATATATTTCTGCAACCAAATGCCCTAATAGCAACGAAAAAAGGAGAACCTACAATGACCAAGGAAAGCAAAAAATTTGTTCTCGATATTGGCGGGATGAGTTGCGTTACTTGTGCACAAACAATAGAAAAACGGTTGTCCAAGTTGAAGGGCGTAACTCGTGCAACAGTTAATTTTGCAGCTGAAAAAGCGATTGTGGACTACGATCCGAGTATTGTAAATCAGAAAACTATCGAGAATGCTATCGTTGAAGTAGGCTATAAGGTGATACATGAAAGCGTTTTTCTCAAGATAACTGGCATGAGTTGTGTCACGTGCGCACAGACTATAGAGAAGGCCCTAAACGAGAAAGAAGGCATATACAAAGCCAGCGTCAACTTCGCAATAGAAAAGGCGACGGTTGAGTATAATCCGGAACAAATCAGCGTAGCGGGAATTAGAAAAGTTATACAAGATGTGGGATACGACGTCATTGAACCTGAGGAAGGCCTGGAAGATAGAGAGAAAAGTGAAAGAGAAAGAAACATTCGCATACTAAAGTACAAATTTGCGTTTTCTGCAACGCTCAACATACCCGTAGTGCTTTACAGTTACATGAACCTTCTCCCCTTTACTCTTCCTACTCTCCCTATAGAGAATTTCGTACCTCTCCTTTTGTTCCTTTTGACCACCCCAGTCCATTTCATAGTTGGACACGGTTTCTTTGTAGGTGCTTATAAAGCGCTGAGAAACAAAAATCCAAACATGGATGTACTAGTCGCGATAGGAACCTCAGCAGCGTACTTTTACAGCGTTGCTGTCACCTTCACGGGTGGAAGGTTCCTGTATTATACAACAGCCGTGTCGCTTATGACATTTCTCATTTTGGGCAAACTGATGGAAGCCATAGCCAAGGGCAGGACATCAGCAGCTATCAGGAAACTTATGGGGTTGCAGGCTAAGATGGCGAGGGTTGTTAGAGACGAAAAAGAGATGGAGATTCCAATGGAAGATGTTCAAGTCGGAGACATCGTGGTGGTTAGGCCTGGAGAGAAAATACCCGTGGATGGTGTAGTGATCCAAGGATATTCGGGAGTGGATGAAAAGGTGATCACTGGCGAAAGCATACCAGTCGAGAAGAAGGTGGGCGACGAGGTCGTCGGAGCCACCATGAACAAAACGGGCATGCTCAAGTTCAGAGCAACAAAAGTGGGAGCTGATACGGTTCTAGCCCAAATCATAAAGCTGGTTGAGGACGCGTTGGGTTCCAAAGCACCCATCCAAACGTTAGTGGATGCGGTGGCAGCACGTTTTGTCCCAGCCGTCATAGTAACCGCAACGCTTTCGTTTCTTGTGTGGTATTTCGTAGGAATGGGCTTCATATTCGCCCTCACTGTATTCATTGCCGTGTTAATCATTGCATGCCCATGCGCTATGGGCCTCGCCACCCCAACCGCCATCATGGTTGGTGTCGGAAAAGGAGCAGAGAATGGAATCTTAATCAAAAGCGGAGAAGCCTTAGAAACAGCTCACAAACTGCAGGCCATTGTATTCGACAAGACGGGAACGCTGACGAAAGGGGAGCCAGAAGTCACAGACATCGTTACTATCACACCTCCAATTGGCAACCCATCGCCAACTGCGCGAGAGGTTAAGGCATTAAGTGAGGAGCAGTTGTTGCGGCTTGCCGCGGTAGCAGAGAAGAGCTCTGAGCATCCTCTTGGAGAAGCTATAGTGAGGAGAGCGATGGAGAGGGGAATCAAAGTTACAGATCCAGAATTCTTTAACGCCATACCTGGGCACGGCGTGGAAGTGAAGTACAACGGCAGGGAGATATTGCTCGGCAACCGAAAGTTGATGAAGAAAAAGGACATAGACATAGGACGCCTTGAGGAGAAAATGAAGGCGTTGGAGGAAGATGGGAAGACGGCGATGCTCATGGCTGTAGACAAGAAGGCTGTTGGCATAATTGCCGTGGCTGACACTTTAATGGAGTATTCCACTGAAGCGGTGAAGACGCTTCAGAAGATGGGTCTTGAAGTGATCATGCTTACAGGAGATAACGAAAGAACAGCGAATGCTATCGCAAAACAGATAGGAATGAACCGAGTATTGGCAGAAGTGCTTCCAGGGGACAAGGCTAAAGAGATAAAGAGGTTACAAGAGGAAGGCAAAATAGTGGCTATGGTTGGCGATGGAATAAATGACGCTCCAGCCCTAGCGCAGGCAGACATCGGAATAGCCCTTGGCAGTGGAACAGACGTGGCGATGGAGACAGGAGACATCGTGTTAGTTAAAGATGATTTGAGAGATGTGGTCATCGGCATCCAGTTAAGCAGAGCCACCATGAGAAAGATCAAGCAAGGCTTGTTTTGGGCATTCGCCTACAACACTGCCCTCATCCCTGTAGCCGCTGGCATCTTATACCCATTCATGTCCATTTTGCTGGATCCTATCTTCGCGGCAGCGGCAATGGCAACTAGTTCAGTATCCGTGGTTACGAATGCCTCGCTACTAAAGAGGTTCAGACCCAAAATACAAAAAAGCCATGGAAAAGATTGATAATCAAAAGTTAAAGGAGGTGCGAATGGATGGCGAAGGACCCTGTTTGTGGGATGGAAGTGGACGAGAAAACAGCTAAACATAAGACAGAGCATATGGGAAAGACCTATTACTTCTGCGCAGCCGGTTGCAAAGAAGCGTTTGAAAAGAACCCCCACAAATACACGCATATGTGAAATTGGAGAACAGTTGTCATGGAAAAAGTTCTGTTTGTTTGTGTCGAAAATGCTTGTAGAAGTCAGATGGCGGAAGCGGCCTTCAACAAACTAGCCTCAGGAAAAGCGATAGCAATGAGTGCTGGAACCAAGCCATCAAACATGGTAAATTCAAAAGCGATCGAAGTAATGAAGGAGATTGGAATAGACCTAACCAAACAAAAGCCAAAGCTGTTGACTCAAGAAATGATTCAGAAGGCGGATAAGCTAATAACGATGGGCTGTGAAGCTGATTTTTGTCCAGCGCCCTCTTTGCAGACAGTAGACTGGGGCATTGAGGATCCATCTGGAAAATCCATTGAGAAGTTCAGAGAAGTTAGAGTTAAGATTAGGCAAAAAGTTGAAAAGTTGATCGAAGAAATGAAACTGGCGTAAACGCATCGCTCACTAGACTATGGGTCTTGAGGCGACCATGGTTACAGTGTCTGTTACACTTGGAATCTGTCGTAGAATATCGAATATGAATCAAATCTGGTGAAACCACAGAATCCCATTGATTATTTTTTGCGTTTCAGAATTCTTTTCTTGATTTCTTCCGCTTTTTTCTCCAGTTCCTTTAGTATGTCTGGTGGCGGAGGCTCTGGCACATGTTTTTTCACCAACACAAATTATGAAATTGACTATATTAAGAAGGGCAACATAATAATTTTTTTGCAGCCCCACAAATGTTATCATTTTCTGGGCTTGACATGCTTAAGGCGTGCTGCTGTAATGTATCTGAACGCGACTTCGTCCAATTACAGAATGCCAAGCTTGATCGCTATGTCCACCGCCTTGTAGTTGGGATGAAGTTTCACGAATGCTTTTTTTTCACCCTTAGGCGTAATCGCAACGTTGACCTTTTCCACCAACACTTCATAGAGTTCCTCTATTGCTCGTTTGATGTCTGCCTTTGTAGCAGCAAGGTTAACAACAAAAACCAGTTTGTTCTCGGTTTCAAGGATACGACTTGTAACTTCGGTCATGATCGGATATAAAACAACTTCGTAAGGGTTCATTTCTATTCTCCTCCAAACAGCTTATCCAGCTTTTCGATAGCTGAACTAGTCCACACGGTAAGTCTCCCAGGATGAGTCCCAGGCGCCAAAAGCTCAACGTTTAAGTTGTCCACAGTAACGATGTCTACTCCAGGGATGTTGCGGCTTGCCTTGGTGATGCCATCATTTTTTGTGATTACAAGTAAAGGCCCAATTGCCTGCTTCATTTTTCGACCACGCCTCTTGCCCTTCCCAGCTCGAACCTTTCGGCTCTCCTTAACTCGATAAACATCTGGCCACACACCGAGCTGGATAAAGATCTTCTCCACCTCTTGAGTTTTCTTTAAGTTTTGAATTTCATCCACGATGACCAGTGGAAAATCGGGAACGTTGTCAGTCATATGTCCTCTCAAGGACACTCTGTCTTTAGACGCGGTTGCTGCCACAGCCGAGCGCAAAGCCAGCCGCATCTCCTTGCGTGGAATCTTTTTCTCAATTTTCTTCTCCGCCACTGGAGGATGTGTGGCTCTGCCACCCACAGTGAAGGGAGCTAAAGCACCTCGTTGGCTTCCTTTCAATCTTGGAATGCGGGCAATTCCAAGGCCCGTTCCCATAGATTCTGCTGTTGTTCGTTTGCCAGCGAAAACATCTCGACCTTGCGGCTGAAAACGGTGAGACTGAATGGAGATCACTGCTCGTTTTATAACGTCTGGTCTAACAGGAGTTTTGAATACAGCGGGTAGGCGAAGTTTACCTGTGACTTTTCCATCGAGATCAAATATCTTAGCTGAAACCTTGCCCACCTTTTCATCCCTTCCATTTACCCTTGTGGCGACTCAAGTGAGATATGAGTGATTTTCGGCGGAGCTTCAGAGACATCCCTAGGTGGGCGAGCTGGATATCGTAGCCGTATAAGACGTTTGGCTGGGCCAGGTAAGCTTCCGTCCAACAAAACGTAGGTTCCTCGAACAAGACCGTATCGTAAGAAACCTCCTTTTGGAGAAACTTCGCTTCCGTCGCTGCCAATTTTTAGTATGCGCTTGTTGTACTCAGTTCTCTGGTGGTAGCCCATCTGACCTGCCCTAGGAACCGTATAAAGAACACGAGGGGGGTGCCAAGAACCGATGGCAGCAACACCCCGCTTAGTTTTTCGAGACTTACGCGGCAAAATTTTGATGCCCCAACGCTTCACTGGACCTTGAAAGCCCTTTCCCTTGGTTATAGAAACAACGTCTATGAACTGCCCTTCCTTAAAAACTTCAGTGATTGAAATCGTTTTCCCCAATAACTTCTTTGCGTATTCAAACTGTTCCTCAACAGAACCTCCATCAATCTTAATCTCCATCATATCCATCTTTTTCTTAGGAACCGCAACTAGTTTGGGCTGAGTGATAGTGAGGAGTCGAAACTCTGTGATTCTGTCCAAGTTTTCCTCAATTTTTTTCAGGCTTTGATTAGGATCAGAGTTTTTGGGTAATGTGAGGGCGCGTTTAAGGTCTTTTGGGGGTTTTTTCATCCACGCCTCAGTAAAAGTCTGTAAACCATACTCGTTTTTTATGTATGCTCGGATGGCGCACACTTGGATGGGTGGAGCATCTAAAATGGTGGCTGGGCGAACAATTTCTTTGCCGAAGTCTGGGGTGCCCTCTTTGTCCTCTATAATAAAAACATGGGTCATACCTGCTTTGTAGCCTGCAAATCCCAGTAGAGTTGGACCATGTTCCACACTAGGCCAAAAATGGATCTTACCAACTTCACGTGCGGCACGTCCTCTAGGCAAATAGGCTAATGAACCTCTTCTGGGAGCGTGCTTTTTTCTGTGACCCATCAGTGTAACCTTCTTTCCTTTTCTTCCCGATTCAGCATCGCCTTTGTTTCAATGAGCGTTGAGTTATAAATGTTACGAAATCCGCACTAGCCATTTCAACCATGCTTTAGTCTGTTTGATTGGTAAAAATATTGTGCTACTAGCACAATCAACCAGCCACTTATGACGATAACCGTGGCTGGAAAAGCTTGAACATTAAAGTTTAGCAGAACAGTTTGGAACACCAAGAAAACAACGGCTATCGCCATGGCAGACGCTAACCCAAGCTTCCTTCCATATTTTTGTGCAGTTTGAATGCTGAGGAGTCCAGATAGAAAAAAGTCGCCTAACCCAAGAGCGAAAAGTCCTCCCACATACGGGAAGGTTGGAAGTATAATCATCACAGGTAACCGCAGCTCCACTAATATCCTACCTGACTCCACCATGTGCCCAGTAACGAGAACCTGAACAACATCTACAATAGTTATCAGACCAACGAAGACGGCAGTTGTTTTCCACTCGAACAAACTGCCCAACAAAACTGAGACCAAGATGGCGAAAACTATTCCGAAGACATTAAAAACCCAATATACTCCGAAGACATTAAACATCCAATAGGGGGAAAAAAAGATGGCTATGAACAGAGCTGGAGGTAGAAACGACAAGTACCATTTTGGTGCAACCAAATACGTGAACAAAAACAGAAGTAAGGAGTAAGTGGACATAAAAAAAATCATTACAGCTTTGTCAGGAATTAACAACAAAACAGATGCCATAATGCCTGTGGCAACAACCATAATAACCGCGTAGCGATAATCAAGTTTCCTTTCTTCGAAAATAGATTCACCTCGCATTTCATACTTGGAGTGAACGTAAAGCGTGGCTGCTGTGACCAAGAAAAGAACTGTAGGAAGCACTACATCAAACATCAGATGTCACTCACCATCCAATAGATTCAAAGCCGCTAGAGAGGCGTATACTGCTTCTTCAGTTCTAACCGTTTCGGTTCCCTGACCCGGAACAGTGTTTATTATGAAGTGCACAACTTCATCCAGATTAAGGCGTTCACGCGCTACGATTTCATATAACCCTTGAGTTGGCGCACCGAACGTTACCAATGTTCTGCGAGAGCTTTTCCACCGTCTCACCAACTCGTCCTTAACCTCTCTTAGAGGAACACCGCGTCGAGAGGTGGCGACCACCAAGTCAAAGACTCGATTTTTTAGCAGTTGTCCAAACGAGAGATTTAGAGCAGTCACGCGGTAGCCCCAGTACGTTTTGATTTCTTTACGATTCGCTAACGCAGCTTTAGGATGTTTCCCTAACTCCGTGACTCTCACGGTTACTCGACTGTTGACTGAAAGGTGTTTGTTGGGAACCAGCACTGGACGCTCTACCCCTATGTCTACGAGTGACCCGCCCTTACCAAAGGATGTTACTACGCCTTCTCGATGTTCTCCAACCGTTAGGTTTTCTGTTCGATCTGAAAGTGGATGATGAGGAGTGCGCAGAGGAGGCAGCACACCCGCATACCGCAGTTCCGGCTTAATCTTGAACAGTTTTTTGCGCAGGTACTGAGGAGTCTCCATGTAAGAGAGGACTGTACTAATTAACTCTGTGTCTCGGATCTGATCAACATTAGGAAGGTCAGGAAACACAATGACCTCATCTACACGAAAGATAGCGGCTGCCCTCCCTATCAACCCGACCCTAAAGGTCTTCTCTCGAAGATGTGGAACATCTAAGACCAGAGATGCAGGTATCGCTATGGAGAGCTCACAGTGACGCTTCAACGGAATAGACTTTTGACTTTTAGCGTTCATCAGCGTTAACCTCAAAAGCTTTTACAACCAACCTCATTTCTAAAGTTTATTGAAGAGGGAAAGAAGAATATGGAAAAGCAAAGCGTGGTTGCGTGAAAAAATGGGCAAAACTACTGTTTTAGACCAGTTGGAAAAAATTAAGAGCATTGATAAGAGCAACATGTTGGGGCACTGCGTTAAAACCCATGAGTATTGCGAAGACGCTGTAAGACTGGCTGAACAAGTCTCAGTTAGTTATGGAAAGCCCCAACGCATCCTAATTGCGGGCATGGGAGGCTCTGCCATAGGTGGAGAAATACTTCGAGACTGGCTACTGAATGAGCTTCCAATTCCCATA
>Ga0209978_10000782_pt1 | contig 12582 bp, 15 predicted proteins | sample BentaG_FD_182805 | JGI IMG/M metagenome (GOLD analysis project Ga0209978, IMG submission 182805) | Deep subsurface microbial communities from South Atlantic Ocean to uncover new lineages of life (NeLLi) - Benguela_00093 metaG (SPAdes)... | ecosystem: Environmental > Aquatic > Marine > Oceanic >...
CAGCTTCAATGTTTAGTTAAATGGGAGGTGAGAATGTATGGCGAAAGATCCTGTTTGCAAGATGGAAGTGGATGAGAACACGGCAAAGTGCAAGACAGAGCATATGGGAAAGACCTATTACTTCTGCGCCCCTGGATGCAAAGCAGCATTCGAAAAAGACCCCCACAAATATATGCACATGTAAAGCAGAAGCGTTTAGGAGTGCAACATTGAATGACACTTGACATTGTTGGTCTAGGGCATCTATTATACGATATCAGATGCTACGTCAACGATTTCCCATTACCCGACAAGCTAGCGGTGATCATGGGACGCCTAAAATTCAGCGCTGGCGGCTCAGCTGCAAACTCAACGGTTGCGGCTTCAAAGCTTGGACTGAAAAGCGGAATAATTGGAAAAGTTGGATTCGACGAGTACGGCTGGAGTGTTATCCAAAGCCTTCGCACCCAAAAAGTGAACCTAGACCACGCATTAGTTGATTTTCAAAACCCCACAGGAGTCTCGCTTATCACTGTGAACAGAAAAGGAATACCACAATTTGTCCAGATGATAGGCGCGTCTGAGCCCATATGCCCCGAAGAAATACGCCCAAACTACATCGAAGATGCCCGACATCTCCACATGACAGGGCTAAACCTAGAAGCGCTGGTGAAAGCAGCCGAAATCGCAAAAAACTCTAACCTAACCGTTTCTTTTGACCCGGGACGCAAGAAATCTGAATTAGGATACAAAACGTTAATGCCAGTATTAAAGAACGTTAATATCGTGTTTGTAAACAGAAAAGAAGCAAGGACTCTCCTAGCTGCTGACGCCGACGAGCCTATTTTAAACGTTATGGAAAAGATGAAAAGTAAAATTGGAAAGGATAAAACCTATATTGTTAAGGGCGGTGGAGAAGACGTTCTTGCGTATTCGCCGGGCACGGAATTTTCGGTTTCTACATTCAAAATGAAGGTTATAGACACGGTGGGCGCTGGTGACACTTTTAACGCAGGCTTTCTAACAGCCTTTCTCAAAGGAAAAAGCCTACAAGACTCTGTAATCTATGGAGTTGGATGCAGCGCAATCAAATGTACAAGAGAAGGCGCCCAATCTTCACCAAGCAGGTTGGAGCTTGAAAAGTTCCTCGCAGAAAAAAGTGGTGTAAAGTTAAGGAAGTTATCTTCTTGAAACCTAGACTTTTCAATACGGAACATTGATAATCTGTGTTTTCCCTGAAATGAAATCTTTATTCAAGTATTAATGGAAGCATCTCCCGAAGTTGTCTAATTTCCTTTGATACTTTATTCTTTTGATGGGTCAATGATGTTCAGTGGTTCTAATAATCGCGATAAGAGCCAAAGTAATTAAGAAGTTTCAATTACCTATGAACGGTTGACTTCGATTAAGAGGTTTTGAGAAATGGCTAGAGACCCCATCTGTGGAATGCCTTTGGATGCGAAGGATGCAAAATTCAAGGTGCAAGTGAGGGGAAGAACGTATTACTTCTGCAGGGAATATTGCATACATACTTTTTTGGAAGAAAACAGAATAGCATATTTCTCAATGGAAATCGGGTTAACTGACGATATCCGCACCTATAGTGGGGGTTTGGGAATCCTAGCGGGTGACACGATAAGATCTAGCGCAGACTTGAAAATTCCGTTTGTTGCGGTTTCGCTCATCAACAAAAAAGGCTACCTGAAGCAAGAAATCACCAGAGAGGGAAAACAGATCGAACACCCAACTGAGTGGACGTCATCCAAATTCATGAATGAACTGCCAACCCAAATCATGGTGCAAATTGAAGGCAGAGAAGTGAGAATAAAGGCCTGGCTCTACGACCACCAAAGTTTGACAGGAGGACTCGTCTCCATCCTCTTTCTTGACACCGATGTCGAAGGCAACGCTCCTGAGGATAGAGAGATTACTTCTTTCTTGTATGGGGGTGACGAGAGATATAGGTTGAAACAGGAAATCGTCTTAGGAATGGGTGGGGTAAAAATGCTTGAAGCATCCGGCTTCAAAGTTAGAAAATATCACATGAATGAGGGCCACTCAAGTCTCCTAACTCTGGAGTTGCTGCGAAAAAATGATATGAACCCAGATAAGGTTAGAGACCTCTGCATATTTACTACTCACACTCCAGTTGAAGCGGGACACGACAAATTTCCTTATGATCTCGTTCAGGAGACAATGGGAGAAATAGTTCCTCTGGAAACTCTGAAAGGACTTGGGGGCCAAGATAGGTTAAATCTGACACTTCTTGCTCTGAACTTGAGTAAATACGTCAATGGCGTCGCTAAAAGACACAAGGACTTCTCTATGAAGTTGTTTCCAGGGTATCATATTTCAGCGATAACTAACGGTGTCCATTCATTCACTTGGACTTGCGATAGCTTCAGAAAATTATATGATAAGTATTTACCTGGATGGGCAAATGAACCAGAGTTGCTAGTTAGAGTGGGCAGTATCCCGGATGAAGAGATTTGGCAGGCGCATATGGAAGCAAAAGAAAAACTTGTGGATTTCGTTAGCGAAAAAACGAATGTCAATCTGGATCGGGATATTCTGACTTTAGGGTTTGCTCGGAGGGCAACTGCATACAAAAGACCGGTTTTGTTGTTTTCGGATCTGGGAAGACTTAGAGAAATTAACAACAAAGGACGGATACAGGCGATTTTTGCAGGCAAGGCCCATCCTAAGGACTTGTCGGGAAAGCAGTTGATTGAGGAAATTTACGGTCATATCGAGAAGCTTAGAAACGTGATCAAGATTGTTTATTTGGAAGATTATGATATGCAGATGGCGGCTAAGCTTACTTCTGGTGTAGATGTTTGGTTGAATACTCCTTTGCCGCCATTTGAAGCCTCCGGAACAAGTGGAATGAAGGCTGCACATAACGGCGTGATAAACTTCAGTGTTCTAGACGGTTGGTGGGTAGAAGGCTGCATCGAAGATGTTACGGGTTGGGCGATAGGTCCATCGCCAAAGGAACCTATCGGAGAAGATGAAAGAAGACATAGAGAACTGGAAGACCTATACAATAAACTGGAGTACCTAATCATTTCTACGTTCTACAAAAAGAGAGACAATTGGATACACATGATGAAGAACTCTATAGGGAAGGTTGCATACTACTTTAACAGCCATCGAATGATGCGAAGATACGTTACAGAAGCCTACCTGTAAATACCAAGACAAATAGCAAGCTTTTCCCTAACTGTTTTAGTGTAGAAGTTAAATAACTTCCTTTAACTTAAGCAACAAGAAGGCATAAATAATACCTTTATTATCAGTATTACGGGTATTACCATTGACTAGTAGCAGAGAGAAAATGACTAGAACAAGTGTAACTATTCCAGAATCATTAAAAAAAGAGATGAGCAAAGTCGACATTAATTGGAGTGCCGTTTTAAGAGAAGCTATTAAAAGAAAACTCGCCTATGAAAGCGAGAAGGACATTGTTGAGGCCATTCTGATAAATGAGAGATTACGAAGAAAAGCGCCTAAAGGTTGGGACAGTACTCGAGTGATTAGGGTTTGGAGAAGCAGAAGGTAATAGCGGACGCATCAGTTGTGGCGAAATGGTTCCTAGAGGAGCAATTCTCAGAAGACGCTCGACTTTTACGAGACTCGTTCGTCACTGGCAAATTAACCATTTCGGTTCCAAGTCTCCTATTCTATGAAACTCTCAACGCCCTAAAATATAGCAGAGTATATAGTCAAGATGAATTAGCATTAGTGGCGAGGTCTCTTTCTAAATACGGTTTTGATGAGTGGCAACCAAAAGGGAAACTCTACGAGCAAGTCGCGAGGTTAAGCCTAAAGCAGGATATTTCAGTCTATGACGCATCCTATGTGGCATTAGCAATATTCTTAGATACTATTCTTTATACAGCGGACTTGGAGCTCCTAGAAAAGTTTCCCGAAAACGTCCAACATGTCAAAAATTTTAAAGCGCTAAGTTAAGCAGACCTCCACAGTTCAGAGCATTATCGGAGCCATAAGGAAAATAAGAGGCTCTTTGAGTTGATTAAAATGCGGTGAAAGCGGTCTATGAAAAATAATCTTCAAACTCAAGTAGACCTAAGCGTTTGTTTACCCATCGACAGCCAAGGCAGAGTAATTTGTCTTGTGTCAGGGGGCATCGACTCTCCTGTCGCGGCTTGGCTGATGATGAGAAAGGGTTGTGTTCCAGTTTTCGTTTTCTTTGATAACTATCCCTTTGCAGATGAAACCACTAAGCAACGAGCTATGGAGGCTATCAAAAAACTAAGCATATATGCTCATGGAAACAAGCTTAAGGTCTATGTGGTTCCCCATGGCGGTGACCTCACCGACATTTTAAGAAATTGTCCAAGAAGCCTAACCTGCGTGCTTTGTCGAAGAATGATGTACAGGCTAGCAGAGAAAATCGCTTTATCAGAGGGTGCAGACGCCATCGTAACAGGCGAAATCATCGGTGAACACGCAAGTCAGACGCTTATCAATCTCCGGGTTGAAACTCAAGCAATCTCTGATGTTAGCATACTACGCCCGTTGCTCGGTGTAAATAAGCGAGAGGTTGTAGAACTGGCAAGAGAAATTGGAACCTTCGACTTGTCGACGAAGCCAGCCTCTTGTTGCACTGGTCCGCCTCGGAAGCCCCGAACTCGAGCAAGAATGGAGGAAATCCTTGAAGCCGAAGAACGCCTAAACATAGAAGCAATGATTAGCCGAGACTTAAAGGGCGCGACTATACTCGAAGTTTAGAGCAGCGCTTTTGAGGCAACCTGCAGAACCTCATGTGCAACTTCTTTGGCAGCTTCTTCGTTTTTGACTTTTTTAATTAACATTCGCCCATTTCGGGACAAAGTCACCTCCGCCCCTTTGGTTCTGAAAATTAGAATATGTGGAGTGTCTACAATAATCTCATTTTCTTTCACGGACCTGAGCAGCCGTTCCAAGTCAGCCATGTTAAAAGAGATCTTACGCTGTATCCTAACCTCAAATGCGGCCTTGTCAGAACAAAGCTTCACTACGAAAGGAATCTTCAACTTTTCTATGTCATCCATAAGGCTTTCCAACAGATTAACATCTAATTTCTTGCACACACCTAGTTCTCAATCTCTTTAACCTTTAACTCTTATGAGAAAACCGTTAGTGTGCGCGCGCTTATGGTTTGTCTTTTGGGTTCTCCTGGATGTTATAACAAATCCCTTCGTTTAGACATCATAACTGACTATCTTTACCGCGAGCACTCTGGGTCATTTGAAAACAGGAGAGAAGAATCCCTTGAAGAAGCCAGCTGCAATTAGAATAGCGGAAAAAGATCTTAGAGCTGAGTTTAGGCGCATCTATGAAATCTTGTCTATAATCACATTCTCCGTGAGCTCAATCTTGATGATCAGTTTCGCTTGGGGTGGCGCCATCACAACCAGTCCAGAAGTAGTCTCTGCAGCTATTTGGATGGTACTTTTCTTCACTGGTGTACTGACCGTTACAACCTCTTTCACCAGAGAGATGGACCGAGGAACCCTTGGAGGCCTAAAGACTCTTCCTTGTTCCCTGTCCTCGATTCTGCTGGGAAAAACTCTGTACGCGATTGTACTGCCTATGCTGATAGAGAGTGTTGCTACTGTTCTCCATAGTGTTTCTTAATCTCAAGTTGCCAGCGAATATTCTGGATTTTCTGGCAATCTTTATTCTTGGGGGTATAGACCTTGCATTGGCTGGTTCTTTCATCTCAGGGCTTGTCATGTTTTCGGAAGGAAAAACTCTTCTCCTATCCTTCTTACTGTTCCCTATCTGCATGTCCGTGCTAATCTCATCGGTTAACGTCACGAGCAAGATCATCGGTAGCTTTGCTTCCATAGACGTGATACCAGAATTGAGCTTGCTCTTTGCATTTCTCTTAAGCATTATCGCCGTGGAGAATCTAACGTTCAAGTTCGTCCTAGAAGAGTAGACAAAGAGCGCCGCCAGTCATTTGGGTTACTTAAACATCCTTTTCCATATCACAACGGATAGATACCCGCCGAACACCCCATTTATGACACCCGCAACTATGATGCCAATTTCCAGCAGAGGATTTCTGGGAACAAGTCGGAAAACAACCGAGGTATAAAAACTAGCTAAAGCCACGATCACAGTACTGACTGTTACAGCTGTGATCAACCTCTTTTCGTTCACTTCATTATTTACGTCTCTCACGTTCATGACTGACGAGGTTGCATCAATCAGCAAGCCGTAAAGTAGAGCAAAGGTTAGGGTGAAAGAAGCCAAAGGCGCCCTCCAAATTGCGGTGAGCAGACCTCCGACAAAAGAGATGTAAGTCGCTCCAGGTGCCCTCAACAACAAGTAGCCTAGGGATAGAAGCATCGCCTGAGGGAGAATGAAAGCCTTGTCTATCGGTGAAGGCAAAACAATCTTAAAGGCAAAAATTATAACGCCGAAGAGCGTAGCCAATGTTAATCTCCGAGAGCTCATTATCAGCCTAAAACCCCCCAAGCAATTCCAAAGACGTGCGCACATCCATGACTCTGCTCCACACTCTTCCGGGTTTCATGTCTAGGTTTGAATAGTGCAGGGTACAACCTTATAGCTGTAATCGGCGCTTTGCTTCTCACAAACCATTTGTGGTCAACACAATTCAGAGTGCCCGTGAAAGCTCTCTGTTGACCCTCTGTGAAATTGTTGCGCGCGCACAAACAAACCACTGAAATATCATCTACGAGAGATTTTGGTGGTGCCTCGATGAGAAAATTTCTGTTCCGCGCAATGGTTGTCTTACGAGGTCAGATGGCCAGTAGAGTTAGGCTAATCCTACTTTTTTCCATTCGCACATGTATTCACAATAAGGGTCGCCCTTTGCCATACAGGTCAACCGAGTGATCTCCACTTGCTTGCCAAGTGCTTTCGAAACTCCGTCATGGAAACTCTCATGAAGTACATCACACATCATGTCAGGCATGCGTGTAGCTAATTCAAAGAAGAGACAATTGTGCAAACGATAAACAATTTTCTTGTCGCTGACCTCTACAAATTCGGGTTCAGTACCTGAATTCTCAAGATAATCCCTGATGAAGAAACGCTCAAACAAAGGCAGTGACCACTTTCTTATGTGATTCTCTGACTCGATCCTTTTAACAGTGTTCTCTCCCATTTCTAATCCAACTTTTCTCAAGATCTTTTTGGATCGTTCAGTGCCAAGCATGAATTGCAGGGTGTTTATTAGAAAATTGGAAAGCCTAAGGTAACGACGCTTCGGAAAACTGACTATCTGAGGCTCTTTGATAACCCTATAGTATATTTTGGGTCTTCCAACAGACCCACCTCGCTCTTCGTAGGATTCTATAAAGCCAGCTTCTTCTAAAGAATGAAGGTGATGTCTCACAGTGATAGGTTGCAAGCCTGCCTTCTTGGCAATCTCGTTGACGCAAAGAGGTTTTCTATACAACATTTTCATTATCTGAAGCCTTGACTTGCTCGAAAGTGCACGGTAGGCCTCTATTTCAGTCATATAATTTCTCTCCATCAAGATTAATGTGCGATTCAACTAATATTTATTATTTTTATCTTCCTTCTAATATTTTTTCCTATTAACTTTAACCTTACAAGAATCACCGCGACGGCAAAATGGAGAATTCTCTGTTTTCATCAAGATGAAACGTGCCACTCGCATCTATGTTCGCAGTAAGGGTCGCCATGTCCCTTGCAGGTCAATCGAGTGATTTTCACTTTCTCACCCATGGCATTGGCAACCCCTTCATGAAACGCGTCATGGAGGACCTCGCACATCGTTTCCGGCATTTTGACAGCAAGCTCAAGAAACAGACAGTTGTGTACACGATACACAACCCTATTCTTATCGGCCTTCACAATTTCTGGCTCTGCCCCAGCTTCCTCGAGATATCCTTTGATGAAGAAGTCTATAAAGGCTTCAGAAGACCATTCTTTCACGTCATGTTTAAATTCAATTTGCCTTATTACGTTTTCACCCATGTTTGTTCCAACTTTTCTCAGAAGCTTACCAGCTCTTTTTGATCCAATCATTGATTGAAGAGTTCTTATCATAAAGTTGGAGAGAGTCAGATAACGACGTTTCGGATAACCCACTACCGTGGGCTCCTCGGCAATCTTGTAGTAAACTTTTGGTCTTCCCACAACCCCACTCTTTTCTCTATAACTTTCTATGAACCCAGCTTCTTCTAACGACTGCAAATGTTGCCTAACGGTAACTGGCCGTAGATTCACTGACTCTGCTATTTCCTCAACGCTCAAGGGCTTTTTATGTAGTAACTTTAGGATTTCAAGTCTTGACTCACTGGATAGTGCCTCGTAGACCTTTCTTTCACTCAATATATTCCTCTCATTGTGTCGCGTGTTACGTTAGAAGTTGGATTATTGCAAATGCCAGTTATATTTGTTGTCGCACGAAGCTCCTTAATCAACGCTGCCAGTGCAACCAAAAATAATGTCCCTGACAAGCTTGTAGGATACTGTCTTGGCATGACTGCCCATTCAGCCTGCCTTAGGCTCCAAGGAATTTCTAAAGAGAATATCAACTTTGGCAGCTGCGCTACTTCCTTGAACCATTGAATAGGCAGTGTCTTTTGGTCCACTTTCTGCGCCGGCAACAAGAAATGAATGCATGCGCATTTCATGAAGTTCATAAAAAACAGTTGTGAAGTACATCTTACTGGGTTGAAGGTAACAATATTAGCGTATAATATAAATTGCCTCACACTTATTGAAACTCTTGTAGGCGAACATCGTGAATGGTTACTGGTGAGGCAACGTGAAAAATGTGTTATTTGTATGCGTGGAAAATGCTTGTAGAAGCCAGATTGGCGAGGCTTTTTTCCGCAAATTTGCCGACGGTAAGGCTTTAGCAAAGAGTGCAGGTGTTGAACCTTCCAAGGAAGTGAATCCTAAAGCAGTTGCAGTTATGCGGGAAGTTGGAATTGACATAAACAGGCGTAAACCCAAGTTGTTGACGACTGATATGGTTAAAGAAGCCGACAGAGTTGTGACAATGGGTTGTGGCGCCGATGCATGTCCCGTGCTTCCAGATGAAACAGAAGATTGGCAAATTGAAGACCCTTCGGGAAAATCTATTGATAAGTTTCGGGAGATTAGAGAAGAGATTAAGAGACGAGTTGAAGAGCTGATTGAAGAGTTAGGCTTGAGGTGACAATGCATGGTTGATTCCAAGATTTTTGACCCTAAAGAGTTCTACAGTCGGCAAACCGTTTTGTCTGAGCTTAAGCCAGAAGGTCAAGAGAGATTAAGACGTTCAAAAGTTGTTGTGGTTGGCCTCGGTGGTTTAGGCACAATTTCAGCCCTTTATCTTGCCCTAGCAGGCGTGGGTCATCTACGCTTAGTCGACCAGGACACGGTTGAACTCAACAATTTGCATCGCCAAGTCTTGTATGGATTGAAAAGCTTGCGGTACCCCAAGGTTGAGGCTGCGGCAAAAAGAATTGGGCAAGTAAATCCAGATGTGAAGGTTGAGCCTATCCCGGAAAACGTGCGAGAAAGCAATGTTGACGAGGTGGTTAAAGGAATGGACTGCGTTGTCGACGGATTGGATAACATGCGTACGCGCTATCTGTTAAACAGGGCTTGCGCAGAGCAAAAGATCCCCTACGTTTTTGGAGCTGCCATTGGAATTGAAGGGAACCTTTCGGTTTTTGCTCCTCCAGAGACTCCATGCCTAGAATGTGTGCTGCCTAATCTTGACGACCGTTATCTTCCAACCTGCGACACGCGAGGAGTGCTTGGAGCAACCACAGGAATCATTGGGTCAATGCAAGCCATGGAAGCCATAAAGTTGCTGGCTGGAATGAGCAATTCATTAAAGGGGAAGCTTATGGTCTGTGATTTCCGCGACATGTTTTTCACTACAATTGAGATTTTCAAGCGTTCCGACTGTCCAGTGTGTCAAGGCAAATCAACTCGACCAGTTGAAGGCAGTGAGCGGTTGGCATGGTTGTGTGGGCGCAACACGGTAAATGTTAATCCTCCTAGCCCTATAGAGGTGAGTTTAAGCGATCTCTACGAGAGGTTGAAGCTTCACTTTAGAATAATCATAAAGTCTTCGCTTGTAATCGTGTTTGAATACAACGGCGTTGAAGTGAGCCTGTTTAATCGAGGGCGCATGCTTATCAAGAATGTGAAAGATGAAGAGTCTGCGTTGAAAGTATACAGTAAAGTCATGCAGAAAATGGGCTTAAGCCTTGCATAATTGAAATGCGTAGAGGTAAAATCGTTTATAAGTTATAACGTTGTTATGAAAAATAGGAGAAATCCCGAATGCGTCCACCTTGCGAAATAGTTGTACGCTACGTTTTGCCCACTTTCAGGTCTCTAGTAGCAAAGGAGCTTATTGAAAAGTACAGCATGTCACAGCAGACTGCGGCTAAAAAGTTGGGAACAACCCAAGCGGCTGTAAGCTACTATCTATACGCTAAGAGAGGCGACAAAAGAATGAAACAGCTGAAATCAATACCTTCCATAAGGTTGGCTGCCAGCAAAGTCGCTAAAGGCATAGCCTCAGAAAACTTTTCAATAATAGACTCTATGACAATGTTCTGCGAGTTATGCGTGTCGCTTAGAAGAAAAGATGCAATCTGCGACTTACATAGAGACTTTACAGCTTTGCCAAGCAACTGCGAAGCATGCCCCGACATAGCGCAAAGGTAAAGATTAAATGCTTATCTTAAACATATGTTTAAGATTTATATATGAGAAGTCACTAGAGACAGACTAGTTGCTAAGAATTGAATATCTCAAACTGTGACTCTGTGAAATTCTGGCTGAACAAAGCTTGTGGAAGCAATCTCACAAAGAAAAACTATCGCAGATTATTCAATAACTTCACCAAGCACTACAACCTTAATCCAGATATCTTGATCCAAGTTTGGAAAACCGTAAGATACGATTGGAAAAAAAGACAAGAGTTTCTAGATGAATGGAGTGAAAGAATTGAAACTTACGTATACAATAAACTTGAAAACTTAACATCAAACAGCAAAACCGTTGTCATCGCCTCTATACTCTCATTCTTTAAACATCACAAAATACCTCTTGAAGTCACCAGCCCAAAACATCCATACGTTACATATCATAACCGTGACATTACAAGAGAAGAGATAAAGCGAATTCTTCAACACAGCAGTATCCGAAACAAAGCCTTCTATTTGACGATGGTGGAGTCTGGACTGCGACCAGGCACCATAAGTCAGCTCAAATATAGAAACATAAAAGACGATTTTCAAACTAGAAAAATTCCGATGAAAATAGACGTTCCTGCAAGTATACTAAAAGATAGAGTTGGACATCGCTTTTCATTTATCGGAAAAGACGCTTTTGAAGCGTTGAAAGAATACTTAAGCCCTAGACAGCCACTACATGATGACGACTATGTATTTACGAAATCAAAACGTGGAACCAATGAACCCGTAAGTCCTGTTTCAGTATCCATAATCTTTGGACGTTTGGTGATAAAACTAGGCTTGGATAAAATAACAGAAATTGGCAAACCTAGATCTATCAGAATGTATTGTCTACGAAAATACTTTCGCAATAACATCAGAGTTGAAGACGTAAGTTACCGTGAGTTTTGGATGGGACATACTTTCGGAACAGACGAGCACTACCTAACTAGGAACGTTGAAAAACACAGAGAAGTGTATGCGGAAGCTTATCCTTCTTTGCGTCTCTATCAGCCTGAAAAAATGAACTTTGAAGAGATTAAAGAGAAACTAACTGCAGAGATTGAAGCCAAAATCCGTGCAGAATACGAGAAGAAGCTTCAAGAACAAGTAAAGAAAGCGGTAAAAGAAGAAGTTAGAAAGTATAGACATATTGTACCTCATGAAGTTGAAGCGGAGTACAGAAGGCAAGCTGAAAATTGGCTCTACACGAAGAAGGACATCCGGGAAGTGAAGCCTGACTATATTATTCACATTGATGAAGACACTGGCAAGAAATTCATCGAGGTTCATGGTTACTGGAAAGATGGCAAGTATTCGCCAATTGCACCTGCAAGAATTCAGCTATGATTGCTCAGAGCAAGTACTACACCGCGCGCAAAGTAGTTTTGACACAAAAATGATGGTTAGCGTTACCGCTATGGGTAACATCGGGGTTTGCGCGCGCGCAGTCATAGCAGCCTTTTTTCACATATTCTGTGCTCTTTTTGGAGTTTAGAAACTTCTCTCCATCTTTTTTTGGGGATCTAGCAACTTCTTTGAAGATACAAGCAACTTTTCGGAACTTTTTTTTGGAAACTGTGAACTATTTTGGATATCTTTTTGAAAATCACTAACTATTTTGAGAATCTCGGTAACTTTTTCGATCATTTTCATTAAACCAGCAACTTTTCTGGAAGTCTAAGGAACTATTCTTTTAGTTTAATGGGTTATTCCCGATAAAATACATCTTTCGCGCATGCGTTCTTGGCTTTATTTATCTACTGGTACGAGTGCCTATAACTTTAACTAGGAGTTTTTAGCAAATCTTCTTTTCTTCTTACCTAAATTAGCATATGAGAAAATTGTGTGTAGAAGTTCCACTCCACTCATTTTCCCTTTTCTTGCAAAGAGAGAAGAATAA
>Ga0209978_10000783_pt1 | contig 12579 bp, 8 predicted proteins | sample BentaG_FD_182805 | JGI IMG/M metagenome (GOLD analysis project Ga0209978, IMG submission 182805) | Deep subsurface microbial communities from South Atlantic Ocean to uncover new lineages of life (NeLLi) - Benguela_00093 metaG (SPAdes)... | ecosystem: Environmental > Aquatic > Marine > Oceanic >...
GAGGCATAGATTACGCCAAGAATGGGATGTGGGAGGCCGCAATAGAGTGCTGGAAGAAATCGGAAGAGTCCGCCGCCCACAACAATTTAGGCGTTGCTTATGAAAGGGAAGGGAGGTATGAAGAAGCCGAGGTTGAATACGGCGCCGCCTTAAAAATAGAACCCAACAACAAGACCTACATCCAGAATTTGTCAACTTCAAGGCTCGCCTATCGTGGGGAAACTATACATTATGAAAAAGAGAAGTTGGAGAAAAAAAGAGAGTTTATAGTTCTTGAAGTCTATGGGGAGAATGTCTATTTCGATGCAGGCGAAGACTTGGTAGAGCTGGGTGATAAGTTTAATATATGTGAAACGAAACAGATTCGACACCCTGAGACAGGTGAGCTAATTGGTGTTGACCGTATTCCAAAGGCCCAAATTATCGTAGTAAAATTGTTCAAGAAAATGGCTATGGGAAAAGTGACTGAAAAGACAGATTATTCCTATATTGAGATAAAAGATGTTGTAGTTCCAATAGATGAGAAAGAATAAAGAATCTTTTATGCCGATATTCATCGGCATCCTCTTTTTTGCTTTCCTTTTGCTCCTTCGCAACTTCATATCTCCATTCCTGCTTACATTGATACTCTTATACCTGCTTTACAACTACAGAAAGTACGGATGGTCAAGGAGTATGTTTGTAGTCGTAGCTGTAGTATTCTTTCTGTGGTTTCTGTGGCGGGCAAAAGGGGTTCTCACACCTTTTATACTGGGCGGCATCGTTGCATATATATTCAACCCTCTGGTCGACCGATTAGAAAGAATAAATGTGAGGAGGACGATTGGAATAGTTGCAATTGCCATACCGATTGTTCTCCTCATAATTTTGATATTTCTATTTTTCATTCCAAAATTAGTAGATCAACTTCAAGACCTCTTCAGCAAGGTCCCTGATTATTATAAAAAGATAGGAGACTATTTCTCGACGCTGTTAAAAAATCTGAGTGCTCGAGGAATTATTGTAGAAGAGAAGGGGTTAATAGATGAGGCAATGAAGAAAAGCCTCCCCATAATCAAAAACATAATATCCGGGGCAATAAATCTGGTCAAAGGTATAACAGCTGTAGTTACTTTTGTCATTTATCTATTTGTAGTTCCAATAGTATCTTTCTACCTTATGAGGGATAGGGACAAAATAATCACCAAGATAGATTCTTTAACGCCCAAAAGATATAAAAAAACTCTTAGAAAATTGATCCATGAGAGCGGTGTAGTATTGGGTGGGTATATAAGAGGGCAGTTACTAATATGTCTTATCGTAGGGGTATCTACAGGATTTCTGCTCTGGTTTTTTGGAATAGATTACTTCATAATCTTAGGTGTCATTTCAGGTGTTCTCAATATCATCCCAAGAATAGGATTTATAATAAGCATAATACCCGCTATAATAGTCGGACTTTTATCGGCAAATCCCCTTCTGGGAGCAGTGTGGGTCATATTAACATTCATAATCGTTACGATAATCGAAACCATCGTTACACCGAGAGTGTTAAGTGCTACTATAGAATTACATCCTTTAACAGTGCTTCTGGCGGTCTTTATGGGCGCCTTCTTCTTTGGAATAGTTGGTTTAATCCTTGCAGTCCCTGTTGTGGCGTTTCTCAAGATCTTCTATACAGAGTTAGAAACTATGTATCTGAAATCTCCTCTCTATAACAGATAGGGGTCTATAATTAAAAAATAGAGATATCATAGTTGCCTTCAAACCTTTATTTTTTTCTTGACAAGCTATCAGAAGGTCGTTAATATTTAAGCCATGGCAAGGCAATTAAGGGTAGAATATTGGGAACATGGGGGAAAATTTTTTTCAAGGTATAAATCTATCGTAGTGGATAAAGACAATTACCTTTTGGAACTTTGAAAAAAAGAGATATACGGGCTGAAAGAGAGAATTTTAAATAAAAGGTTTGACCCCATTGGATTCATAAAATGAGCAATGAGATAATAGGTGTAACCCTCGCAGCAGGGAAGTCAACGAGAATGGAAGACAACTTAATAAAAGTGCTCCATAGATTAAACAATGAACCAATCATAAGCAGGGTGGTTGATTCAGTAAAGGATGCAGGGATAGATAGGCAAATTGTAATGATTGGGCATCAAGGGGAAGCTGTGAGAAAGACCCTTGGAGAGAATTTTGAATATATAGAACAGAAGGAACAACTTGGAACAGGACATGCCCTTCTGCAGGTTGTCCCATTGCTAACAGATTATGATGGGCACCTATTAGTATTGGTTGGTGATGCACCCTTCATCACTTCTAAGATTTTAAGAGAACTCATCGACTACCATCTATCTGTGGATGCAGATGCAACCATATTGACAGGGTATCTGGATGAGCCTGGTAGTTATGGTCGTATCATAAGAGACAAGGATGGAAAAGTTGAAAGGATTGTCGAGTTCAAGAATGCGACTCATGAAGAAAGGGAAATAAAAGAGGTAAATAGTGCTATCTACTGTTTCAAAGCAAAAAGTATCCTGCCGCTTCTTCCTCTCATAGACAACTATAATGTGAAAGGTGAATACCTGCTGACAGATATTATAAAGATTGTTTACAAAAAGGGGTTAAAAATTTGTGCCTACTGTTCGAAGGAACCGAACATAGTGAGGGGAATAAATACAGCAGAGGAACTGGAACTTGCAGAAGAAATCATCAAGAAAAAAGCAACCGCAGAGAAAAAAAGAAAAAACCCTCCACCCATACGGATACTTAGGAATATGGAAAAACACAGAGAATATTAGAGATCACAGAGATTGTGAAGAATAAAATTGAATCTCTCTGTGAGTTTTCGTAGCTTTTGATTTAAACTATTGACATATTTTTTAAAATTATTAAAATTATATCAAAAGGAGGAAAGATGAGAAAAGTCTATTTTTTTCTTTTTGTTCTTATTTTTACAAACGGTTTTTCTGCCATTATCAGATTGAATGGGGACAAATTTACAGATAATTCTTATGGAGTTAAAGTCGACCACAGCCGATACCCAAATAGCGCAAAAATTGGAAGTTTCAAAGGGGGATATGCGATTTACGAGTTTACCATCCTCAAAACTGTAGTGAGTTTCAATGCAAGTGTTCTATTTGAAAATCCAAATTCCAAACCAATGGATATTTACATTTACAATTACGGAACAAAACGGGATGATGAGTCGATTAGAAAATCGAAACTCGACCCACACTGGATTATATGGGAATCGACTTCAACTGCTAACAATTGGTCTTCGTCAAGACCTGATATTTTGCCTGCAAGATCTTCAAGTGGAGTTTTCGATTTCACAGGTGGTGGTGATAAAATCAAACTGCTTCTTTATGCAGATGGAGGAATCCCTTTCTTTACAACCGAGGTTTTCTACATCAATAGAGTCATTCTGGATTACTCCTGTATTGAAATTTCTGGGTTTGATTTAATCCTTGAAAAGATTGAACAGAGCAGAGATGTATGGATAGAAGGCGACAGAATTTTAGCAAGGGGGAAAGGTTATGCTCCCCCAAGAGCACTCGAGGCACAGAAAAGAGTACTCGCCAAAAGGGCTGCAAAGGTGGTGGCTCTTAGGAACTTAATGATAGTGTTATCTGATACTACTCAAGGGATAGTGAAGGGTGCAAGGGTTAAAGAGAGTATACCCCTCGAGGATGGAGGTGTAGAGGTGATACTTGAACTGCCTCTACAGAATTTAAGGAGATGAAAAGTAAGATACTCATTATTCTGCTGGCAGTCTTTATCTTTCTTATAGGCTCACTCTGTATACTCTTCAAAACAGGATGGATTCAGACAAAGGCAAAACAGTTTGCGATAGATTTGATGGAAAAGAACATAAATGGCGATATAGAGATCGAGAGTATAGGTGGAAATTTTATAGCGGGCATTTTAATCAATGATGTGAGGATAACCCCATCCGATGAGCCACAACCACTCATCACTGTTGAGAAAATCAAAGTGCAATACAATCTCCTTGACTTCATAAGAGGCAAGCTCAAAATAAAATCAATTGATATCGATTCACCAATTATAGAGATTGAAAAATACGCAGATGGAAAATTCAACTTTCAGAAACTAATCCCTATCAAAGAAACCCCACCTACACCCCAAGAGCCAGAAAGGAAAAAACTTTCTCTATCTATAAAAAAACTCTCCATCGAAGACGGTAGGATTACTTCAAAGGGGATTCCCTACATCGAAGAGATTTCTGATATGAATTTCAGAACCTCTATCAAGATATTTGATAATAAGATTGATTTCAGGCTTTTGAACGGATGGATGAATATCGGCGATTTTAAAGTTAAAAGAATATCAGCGCATACAAGTGTGGATAAAGAACAGATAGATGTCAAAAACTTCTTGCTTTTGAGCGAGCGTTCGAAGATTAAATTCTCCGGGAAATTCAGCAAGGAGAATATTGAATTGAATACTTCGAACAGAATAGACTTGAGTGAAATCAAATATTTCTTAAATAAAGATGTCCGTGGTTTCTTATCAATTGAAGCAGAGGCAAGGGGCAGTTTGGACAAGATCAATGGTAAAGGAGAGATCGTTATTAAAAAGGGTGGATTTGAGAAATACGAACTTGGGGGGTTAAAACTCGTATTCTTGGCTTTGGAAAGTCGTATAAACTACGAACTCGTCCGCTGGACTCTTGGAGGGGGTTCAATTCGTAGTTCTGGAATGGTAGACCTGCAGAAAAAGCCAGCAGTAGTGAGCGCCAGAGTTCTGTTGAGCAAGTTAAATTTGAGCAAGATTGGACTCGGGGAAAGATTCGAATCGGACATAGGCGGCGAGATTACTCTGGCAGGAAGATTCGGTTCACAAAAAGATTTTAGGGGAAAATTAAAGTTAGACATTAAAGAAAGTTCAATAAGTGGAGTGCCTGTTGATGAACTACACAGTTCAATTTCGTTCACTCCAGAGGTCACGCATCTTGAAAAATTCTCTTTGCGAAGTAGAAGAGCGACTATTTTAGCAGATGGTGAAATCTACAGAGATGCAATCAACATAGGAATCGAGACGAATGAAATAGAAATTTCAGATTTTGCCTCTCTCTCAGGAGTAAAAGACCTCGGTGGCAAACTTTATTTAAACCTCTTAGTTCAGGGCACCCCTAAAAATCCATTCGTTATCGGAACTTTCCGGGTAAGAGACGGCGGGGTGAAACAGGCGCACTTCAAAAATCTATCGGGTAACATTTCTTATCAAACGCTGAAGGGACTTCCAAGTATAGATTTCAAATTGAAATTGGTGGACATCAAAATTGCAAAAAAGAAGGTCGATTCTTTTGAACTGAAAATAGAAAGTAAGAAGAAGAAATTTTTTTACACTGTGAATGCTTCTGCCCCAAGGCAGAGTTTCGATATGGAAGGGTATGCATCAGTAAACCAGAAAAAGACAGATCTCAAAATAACCTCTATTCTGCTCGACTCACACAAGCAGAAACTTGAAAACGACGGCGATATATGTATCACAATAACACCTGAAAAGATTTCACTCGAAAAATCTAAACTTGGCTTCAAAAAAGGCACTATTTCGACATGGGGCAGTTTTTTAAGGGAAGATAAATCGCTCTCATTCAGTCTCGATATACAGAATATCGACTTAAGAAGGGCGGTGCTCTTTGCAGAATTAAAAAAACTTGTGAAAGGTAATTTCAATCTTGACCTTGCTGTTAGTGGAAGTCTCCACCAACCAGAGTTTAATTTGGGTATAAAAATCGAAGGCTTCTGTTTCGAGTATACAGACCTCGAATCTGTAGAACTTGCTTTCGCATACAAGGACAGAGTCTTATACATATCAAAAATTCAGATTGAACAAGAGGGTTCTGTATCGACGATAACGGGTTATATTCCCATTGACCTCGGTATTGAGTCTGAAGATAGATTCCCCAAAAGGGATATGGAAATTGATGCCATCTTTAACAATGTAGGTATATGGCTTTTTTATACTATAAAGCCTTATGCTGATTTTAAAAAGGGCAGGATTGATGCCAATTTCAGAGCTACCGGATGGGTTAAAAAACCAACAGTAAATGGTGAACTCACCGTCCATTTTGGAGAGTTCTTTGCCCGTCCCATTGGAACCACCATTTCCAATTTGGAGACTTATGTAACCTTTGACGAAAATGGGATCTATATACAATCTTTCTCTGCAAAGACAGAAGAGGGGTATGTAAAACTCACAGGAGAGGTGGTTCTGAAGGAGGCTGAGATTCAGAACTTGGATATAGATGTGACGATAGAAAAGCTCCCAGCCCGAGTGGAGGGTGTTGATGCTTTGATTAACTCAAAAGTGAAAATTGGTGGAAAACCCGAGAACCTTCGTATCGATGTTGATGTTGACATAGTAAGATGTGAGGTCACCTCAATACCCGTCTCTCAATCTGGTGGTTCTTCAACTGAAGGGGCATCTCCATCTAAAATCAGTTGTAATATCTCGGTAAAATCCGACAATACAATCCGTGTTAAACTTCCAGTTGTAAATATTGGAGATGTTGATATGTTGGTTGGAGGAGAGATGGGTATAAAGATAAAAGAGGGTGGAACCTTCTTTACAGGAGATATGGGAGTTATGAAGGGAAGCGTATCCTATCTTGGTTCCTGGTTTGATATCGTAAAGGGCGAACTTAGCTTCAGGAACTCGCCCACTCCTGATCCTGAACTGGATATACTTGCAGAAACTAAAGTCAGTTACATAGGGGGTGCAGAAGGCGGTGAAGAGCAACCAATAGAGAAGACTGTGACAATCTGGCTTGAGGTGAAAGGAACTTTAATGTCTCCGAAACCAGGCCTCTATTCTGATGACCCTTCCTTAGATTTAAAAGACCTTGCTGCTATTCTTACGGCAGGTATTGGATGGGATGAGATAGTTTCAGCAGAGAGGTCAGAATTTTTAAGGGAGGCGATGCTAGGAAAGGCTGAAGACTTTGCTATGGGACAGATTACAAGGTCAGTCGGACGCACAGTAGGACTGGATGCATTAAGACTGAAGACGGACATTTTGGGAGGTGAAAAAGAGGCAAAACTTACCGCAGGAAAATATGTTTCCAAGGACCTGTATGTAAGCGGAACAAAAGACCTTTTCAGCACTAAATACGAGTTCAAAGCAGAATGGTTCGTATTGAAGAAGGGCTCAGTATTTGTAAAAAGGGACGAAAATAGTAGATATAATTTGAAATTGAGATTTAAAATAAGATTTTAGTCCACTTTTTCTATCTTTCCTTCTGCCTTTCCTTTGTGAAATTTGATCTCTATCTTATCAGAAACTTTCAGTTGCTTCGAATCTTTTATAACCTTTTTCTCAGGAAGTTTCAATGATATGCTGTAACCCCTTTCAAGAACATTATCTGGATTCAACGAGTTCAGTTGCAGTTCCAAAAAAGAGAGTCTGTTCTTAATCGTTTCGAATTTATGAAAAAAATTCATCTCGAACATTTTTTCAATCTCATCAACATTCTGAAATCTCTGTCGAAGCACGTCCTCCGATCTTTTAAATCCATAACTTTTTTCTATGGTATCCAGTTTCTCTTTTAGATTCTCTATTCTTTTGTAAATAACATCACTCATTCTGTCTGAAAAATTCTCTGTTTTTCGTAATAACTCTATCTTGTCTGGCACCGCGATTTCTGCCGCCGCAGATGGTGTGGGTGCCCTTTTATCTGAAACAAAGTCTGAAATCGTGTAGTCTATCTCATGACCAACCGCAGAAATTACAGGGATTTTAGACCTGTATATCGCACGTGCGACAACTTCTTCATTGAAAGCCCAGAGGTCTTCGAGAGAACCTCCACCCCTTCCCACAATGAGCACATCAACTTTCCCATATTGATTGAACTCGTCTATCGCCCTCGCTATCTCCTCTGATGCCCCCTCTCCTTGCACTTTGACAGGATTGAGAACGAGTTTTGACGATGGAAATCTTCGATGGGTAATATTTATTATGTCCTTCACTGCAGCACCAGTAGGGGAGGTTACTATACCGATTGTCTGTGGAAATTCTGGCAAATTTTTTTTCTTTGTCTCATCGAACAGCCCCTCATTACTCAATTTCTTTTTCAACCGTTCAAAAGCGACAGTAAGCTCACCAATACCAACAGGATAGAGTTCCTCAACATATAACTGGTAGATTCCGCCCTTTTCATATACACTCACTTTACCACATACTCTCACCTTCATTCCATCCTTGGGAGGATTAATCAGATTCAACGCATTAGAACGAAACATAATACATTTCAACTGGGTATATTCGTCTTTAAGAGAAAAGTAAATATGACCGGACCCCGGCATTCTAAGGTCAGAAATTTCACCCTCCACCCACACAAATGGGAATGAATCTTCCAGAAGAGATCTAATCTCTTTAGTCAATTCACTGACGGTATAAATCTTTCTGCTCATATTAACATGAAATTTTCCAATCTCCATTCCTTTCTTAATATCTCAATAAATTTAATTGTTTCTATCTCCAACTTCATATTCTAATAATACTATGTTTTGCCTATCTGTCAAGTGCAAGCATTTTCATTCCAACTTCTCGTTTCCATTCATTGAAGGTTCGAGAGGAGATTTTATGATTCCTTCTTCTGTAATTATACCGGAGACCAAATCGATGGGTATTTTTTCAAAGAGTGGCGGTTTGTTCTGTTGGGGAAATTTGTACACATCTTTAGATATTATTTTTAAAGAGTCTGACGCTACATAGAATGGTATTTTGAAATAGTTCGATGCCAAAGCCAGATTCAACGTGCCCACTTTGTTTACGAAATATTCTTCAGTAAGGGCATCCCCACCTACAATTACTACATCACACAGAGGCAGATAAGAAGCGGCGGAAGAATCGTAAATGACTCCGACCGAGATTCCTGATTGCTCTATTTTCTTACCAAATTTAACACCCTCTCCCAATGGTTCGGAACGGGTGACATAGATTCTATCTATTTTGGAGTGTGCAGATTTTATGATTTGCCAAACTGCACTCGAATTGCTGTGTGTCATTAAAACCGTTCTATGTTTCAAAATCTTTTTGCCGTAAATTCCGATTTTGTTCAAAGTCATCTTTCGTTCTTTCTTCATCAAGGATATATAGTTCAGCATTCTCTTTTTCAATTGAGATAGGGAACTCTTTGAAAAGGATGTTGTTTTGTCCAAGATAATGTCGGATATATTTAAAATGGAAGCCATTGCTGCTTGAGAATGGATGACTTTCACTGATAATTCTTCTAAACTTCGACACATCTCCCTGCAATCAGAACCATCGAAATTTTTGAAGAAATCACTATATATATCCAGTACTTTATCTGTCAGGATGAAGGCGCCAGATTTTCTATCTGATTCCAGTTTCTTAATCTCTCTGGCAAGGTTTTGCATAATTATGGAAGGATAGTCGTTATTGTTGCGGATGTCTCGGTGTATACTTGAAGACTCGCACTGAAGTTTCTAAATGCAGAGATTATCTCTTCAGGAAATTTCAATTTTAATGCATCGTCTACATTCAACCTCGATCTGGATGCAAAGAGTTTCAATATGTCTGTACCACAAGAAGAAGCAACGATGGGAATGATATGAACCTGGTTAGCTTCAACTTCTTCTGAAAGTAGTAAGACCACACCTCCATCAGCGGTGAAATTCAGAAGAGTGATACAACAGTCTCTATTCGTCTTTATGTAGATTTTTAGCGTATCACCTTTTAGGTACACACCTGACGGACCTCTATCTGTCCACAGTTCCACTTTTAATTTGGATGTGCCATATGGCCCGTATGGGCGGTTGTTCGTTATCAGTTTAATCTTATTGCGGAGTTGCTCATCGTAATGTGATGGAAGAAATAAGGCATCTTTCAATGACGTTTTACTTACAGATACTTTCGATTCTGTTATAACTGTGGTATTGAAATCTTCTTTCAGTTTCAAAGATGCAGTTATCTCTACAAAATCCTTCAAATCCCAGTATTTCCCATCAATGATGTATCCTGTTTTTTCATACACAGGAACCTTCTCTGCAATATTGAATTTTTTACTTTCACAAAGGACTGCTTTCAATTGGCTATAGAAATAACGGGTGAAGTGGCCGCCGATTTCTGAATTTCCAAAAGTGAAATCAGATAAGAAGACTTTTGTATTTCCAGGAACCCGCTTCGCTAAATTTTCGACTAAATTCTTCGCAACATCGGAGAGAGCAAGTCCTTTTTTATCGAGCAAGTCGATTTTAGATTTGAGGATGCGTTTTAAGATGCTCGTGTTATTTATCTTTGGGTTGGGTATTTTAACTACATCTGTCAAATTCTCTAAACATTTTAGAGACTGTTTATAATAATCGAGTCCTTGTTCTATTTTACCATATTGTTCGTTTTCTCTGCCTTTAAGATAAAGGTTATAACCATTTTCTGCGTTTTTTTTATTTTTCTTTTTTATTTTCTCGACCATACTTTTATGTTTCGACTTTGAATATTCAAAAAGGACATAGACATCGTATACTTCCCCTTTCATTCTATGCCACTTTTCATAGTAGGATGCTTTGAGTCTTATCCCCTCAGTTTCTCCACTCCCCCTTTTTGTGAACTGACTGAAGAGTTTTGCAGTAGTTTCGGTTCTCATTCTGTTATACTCTGGACCCATCTTTATTCCAAGAGAATTCATAATTTGCTGGATACCATCGGTTATGGCATCTGCTTCGCCGTTTTGTAGATTTTTGGATTTAATCTTTTTTCCTATGAAGTAATAGTTCTGTTTATCTTCGGGTATGGGGTGGGTAATCCAGCCAGGTTTTTGGGGGGATGAGGAGCCGTGTAGTTCAAAATCTGTTTTAATTCCACTACTGCAGCCTAAAAGAATGGCGAAAACAATTAAAAATCGGTTCATAGTAGTATATTCAATGCTTCTTTTATGTCTGCTACCCCATCAATTTTTATCTTGAAGTTTTTGGACAATCCTTTCAAATTATTATGCGAGATGACACATCTTTTAAAACCTAACTTCTCTGCTTCTTTTATTCTCTTCTCTATCTGTGAGACTGCCCTCACCTCGCCTGAAAGTCCCACTTCTCCTATCACTACCGAAGATGGGTTTACAGCTCTATTTTTAAAATTCGAAACGATTGCAGTTACTTCACCAAGGTCTATCGCTGGTTCATCTATTTTAATACCACCTGCTACATTCACAAATACATCCTGACCGGTGAGGCGTAATCCAATCCTCTTTTCTATAACGGCCAGAAGGAGAGACAGCCTTTTATAGTCGACTCCTGTTGCTACACGCTGTGGAACCCCATACACAGATGGAGAAACCAGCGCTTGAATTTCAGCCAGCAGTGGTCTTGTTCCCTCAACTATAGCAACGACTACTGAACCTGGTGCATCCTGCAGACGCTCCTGCAAGAATATCGCCGATGGGTTTGCAACCTCAACCAGTCCGCACTCCTTCATTTCAAAAATGCCTATCTCATTTGTCGAACCGAATCTGTTTTTCACTGCTCTCAGTATTCTGTAATGATGATGCCTGTCCCCTTCGAGGTAGAGGACGGTATCAACCATATGTTCTAATGTCTTCGGACCTGCAACCGTTCCTTCTTTTGTTACATGACCAACTAAGAAGGTAGCAATATTCTCTGATTTGGCAATATTCAGGAGGAAACTACCGGATTCTCTAACCTGTCCGACGCTGCCCGGGGGGCTCGAAAGTTCTGGATGGTAGGTAGTCTGGATAGAATCTATCACGAGCACCTCAGGTTTTACCGTATCTATACTCTCTTTTATACTCTCTAAATTCGATTCTGCAAGGATGAAGAGGTCTGGTGATTCTGCCTTGATTCTTTTTGCCCTCAATTTAGTCTGTTCAACCGATTCTTCCCCTGTTACATAAAGGGTTTTCAGCCCCTTTGCAGTAAGTTTGTCTGCAGTCTGCAAAATCAAAGTTGATTTCCCAATCCCAGGGTCTCCGCCTATCAACACCAATGAACCCTTAACCACCCCACCGCCGAGAACACGGTCAAATTCTATTATGCCCGACTTGGCCTTTGCTTCCTTCTCATAAGAAACACTCGTTATAGAGACAGGCTTTCGGGTTGCTTTATGCTTTGCCCATCTTCTTTCCTTGGGTTTTATAGTCTCCTCGACGAAACTATTCCACGAGTTACAGGCAGGGCATTTGCCAAGCCAACCAGACGATTCATAACCACACTGCTGACAGATGAACTTTGACTTTTTCATCTTCAAATTGATAATACAATTCTAATCTCAAATGTCAACATCTGTAAGTAATATACAAGCCTTTCTAAAAATTATTTGATCTCAAGATCCGTTGCACAGCATCCGTATGGAATGGACAGGATTAACAGGATTTTTATTCAAACTGATAGACTTTCTCATAATTATCTGTGACCCACGTGCCTCTGTGATGAAATCTCGTAGTTCTATTTTTTAAAGTTACTAATATATTGTCTTCATTTTAATCTGTGCGTATCTGTGTAAATCAGTGTCTAAATTTACAGATCAAGTTGAACAAACTTATTCAACACAGAATCGGGTTGAAATTCCTCTGGTATATTCTCAAGTATAGATCTATCT
>Ga0209978_10000785_pt1 | contig 12550 bp, 9 predicted proteins | sample BentaG_FD_182805 | JGI IMG/M metagenome (GOLD analysis project Ga0209978, IMG submission 182805) | Deep subsurface microbial communities from South Atlantic Ocean to uncover new lineages of life (NeLLi) - Benguela_00093 metaG (SPAdes)... | ecosystem: Environmental > Aquatic > Marine > Oceanic >...
ATGGATAGTAAAGATCAGGACATAAAAAAGGTTTTTTCATTTTAATAATTGTCTTTACCTTTCTAAACTATTTAGGAAATTAAAAAATTCAGTTTCAGAATTGGTAAAAAAATGACTATGCAAATCTGGATCATTAACTGCAAAATATAAGTAATCAACATCTGCAGGTTCAAGTGCTTCTCTTATCGACTTAATTCCTGGATTACAAATTGCTGTTGGTGGAAGTCCCTTATATTTTCTTGTATTATACGAAGAATCAATATTTAAGTCTGATTGAGTTAATTCATCATTCCACTTTGAAAGGTCATATCTTATTGTTGCATCAATTGCAAGAGGCATATCCTTTTCAAGTCTATTATGTATAACAGCAGAAATCAGCTCTCGCTCCTCAGGTACATATACTTCTCTTTCAATTAATGAAGCAATAATTATAATATCTTTAACATTCATATCCTTCTGTTTAGCTAAACTAAAGTCTAAATCTTTAATTTCTGTTTCAAACTGTTTTAACAATGTATCTATTAAATTATGAGCAGATGTTTCCTTTAAAAATGTATATGTCTTTGGAAATAAAAATCCCTCTAAACTCTCAGTACCTTCTAAGAAATGATAATTAAATTCTTCAGGTATAGCTTCACATATAAAGTTTCTCTTAGAAATAGTAGATGTTTCCTCAACTCTTTTAGCAATTTGTTCTAAAGTAAAGCCTTCTGGTATTAATAATGTAAATGTTTCTGGTTTTGGAGGTCCTTGAATTAATTTTTCAAGAACTACAGCATATGAAGAATTAATATCAAATTCATATTTACCTGATTTTATTTTTTTATCCTGTTTTTGATTTCTTATGTATAATTCAAAAAGCCATGAATTTTTTATTACTTTTTTTTCATCTAAAATACGGGCTACTTCCTTTGAAGATACAAAATCTGGAATTGTAACCTCAATTTTTCCCGAACTATCATAGGGTTTAAATAATACATCAAAAAAAATCTTTGAAACATAGAATTCTGTAACTGATAATAAAATTAAAATTATTATGAATATTACTACTATAGCTTTATAAAATTTTTTCATTTTTCTTTTTTAAATAATCCAAATAGTTTTGAAGAATTAAACAAGCTGCTATTTTATCATTTACCTTTTTGACTTTTTTTCTTTTCTTATAAATAAATTCCTTCTCTTTAAGTTGTTTATTTGCATGAATGGTTGACATCCTTTCATCCCAGAAAGTTAATTTCACTTTTATGTCTTTAAAAATCTTATCAACCTGTTTTTTTACTTTTACTGCTTGTTCACCAATTTCACCCCTTAAAGTAAGAGGCAAACCTACTACTACTTCGTCAATATCTTCTTCTTTAATAATATCTTTCAAAAAATCTTTTATTTTAAAAGAGTTTTTTATTATATCTAATGGATGAGCAAAAGCTAATATTTCATCTGTGATTGCAATCCCTATTCTTTTTTGACCCCAATCTAAACCCAATTTTTTCATATTTAACTTTTTTAAATTGAATAAAATATTTTTTAATTTCAGAAATAATTCAATAATTATTAAAGATAATTAAACATTTTAGATAAGATTTTAAAACAAACTTTCTATTATCTTTTTCGCCTTATCAATGGCTATTTTTGTACCTTTTGTATTTTTCCCACCGGCTTGAGAAAAACCTTTCTTTCCTCCACCTTTACCATTAATATATTTAGAAACATTTCTTATTATCTCATCACAATTTATTCCAACTTCCAATGCTTTTCCTGATGCTGCTGCTATTAAGTAAGATTTATATTTTAAATTTGATCCAATTATAATAAAACTGTCTTTAAATCTTTTCTGAATAGTTCTTACCATTGATTGCAGATCTTTCATATTCCTGAATTTAAGAAGACCTGAAAATATTTTTATTTCATCTTTTTCTTCATATGTTTTTAATATTTTCTCTAACTCCAATGAGATCACTTTTTTCTTTATCTTTTCCAATTCTGATTCTTTTTCTTTCAAATCTTTAGATATTTTTTCAATTTTTTTTATGATATTTGTTTTTTCAACTGAAAGTAATCCAGAAATCTCTGAAATTATCTTTTCTTGTTGATTTATATATTCAATTGCTTTCTTACCAGTAACTGACTCTATTCTTCTTAGATTTGAGCCTATAGATTCTTCATTTATTATCTTGAATAAACCTATAGAACCTAATTTTGCAACATGTGTTCCTCCACAAAGCTCTCTTGAAAAATCACCTATTTCAAGTACTCTTACAAAATCGCCATATTTCTCTCCAAATATCATGATTGTGCCGATTTCTTTTGCATAATCTAAAGATGTTACAAATGCTCTCACATCATGATTAGCAAATATCATTTTATTTACCAAGTTCTCTACTTTCCTTCTCTGCTCCTCCGAAAGTGAAGAGTGATGTGTGAAATCAAATCTTAACCTTTCCGATTCTACTAAAGAGCCTGACTGTTTTACATGTTCACCTAATACTGTTCTTAGAGCCCAATGGAGTAAGTGAGTTGCTGTATGATTTTTAGATATTTCATTTCTATTTTTAACATCAATTTTAGCTTCAACCTTTTGCCCTATTTTTATTTCTCCGTCAATTACTATTCCGCAATGAGAATTTAAGATATCATTAACTGGAAATGTATTGGTTACATTAAATTCTCCTGTCTCTGATCTTATCCAACCAATATCACCAACCTGTCCACCCTTTTCAGCATAAAAAGGAGTTTTACTAATTATAATTTCTGCTTCATCATCTTTTGATACTTTCTGTACTTCAATACCATTGGAGATTATTCCAACAATCTCAGTCTTAATAAAATCCTTTTCATATCCAACAAATTTACTTTTTACTCTTTTTATAATAGGTGAGTATATTGTTAAAATTTCCTCATCTCTGTCAAAGAAACTCCTAAATGAACGTGCTCTCTGTTTCTGTTGTTCTAATAAATTTGAGAAGTTTTTCAAATCAATTTTAAAGTTGTATTTTTTTGCGACATCTTTTGTTAAATCAATAGGAAAACCATACGTATCATATAGTTTAAAAGCAGTTTCACCAGGTATAATAAACTGTTTTGACTTTTTTAAATTCTTGATTTTATCTTCAAGAATCCTAATACCCTGTTTCAATGTCTTTGAGAATTTCTTTTCTTCAGTTTCTAACACATCTAAAATATATTTTTTATTTTTTTCAAGTTCAGGGTAAACACTTTTCATCATATTTATAACTACTTCAGATATAGTTCTTACAAATTTGTGGTAAATACCCAAACTTTTTCCATTTGTAATTGCTCTTCTTATAATTCTTCGCAAAACATAGCCTCTACCTTCATTTGATGGAAACACACCATCACAAATTAAAAAGGTTGCTCCTTTTATATGATCTGCAATTATTCTAAATGATCTATCCCAATCAAGATTTATACCAAAATTCTTATTTGATAACTTTTCAGTTTCTTCTATTATTTCATTGTAAAGGTCTGTTTTAAAAACAGATTGTACATTTTGCATAATAGATGCTAATCTTTCAAGTCCCATCCCTGTATCTATGTTCTTTTGAGAAAGAAGAATATAGTTTTTTCCATCGAAGTTATATTGCGTAAAAACTAAATTCCATACTTCAATAAATCTATTACACTGTTCACAATTTGGTCCACATTCAGCTTTTTTACATCCATATTGTTTTCCTCTATCAAAATGTATTTCACTACAAGGACCACATGGTCCTTTTTCTCCTGGTGGTCCCCAGAAATTATCAACTTTTCCAAATTTACGAATCTTATCAGATGATACACCAACTTTTTTCCATATATCAATTGATTCTTCATCTGAGGGTATATCTTTATTTCCCTCGAATACTGTTACCCATAATTTAGATGAATCTATCTTTATCTCTTTTATAAGAAATTCCCATGCCCAGTAAATAGCCTTTTCCTTAAAATAATCACCTACCGAAAAATTTCCTAACATCTCAAAAAATGTGAGGTGTTTTGGAGTTAAACCTACATTGTCAATATCAGTTGTTCTGAAGCATTTTTGACACGATGCTAATTTCTTTGACTTAGGCTCTTTTAGTCCTAAAAAAAATGGCATGACCTGCTGTACACCAGCAGTAGTTAAAAGAACTGTAGGATCATCTAAGGGTATCAAGCTTGATGATGGTATAATTAGATGATTCTTATCTTTAAAAAATTTTAAAAATCTATTCCTGATATCATTACTTTTCAATTAATTCCCTTCATATTTTTATATAATATTTTCTTTACTTTTTAATAAATAATAATATATGAGCTCCTGAATAAATGCAGCCATAGGGATAGCTACTATTAATCCTAAAATACCAAAAAGAAACCCACCAATTATTAGAGCGAAAATTATTACCAATGGATGAAGACCCAAACCTTGACCTAATATTTGTGGTCTAATAACTAAATCCTCTATCCAGTTAATAACTATGAAGATGATAATTATAGCCAAAGCTTTCCATGGTGCATCAAAAAATGCTACTAGAACTGTAGGAATTGCCCCTATTACTGGACCTATATACGGTATTATGCTAAATAGTCCAACAATGAGTCCCAGAAAAAGAGCAAATTCAATTCTAAGAATAGAGAAAGATATAAAATAAAGAACTGCAATAATTAAAGCTACTACCAATTGTCCTTTAAAGAAGGTTGAGATAGAAGAGTTAGTTTTTTCCATTATTATGTTAATATCATCCAAATATTTTGTAGGGATAATTTTTAATAATCCTTCTTTTAATTTCTTACCATCTTTTAAAAGATAGAAAGAACAAAGTATTGCTACAATAATATTAAAGATGAGTATAAAAATATTTTTTGTAAATTCTGGTGCTTTAATTGCTGTTAACACTATAAAATTTCTTAACTCTTCTGTTATCTCATCTAAGATTCCCTTCAATTGCTCTGTCTTAATAAGCCTTTGGTAAAATCTTTCATATGACAATAAACCTGATTCTAGGCTTTTTAAATAATCAGGTACTTTTTGTCCAAAATTTCTAAATTGTATAGCAATTAATGGAATAAAAGAAGTAATAAATAGCACAATTACAAGAAGTAAAATAAAAAAAGCTACTATTATAGAACCAATTCTACTTATTTTCCTTTCTAAAAAGTTCACTATTGGGTTTAATAAATATGTTAAAAAAATTGTTATTAAAATAGGTGTAAAAATTGGTTTTAGCAGAAATAATAGGTAAAAAAAAGAATATAATATGATTATAGCTCCTATTACAGACCAAATTATTAAAGCAATTCTTTTATATTTTTCCATCATATAATTTTAAAAATTAAAACTCTAAAACAAATTTGTTTAAAATATTATAAATTCCTATCTTCTTAGCCACCAAAGAGCATGACTTGAGTGAATTCGAAGGGTAGCGAAGAATCTTATTAAATTTAATAAATCTTTAATTATTATAAAAATTTAACTATATGAATATTATTTATCAATAATTTTAAAATGTTATTACTCTTTATTTTCCCCACTTTTCATTTTTGATACTGCCTTAGATACCCCTGCTAAAATTCCAACTATTTTAGATATTGGAGAATAAATCATCTCCTGTCCAAATTTTGCTGTTGTATCAATTCTTTTTGTTATACTGAAAATTGTAGTTATTATTTTGTCAATACCCTCTAATTCCGAATTCACTATATCCAGTGTAGTACTTAATTTTCTTAAATTTGGTATCAAATCTTTCCTTAAATCAGTAAGCATACTGTTTATCGATTTTAATGTAGTAACTATTTTTATTGTCAAAATTATTGAAATAATAATAAATATTGATAAAGCTATTATTACTATAATCTCAAAATTCGTAAATATCATATTTTCCCCCTCCAATAAATAAGTTCTTTATATTCTTTAATTTGAATTTATTTACTCATTAAATTTAATTTTATAAAAATTTTTCTTGATTATATCATAATAAATTTCATGTATTTTTTGAAATTAGAAATTTTAATCTTACCTAAAGGAATAAAGGATTAATATAAGAAAGTAGGAAACCCACCCTGCCGTAATTTGATAGTCTTTGAACCCACTCTCTGTAAGTGGGTGCTGTCTTGACAACTTCATTGTTCCACACTGAGAGGCATCAATTCCGCTGCCAAAGTAAAAGCTCCCTATGTCAATTTGTTGGTTCAAATCGACAGCAAACTACGCACAAGGTAGGTCGTATTTATAGTATCATAAAATTATTTCTTATTCAATTTATAATTTTATTAAAATATTATGATTTATTTATTTTCTATATTTATATTTATTTCATTCAGTTGCTCTTGAGTAACACTATCCGGAGCACCTGTTAAAGGACATATAGCACTTGAGGTTTTAGGGAAAGCAATTACCTCTCTAATATACTTCTTATGTAATATCTCCATAACTAATCTATCAAAACCATATGCAATCCCTCCATGAGGTGGAGCACCATATTGTAAGGCTTCTAATAAGAATCCAAAATTACTCTTTATTTTTTCTAAATCGTGACCTAAAATCCTGAAAATTTCACTTTGCAAATTACCATTATTAATTCTTATAGAACCACCTGCAATCTCAATGCCATTTAATACTAAATCATAATGTTTTGATTTTACTTTAAGAGGATCAGATTCTAAAAACTTTAATGTTTCTTCTGTTGGTGAAGTAAATGGATGGTGCATAGGTTTGTATCTTTTTTCTTCATCATCCCACTCAAATAGAGGGAAGTCATATACCCACAGAATTTTAAACTCATCTTCAGAAATTAAATTTAATTCATTTGCTAAATGTAATCTAATCTGACCTAAAGTTGTACTTACTTTATCATTTAAATCAGCCATAAGAATAATTAAGTCACCTGGTTTTGCTTTGAATTTATCTAAAATTGCTCTTTTTTCATCATCTTTTAGATATTTTGCAATAGATGAATAAAACTCTCCAGAATCTTTTACTTTTATCCAGAATAATTGCTTAGCACCCAAATTCTTTACCATATTTGAAAGATTATCCAATCTCTTCCTTGAAAAATCACCAGCTCCCTTTGCATTTATGCCTTTAATTACACCCTCATCTTTAAAATTATTTTTAAAAGGTTGAAACTCAGTAGAAGAAAGTTCCTTAGTTATATCTATAATAGATAAATCAAATCTTAAGTCTGGTTTATCCGTTCCATACTTTTCCATTACTTCATCATACTTTTTTGCTCTAAATGGTTTCTCTAATTCTAAATCAAGACATTTTTTGAATGTATAATTAAGCATCTCTTCATTTAAACTGAGAATATCCTTAACATCTACAAATGACATTTCAATATCTATTTGTGTAAATTCTGGCTGTCTATCTGCTCTAAGGTCCTCATCTCTGAAGACCTTTGCAATTTGAAAATATCTTTCCAATCCTGAAATCATAAGTATCTGTTTGAAAAGTTGCGGTGATTGCGGTAAAGCATAAAAACTTCCTTTTTGTATCCTACTAGGAACTAAATAATCTCTTGCTCCTTCAGGAGTACTTTTTGCAAGAATTGGAGTCTCAACCTCAATAAAACCTTGACTTTTTAAATAATCTCTTACAGTTGTTATTATTTGATCTCTTAAAACAAATGTTTTAGTAATTTCAGGTCTTCGAAAATCAAGATATCTATATTTAAATCTTAATTTTTCATCTGTTTCTATATTATCCTCGATTGAAAATGGTGGTGTTTTTGATTCATTCAGTATCTTAAGTTCTTCAGATATTAACTCAATCTCCCCTGTTCGTATTTCTAAATTTTTAGTACCAGTAGGTCTTTCTCTTACCTTTCCTTTAACTGTAATAACAAATTCAGTTCTTAATTGTTTGGATAAAATATGACTTTTTTTATTAAAATCAGAGTCAAATACTACCTGTACTACTCCTGTTCTATCTCTTAAATCTATAAATGTAAGATTTCCCAAATCTCTTCTTCTATGGACCCATCCACTCAATTTAATTTTACGTCCAATATCAATTTTTGAAAGATTTCCACACCAGAAGTTCCTATATCTATTTTCTCTAATTGGTGAGTTATATAGAGTTTGTTGTGAAATTTTAAATTTATTTATACCCATTTACTTACTTTCTCTCATTTTTTCCTTTAAATAATCTATTATCTTATTACAATCAATTGTATATTGTTTTCCTGTCTCCATTTCTTTTACAGATATCTCATTGAATGCTAATTCGTTTTCTCCTAAAATTAAAGTAAATTTTGCATTTAGTCTATCTGCCATTCTGAATTGACCTTTTAAACTTCTATTTTTATAATCCATTTCAGAAGGAATCTTATTTTTCCTCAAACTATCAAGAAGAATAACTGCTTTTTCTTTAGCTATATTATTTGTAGCAACTATAAAAACAAGGATATTTTTTTCAGAAAACGGTTTTATTCCTGTATTCATCATAACTTGTGTTGTTCGATCAACCCCTACCGCAACACCAACAGCTGGAGTTGGTGGACCACCATAATCCTCTATTAAATAATCGTATCTTCCACCTCCACATATAGCATCTTGTGCCCCCAATTTAGGAGCAGTCACCTCAAAAACTGTTTTTGTATAATAATCAAAACCTCTAACTAATCTATCATCTAAATTATATTTTATATCCAAATTTTCCAGTCCCTTTAATACATTTTTAAAATGATTGCTACACTCATCACAAATATAATTTTTTAGAATTGGTGCTTTAGATAATATTTGCCTACATCTTTTATTCTTACAATCAAATACTCTTAAAGGATTCTTTTCCAATCTAAAATTACAATCTTCACATAAATTTTTAATTTTCAATTTTAAAAATTCTTTTAAATCTATTAAATAACTTTTTCGGCAATTTCTACAACCCATACTGTTTATTAGAAGTTTAGTTTGATCAATTTCCAACTCTTTATATAAATTCATAACTAAGGATATAGTTTCCACATCCGCAAGAGGATCAGGTGTTCCCAAAATCTCTACTCCAACATGCGAAAATTCCCTACTTCTTCCCGCCTGAGGTCTTTCGTATCTAAACATCTGACTACAATAATAAAGCTTTACAGGCAATGGTTTACCATACATTTTATTTTGTAAAAATGCACGAACAACTGGAGCAGTTCCTTCAGGCTTTAAAGTCAAAGACCTACCTTTCCTGTCTTTAAATGTATACATCTCTTTTGAAACTATATCACTGGCTTCTCCTATCCCTTTTGTAAAAACCTCTGTCCGCTCAAAGGTTGGAGTTACTATCTCCTTAAAACCATATATTTCAAAAAGTTCACGAGATTTTTCAAATATATAATTTCTAAATTCAACCTCAGGGTATAATATATCCCTTGTCCCCCTTGGTGTCTGAAATTTCAAAATTTACTCCTTTTTTAGTTTGATAATTCTGATTTTAAAATATAATTAACCATATAGTTATTTTCTTTTATATCATTAACTGTAGTTTCCGGACCATGACCTGGATATAATTTGACCTTATCACTCAGAGTTAATATTTTATTCTTAATAGATAAGGCTAAGTCCTTAGAAGAACCGCCAAAAAAATCTGTTCTACCAATCCCATCTCTAAAAACGAGGTCACCACAAAATATAATATCTTCACTCATAATGCTTATACTCCCTGGAGTATGACCTGGTGTATGTATTATTTTAAAAGTTTCATTATTTAATTTAAATTCGTTACCTTCTTCAACAACCTTATCTGCCTTAGTCTTATAAAGTTTGCCTAAAAGTAATGATAAATTCTTCATAGGACTATCAAGCAATCCCTCATCAAGAGCATGAATATAGACTGGTGCATTAAGTGCAGATTTTATTTCATTATTAGCACCAATATGATCATAATGTCCATGAGTAATTATTATATATTTAATCTTCAATTTTTTTTTATTAATAAAATCTAAAATTAGGTTAGGATCCGCTCCAGGGTCTATAATTATTGCATTCTTCGAATTTGTAGTATAAATGATATAGCAATTAACTGAAAAGAAACCTACTGTAAACTTTTTAATCCTTAAGTTATCCATTATTTGCTCATTCCAGGAGTAATCCTATAGCTATCATATATAGAATCTATATTTCTTAAATCTTTTAATAATTCGTTAAGTAGAATTATATCTCCAATTTCCAAGGTTAATTTAATAGTAATATCCTTTTCCGTTTCTTTTCCCTTCACAACTACATTTGTTATATTTAAATTATAATTTGCTATTACCTCAGTGATATCTCTTAAAAGATTAATTCTATCTATAGCATCCATACCAATCTCAACTTTGAAAAGTGATGGTTGAGTTAAATCCCAATTAACTTCTATAAACCTCTCGGAATCTATAGACAGATTCTTTATGTTGGGACAGTCTGTTCTATGGACAGTTATCCCTCTTCCTCGAGTAATGTAGCCGATTATATCATCACCTGGAACTGGATTACAACATTTAGAAAGTTTCATAATTAAATCATCCATCCCACTTACAACAACTGAACTTGTATATCCTCTTTCCTTTTCCTTTCTTACAATATCTTGTGGTTTTAATTCATCTTCTTCTAAATCAATTGATTGCTTCATAGCATTTATTATTTTAGTTGAAACCTTCTTAGGGGATACTTTTTTAGCACCAATTTGGGTAAATAAACTATCAACATTTTCAAAACCAAGATTTTGTGTAATTTCCAAAAGTATATTATGGTTAACAGAATGTAGTGCAAGTCCATGTTTTCTTAAAGACTTGTTTAAAAGGTCTTTTCCTGTAGTCCTATCCTCCTCCTTTTCTTGTCTTCTAAACCATTGTTTGATTTTCCCTCTTGCTCTTGCTGTCTTTACAACATTTAGCCAATCTCTACTGGGCTTTTCGGAAGTTTTTGAAGTTAATATTTCGACTATATCTCCACTTTCAAGAGATCTTTCTAGAGGTACCATTCTTTTATTAACCATCGCTCCAATACATCTATGACCAATATTAGTATGTATATAATAAGCAAAATCAATAGGAGTTGAGCCTAATGGAAGCCTGACCACATCACCTTTTGGAGTAAATACAAAAACCTCATCATGAAATAAGTCTAATTTTAATGATTCCATAAAATCTTTAGGGTCGGAGAGTTCTTTTTGCCATTCAAGCATCTCTCTTAACCAGGACATCCTTTTATCAAATTCTTCATCTTGCTTTACTGTTCCTTCCTTATACTTCCAGTGTGCAGCTATTCCTGATTCTGCAGTTCTATGCATAGACCATGTTCTAATCTGAATCTCAATAGGTTTTCCATTAGAGTCTATAACAGAAGTATGCAAAGATTGATAAAGATTGAACTTCGGATTCGCTATATAGTCTTTAAATTTTCCAGGAATTGGTTTCCATAGAGAATGAATAATTCCCAGAGTACCATAACAATCCTTTAAATCATCTACAATTACTCGAACTGCTGTCAAGTCATATATCTCATCAAAACTTACACCACGTTTTGTCATCTTCATAAAAACACTATAGAAATTTTTTGCCCGACCAGTTATTTCAGCAGTGATTCCAAAACTCTTTAATTCTTCCTTTAAAATCTGAATTGTTTTTTTTATCTGTTCCTCTCTTGTTTTTTGCTTTTGCTCAACCATACGAACAATTTCATCAAATTTCTTGGGATATAAATATTCAAAGGACATATCTTCTAATTCTCTTTGTAATTGAGATATACCTAACCGATGTGCTAGAGGGACAAAAATATCCAATGTCTCTTTCGCTTTAATTTTTTGCTTTTGTAAAGAGAGAGCTTCCAATGTTCTCATATTATGTAACCTGTCAGCTAATTTTATTAGAATTATTCTTATATCTTCTGACATAGCAATTATCATCTTTCTTAAATTTTCTGCTTGTTCCTCTTCAACAGTCATAAATGAAATCTTGTTTATCTTAGTTAGGCCGTCTATTATAATAGCTGCACTATTACCAAATTCATTCTCAATATATGATAACTCAACATCAGTATCTTCTATTATGTCGTGGAGAATAGCGCAAATAATAGAAATAGTATCTAATTTCAAATCTGCTACTATACCTGCTACCCCTAACGGATGAGAAATAAAAGCATCACCGGATTCTCGAAATTGACCTTTATGTTTTTCCTCTGCTAACTCAAATGCTTGTTCGATTAGTTGATAATCAACATTTGGATTATACTCTTTTACTTTCTCTATTAAGTTTTTTGGTGTTAGTAAGTTACTTTCCATAAAATTCTTTAAAATAATATTAATATAAAATGTATTATTAACTACTCAGTTTAACACATTAATATTATTCTATAATGTTTATATTCACATTAGCATCCCTAATCAAGAATAATTATAAAGATCAATAATTAATGTTTCATTAATTTATAATTCAGTAAAATAGGATTCAACCCATTAATAAAATTTTAATACTGAGCCTATTAAAAAGCAAAAAATAAATATTTAAAGATTTGAGCATAGTTTCTCCCTTCCCCTTCGTTAAATTTATACTGAACGAAGCGAATGTACTCGAGGGTCAATTCCCCTCCTTTTATGGGAAGGGGTAGGGGG
>Ga0209978_10000787_pt1 | contig 12546 bp, 11 predicted proteins | sample BentaG_FD_182805 | JGI IMG/M metagenome (GOLD analysis project Ga0209978, IMG submission 182805) | Deep subsurface microbial communities from South Atlantic Ocean to uncover new lineages of life (NeLLi) - Benguela_00093 metaG (SPAdes)... | ecosystem: Environmental > Aquatic > Marine > Oceanic >...
TAAAGAAGGCTAATATCCCGGTTACCCTCATCACCGACTCTATGGCTGGCTACTTTATGAGCCGTGGTGAGGTTGACTGTGTCATTGTCGGTGCCGACCGGATTGCTGCCAACGGTGATACCGCCAACAAGATTGGCACCTATGCCCTGGCGGTGCTGGCCAAAGAGAATGGCATCCCCTTCTATGTTGCCGCCCCTACCACCACCATTGACCTGTCTCTGTCTTCAGGGGACGAAATCCCGATTGAGCAGCGAAGCCAGCAAGAAGTAACCCATATTCAGGGAATAGGCATTGCCCCCGAAGGCGTTCAAGCTGCCAACCCCGCCTTTGATGTTACCCCTCATAAATATATCACTGCTATCATCACCGAGCGTGGTATAATAAAAGAGCCGTTTGAGGTGGGGATTAGGGGGGGTTGTTGAAATAAACCTAATAACAGGAGGTCTCTTAATGCCGCAGGCTAAAATCGGGGTTATTGGGGGAACGGGGCTGTATGATATTGAGGGGCTCACGGATATTGAGGAGGTTGACATAACCACGCCCTTTGGCAAGCCGAGCGATACCATTATCATCGGCAGGCTGGAGGGGGTGGGGATTGCCTTTCTACCCAGGCATGGCAAGGGGCACCGCATCCCCCCTACCGAGATACCGGCCCGGGCTAATATCTATGCCCTCAAATCGCTGGGGGTGGAGCAAATCATTGCCATTTGCTCGGCGGGCAGCTTTAAGAAAGAGATAAAGCCCGGCGACCTGCTTATCCCCGACCAGCTCATTGACCGCACCCGAAACCGGGTTAGCTCCTTCTTTGGCGAGGGCATCGTCGCCCATATTGCCTTTGCCGAGCCTTTTTGCCCGGTGCTGAGTCAGGTTGTTTATCAGGCCGCTCAGGAGGTAGGAGTCAACGTCCATGCCAAGGGCACCTTTGTGGTTATGGAGGGTCCTGCCTTCTCCACCAGGGCTGAATCACGGCTTTACCGCTCATGGGGAGCTGATATTATTGGCATGACTGCCCTGCCCGAAGCTAAGCTGGCACGGGAGGCAGAAATCTGCTACGCTGTTATCGGCTGCGTCACCGATTATGATAGCTGGTGGGAGCCAGGCCAGCCGGTCACCGTCGACGTTATTTTAGATATTCTGCATAAGAACGTTGATACCGCCAGGAAGATTATCAAACTGGCGGTTAGCCGAATACCGGACAAGCGCCACTGTGGCTGTGCCAGGGCATTGGAGATGGCTATTGTTACCGCTCCGGAACTGATACCGCCAGAGCAGAGGAAGAAACTAAGCTTGCTGATAGGCAAGTATCTAACCAAGGGGGATAGTTAAAGTTATTATGCCCTATATAGAATTCGGTTGCCTACCTACTGCTATTGGCAGTATGCCCCATACCGACCCGGTTGAGGCATGCTCGCAGGTCACCCGCTACCTGAAAGACATTCCTGCCTGGCCCCAGCTACCTAACCGCGCCTTTCTGGAAAATATGTATGCCCAGTATAGCCAGGGCTTTCCCGGGGTGGTGGTCAAGGAGAATAGTATCTATGTGGACCGCTCTCAGGACTTAGACAAGCCTCTGGAGCAACTTTATGCCGCCTATTTAGAGAATGATTTTGATAAATATCCCGTTAGTGCTGACTATGCCGCTGGACTCCATGCGTTTTTATCTTTAACTAACCTGTCGCCTCTGGCAGTTAAGGGGCAGATAACCGGACCGATTAGCTGGGGGCTAACCGTTACTGACGAGAACCGACGCTCCATCATCTATGACGATGTTCTAGGTGATGCCGTGGCCAAGCTGTTAAGGCTAAAAGCAGCCTGGCAGGAAAAGGTTCTATCTCAAATTTCACCCAACACCATCATCTTTGTTGACGAGCCCTATATGGCTTCCTTTGGCTCTGCCTTTGTCTCTATATCCAGGGAGAGGGTTATCAGCCTGCTGGAAGAGGTCTTTAGTGGTATTAGTGGGTTAAAGGGAACCCACTGCTGCGGCAATACCGACTGGTCAGTCCTGCTTGAGACCAGCGTTGATATACTACATTTTGATACCTACAACTATGCTCAGTCGCTGAGCCTCTACCCAGCGGAGGTAAAAAAGTTCCTGAACAGGAACGGAACTATTGCCTGGGGGATTGTTCCCAATGAAGCTGAGGCGCTGGCTGGAGAAACGGTAGCCAGCCTTAAAGACCGCCTGGAGGAGGCAATGGCGCCCTTTACCAGAAATGGCATCCGCTTCAAGCAGTTGATTGAGCAGGGGCTGCTTACTCCCAGTTGCACATTGGCATCTTTAGTCACTGAGGAGGCAGCCGCCCGAGCCTTGGAGCTGCTGGTTGAGCTATCAAAAGCGATAAGAAAACGCTACCTATAAGAGAGGATTACATTATCGGGAAAAATGAACAAGAGTAGAAGAGTGGCTATCCTTAAGCATCGGCGCAAGAGGAAGAAGCTGGAGGCAAAAAGGGAGGCGGAGAAAACTCCGGCCTGACAAACGTCCTACGGTGGCAAGAGCCCATGAAGCAAGTCTATCTGCTTACCGGCAGACCGGGGACAGGAAAGACCAGCCTTATCAAACAAGCAGTAGCCGGAATGAAGGGCAGAGCTGGTGGTTTTTACACTGAGGAAATACGAAGCCAGGGGGTAAGGCAAGGCTTCAGACTGGTTACTCTGGATGGTGGGGAGGTTATACTGGCTCATGTCAACATTCACAGCCCATACCGGGTAGGTAAGTATGGGGTTGACATTGATGGTTTGGAGCGGGTAGGCGTTCCTGCCCTCCACAAGGCAGCCCAGCACTGTGATTTAGTAGTCATTGACGAAATCGGGAAGATGGAGCTATTTTCGGCTAACTTCAGGGAAGCCGTTTCCCAGATAATTGACAGCGGGAAGAGGATTCTGGGAACTGTCATGCTCAACCCCAACCCGTGGGCGGATGCCATCAAGCGCCAGCCGCAGGTAAATTTGATAATCGTAACCCGAGACAATTATCGCCAGGTGCTAGCCGGATTACTACACTGGCTAGAAGCCCTGGAGTCCCTCAAACTATAGTATAATATTCCTTAGCGATATTGTTTAAAGTCGGAGGCTAAAATGCGGACGATTTATCTTACCCCCCATACCCATTATGATGCCGCCTGGGCTTTTACCAAAGAAGAGTATTTCAGGATAAACGAAAGAATCCTTGAGGAAGCTCTAGGATTGATGGAGACCTCAGAGTTTAAGTTCTGCCTGGAGCAGACCTTTCTGCTGAAACATATAGAGGCAACACACCCCAGTCTTTTCAGAAGGCTTGAGAAAATGATAAAAGCGGGGAAACTTGAGATAGTCGATGGGCAATACCTTATGGCTGATACTATGCTCCCCTCGGGTGAGGTGTTAGTAAGGGATATATTCCTTGGCAAAAGGTATTGTAAGGAGAAATTTGGTGTTGAGGTTCCCGTAGCCTGGGCGGCCGATAGCTTTGGCATGAACGCACAGCTTCCCCAAATCTACAAGAAGGCGGGCTACAAGTGGCTTGCCTTTAGAAGAGGTGCCCGAGCCGATATTAGACAAAGTGAGTTCCTGTGGAAGGGATTAGATGGAACTACCATCCTGAGTCACTGGTTCCCTCGAGGTTACCGGGCCGGGCTTGATATTGACAGGTGGGAGTCAACATTTGTTGATCTTAATAAATTTGCTTGTGGCCCTAATGTCTTAATGCCCAGTGGCAGTGGCTCTATGCCCCCCCAGCCGGAAATCATCCCCGCAGTAAAGCATTGGAACAAAACCCACCCTGACATTCGAATGAAGATAGCCACCCCGAGTGAATTCTTCCCGGTTGTGGAGCGTTATAGTAGAAAGCCCGAGGTGATAGAAGGCGAGCTATATGATGACGAGCTTGTCAATGTATTTCCCCAGGTGTGTTCCAGTCGAGCATGGATAATTCAGGGCTCCAGGGAGTGTGAAGGTCTACTTACTACCGCTGAGGAATTTGCCACTATTGCCTGGCTTCTCGGCGCCCAATATCCTGCCGATGAATTGCGGGAAGCCTGGGAGAAACTTTCCTATATTGCCTTCCATGATGTAATCACCGGCTGCGGCGTGGATGAGATTTACGAGGAAGTAAGAGAAATTTTTGTTACTCTCAAAACCAATCTTTCCCAAATCTTGGCTGAATCCCTAAACTATGTTACCGGTAAGGTAAACACCAATGGTAGAGGAATGGTGGTCTTTAACCCTCTCCCTTGGCAGACAAGGAATTGGGTTGAAGCGAGTCCAGATTTACCCGAGGGAGAGAAAGAACAAGTCGGCGCAGAAGATAAAGAGGTCAAATCAGTAGAGACGGGCTTTGTCGCCGATGTTCCCCCTCTAGGCTACAAGGTTTATAAGTTCACTCCCCAGGAAGAGAAAACCATAAACAAGATAAAAGTCGATGGGAATGAGATAGAAACAGCCTTTTTTAGGTTGAAGGTAGATGAGAAGAACGGAATTATTGAGGTCTGGGATAAAGCTGGGGACCTTTTACTAAGTGGGAATGAAATTGTTATTGAAGATGAGGTTGGTGACCTTTACTACCATCGCAGCCGCTTCTCCCCCGAGTTGATAAAGAGCGAATCAGGGGCAGGCTTCCAATACGGGAGCTTTAAGCCAAAAAGCTTTCGGATTGAAGAAGGCAATTCAAGGGTGAAGGTGGTTTTTGAAACTGAATACTATTGTCTCACCTGGCCCTACAGGCTAAAGGAGAGATTTCCTCCGATGCTCTACAAATACAAAACACTGGATATTTGTAAGGAGGTAGTAGTTTATCGGGATATCCCTCGCATCGAATTCATTACCAGAATAGATAATAAGTACCCTAACATAAGGCTAAGGGTGAAATTTGATACTGGAATAGATAGAAAGCTCTACTTTCGGGAGACACAATTTGGGGTTATCGCTGAGCCTACTGAGTTTCTGACTAAGGTAGGCGAACACTGGGAAAGCGAACCCTCCAGAATACCTAATTTTATGAGCTGGTTTGACATTAGCGATGGGGTGAGAGGGGTAGCCTTTATGAACAAGGGGCTGCCGGCAGTAGAAATAATAAAAGACTCTCTCTACATCACCCTCCTCAGGAGCGTAGGCGGACTCTCCGCCGATGGCACAGCCGGACCTCTCGTCCCTACTCCAGATGCTTTGGAGCTAAAGCCCTATACCTTCGAATATGCTATTCAATTCCACGATAAGGGTTGGCGGTACGCCAAGACGTATAAACAGGCACAGGAATATCATCATTCGCTTATTCCTATTCAGGCCAGCAGCAAAGGGGATTTGCCTTCAGAGTTCTCCTTCCTGAAAATCGAGCCAAATAACCTTGTCCTCTCTGCCTTGAAGAAAGCCGAAGACAGTGATGAGGTTATCCTGCGCTTCTTTGAGACTGAGGGAGAGGCTACCCAGGCTAGGGTCGAAATCTTCCGGGAGATTAAAAGAGTGACCCTGGTAGATTTACTGGAAAGGGAAGAGAGAGAAGTGCCATTTACCAGGCGCGGGTTTATATTGAAGGTGAAACCCTTTGAGATAGTAACCTTAAAGCTTGAGTTTTAGGAGGAGAAATGGCGTGATGCCCCAGCTACCAGAAATGGTTCAAGCACTCCTCGACCCTAAAGCCTATCCTCATCCTGCGCAACGGGTGGAGATGGTGCAGACCCAGATGTCATTTGTTTTCTTGGCTGGTGACTATGTATATAAGGTGAAGAAGCCGGTGAATCTGGGCTACCTGGACTACACCACCCTGGACAAGCGCCACTTTTATTGTCAGCGTGAGGTTGAGCTTAACCAGCGTCTCTGCCCTGATGCCTATTTAGGTGTAGTGCCAATCACCCGGGACAGGGGAGATATTTTGATAGAAGGTCGGGGGGAGGTTATAGAGTATGCCGTAAAGATGCGCTACCTCCCCCAGGAAGCAATGCTGAATGTGCTACTGGCCAACAACCAGGTGTCAGTAGAAATGATAACCAGCGTGGCAAAAAGGCTGGTAGAGTTCCACCAAAAAGCAGAGACCATCAGCGGCTTTGGTGACCTTGATACTATTACCCAGAATACCGAGGAGAATTTCGACCAGACAATAAAATACATTGGCAATACCATTTCTCAAGAAAAGTATCAGCACATCAAGGATTACACCAATAGTTTTATTGAGAATAATGCCTCTTTATTTCGTAAGCGGATAGCCGATGGCAAAATAAGGGACTGTCATGGAGACCTTCACGCCGCCCATATTTGCTTTTTTTTCAGCCTGAAGACAGCATCTTCTTTGACAAGTAGGTTAATTGATGGCATCTGCATCTATGATTGTATAGAGTTTAATGACAGGTTCAGGTATTGCGATGTCGCCTCAGAGGTTGCCTTCCTGGCTATGGATTTAGACCACTGTGGGCGAGCTGACCTATCTCGGAGCTTCGTTGATGCCTATGTAGCTTTCAGCCGGGATAAGGGGCTACTCCAGCTACTCAATTACTATAAGTGCTACATGGCTTATGTCCGAGGCAAGGTGGAGAGCTTCAAGCTTGACGACCCCTATATCTCAGATGAAGAAAAGACAAAGACTTTAGCTGTGGCTAAGCGGTATTTCGAGCTTGCCGAATCGTACGCAAAAACTTAACCATTGATTTGGAAACCGAAACCATTAGTTTAGTATAGAATAGAGGAGGGAGGTGGACTATGTTAAAGCATTTTACGTTGGAGTATTGGGTAGATGAAGGATGGTATGTTGGGAGGTTAAAAGAAGTCCCAGGTATATTTAGTCAAGGCGAGTCGCTTGAAGAATTAGAAGAGTATATTCGGGATGCTTATCACTTAATGGTTGAAGAGGAGACTTTACCCCGGATTACAGTCGAAACGAAAGAAATAGGTATAGAGGTGTGAAACGGCGTGATCTTATCAGGGAATTAGTAAAGAAAGGGTGCCATTTGAGGCGGCATGGCAAGAGGCATGACATATACATCAACCCCCAAAATGGGAAAAAGGCTCCGATACCCCGTCATCCTGAAATCAAGGAGAGCCTTTGCGAACTCATCAGGAAGCAGCTTGAGCTTCAATGATTGTAATGCAAAAAGATAGCACTATCGCCAGGAGGTATTTCGAGCTTGCCGAGTCGTATATATGATATATAGAATGGGGCAAAGTAAACCGGATCAGTCACCCCGTTATTTCGTCGGTATAGCTATTGTATGAAAATGCCTGTATCTATTAAAGGTGGAGTATTATGCTAACGGGACTACATTTTCTTCTAACCTACATGTGTAATTCAGAATGTGACCATTGTTTTATCTATAGTGGCCCGAGTGCTAAGGGCACTTTCACTTTGAGCCAAATACAGAAGGTTCTTGATGAAGCAACTAAGATCGGCACAATAGAGTGGATATACTTTGAAGGAGGAGAGCCGTTTTTATTCTACCCTCTAATGCTTGAGGGAATCAAAATTGCTCGTAGTATGGGGTTCAAGGTAGGTGTGGTAACCAATGGGTATTACGCAACATCTGAAGAGGACGCCGAGCTTTGGTTAAAATCTCTTTGTGAATTGGGAATCTCAAATCTCAGCATAAGTAACGATCCATTTCACTATGGAGATGAAAAAGAAAACCCAGCCAAGCGTGTCCTAAACGCAGCAAAGAAGTTAAACATGCCTGCTGCTGAAATCTGCGTTGAGACACCGACAGTTAAAACAGGTGTAGATAAGGAGCAAGGTAAGGGAGAGCCGGTTATTGGCGGCAGTACTATGTTTCGAGGGAGAGCTGTTGAGAAATTGGTGGAAGGGCTTCCACAAAGATGGTGGGAAGAATTTACAGAATGTCCTTATGAGGATCTTGAATCTCCGAAGAGAGTCCATCTTGATTCGTATGGCAATGTTCATCTCTGTCAGGGGCTAAGTATGGGTAATATGTGGAAAACCCCTCTATCGAGGGTGGTTAGGAACTATGATGCTGATTCACACCCAATCTGTAGGCCTTTGGTTAGGGGAGGGCCGGCTCGCTTAGCTAAAGAATACGAAGTTAAACATAAAGATAGATATGTTGATGCATGTCATTTTTGCTATTTCGTTCGCTTGGCATTACTGGATAGGTTCCCGCAGTACCTTACACCGAGGCAAGTTTATGGATTAGAATAAAGATTGATAACTTCATATAGCACAGTATAAAAGGGGGCGGTAAATTGGAAGAACCCTTTGTGGAATTTATAGAAAGTGATTTGGGGACTGGTTTTTTGCTTATCGCCTGTGGTCTTCCCGGCACCTGGAAAACTGAGACGACTGAGGAAGTAGCCAGGATTAAGGGCTATCCGCTGCTTCGGTCCGACCTTATTAGACTGGAGGTGCTCAAAGACGAGGATATATTCGATGAAAAGGTCGCCTCCAATATGGATAAACGAACAATGGTCTATGATGAGATGTTCCGGCAGGCAGACGAGGCTCTAGAAAAGGGCGATGGTGTGATACTGGATGCTACCTTCGTTACCCAGTCATTGAGGAGACGTGCTGCTGAAATAGCCGCCAAACACAACTTGACCTTCGTCATCCTGCAAACGGACTGTCCGCAGGAGGTGGCTATCAGGCGGATACTAAGCCGCACTAAAGAGGATTATGTATCGAACGCACTGACCGAACAAGCCTACTTAAACAATAAAAAGAGGTTCGAAGCGGTGGATTTAGATGACTTAAAGGGCCTGTATCCTGGTCTTAATACCATCCACTTAATAGTTGATACCCGGCACGACCTGCCTGAAGACTGGTACATCACCGGCGTGGAAAAGGCCTGAAGTGTCCTGTCATTCTGAATGGAACAAAGTGGAATGAAGAATCTGAGATTCTTCTGAGGAATTCAACACCGGTATTTATTCCGCCGAATTTTCTCGCCGGAGTTATGATAAAATGTTAACTCAAGGCAAGGATTATTATTAAGGATTGGTGAAGAGAGTTAGACTGGGTGTGAGAGCGGGAGACGCGATAAAATGGGAAGACCGCCGAAGGAGGAAGCGAAGAAGCACCCTTTGTACGAGCAGTTCAATGGCGAAGTGCCTTGGCTGGACGGGTGTAGGGAGTACGGGAGGGAGACGTGTCTAGATTGCCCCGTGCCACTAGAGAGTTGTCCTGCTGAAAACCCTCGTCTTCACAAAGGCGGTCGACCGAAAGGTAAGCAATAATAAGACAAAGTCCCTGTTGGATGAAGGGATGAGGCTAAGGACAATTCAAAGGAGAGGGGGACAAAGCGGGTTCCCAGGAAAATCGAAGATTTTTCTGGGTGCTTAAAGGAGGTGAGGTTGATAAATAATCAGTATGATATTAAAGACCCAACACTAGCTGAGGCTGGCAAGCAGCGAGTTGAGTGGGCTTCTCGTGAGATGCCAGTGGTGAAGCTAATCGGGGAGAGGTTCGCAAAAGAGAAGCCTTTCACCGGCATCCGGATCTCAGCCTGTCTTCACATTACTACGGAAACGGCAAATCTGGCTCTGGCCTTAAAGGAAGGAGGCGCCAGTATTATCCTCTGTGCTTCTAATCCCCTCAGCACTCAGGATGATGTTGCTGCTGCTCTGGTAGACTGGGGTATTCCCACTAATGCCATTAAAGGGGAGGATGAGGCAACCTACTATAAGCACATTAATACTGCGCTTGATAGTAAACCTCAGCTTACGGTAGATGATGGTGCTGACCTGGTTACTACCCTTCATACCAAGCGAAGTGATCTAATTAAAGATGTCATCGGCGGCACCGAGGAAACTACCACCGGTGTTATCAGACTGCGCAGTATGGCTAAGGCAGGCGAGCTAAAGTATCCCTTAATCGCGGTAAATGATGCCCAGACCAAGTACCTATTTGATAATCGCTATGGCACCGGGCAGAGCACCATTGATGGTATCACCCGCGCTACCAATATCCTGTGGGCAGGCAAAAAGGTGGTGGTTTGTGGCTATGGCTGGTGTGGGCATGGCATAGCCTTAAGAGCCAAAGGGCTGGGCTCGAAGGTGATTGTGACCGAGGTGGAGCCAGTCCGGGCTCTGGAAGCAGCTATGGATGGTTTTCAGGTGATGCCACTAATGGAGGCGGCCAAAGAGGGCGATATTTTAATTACCGTTGCCGGCGACAAAAGTGTTATTGATAAAGCCCATCTCCAGGTGATGAAGGACGGAGCTATTCTGGCTAATAGCGGGCATTTTAATGTAGAGATTAATATCCCGGCTTTAGCCAGTTTGGCTCGCAGTAAGCGAAGGATACGGCCTTTCGTTGATGAATACACACTGGATAGTGGGCGCCACTTGTATCTGCTGGGTGAGGGGAGGTTGATTAATCTGGCGGCGGCTGAAGGGCACCCGGCCAGCGTTATGGATATGAGCTTTGCCAACCAGGCACTATGCCTGGAATACATTGTAAAAAACAGGGGAAAGCTTGAGCCTAAGGTTTACCCGGTACCTGAAGAGATTGATAAACAGGTGGCTCGGTTAAAACTGAACTCTATGGGTATTGAGATTGACACCCTGACGCCAGAGCAGAAGCGGTACTTAACCAGCTGGCAAGAAGGGACATAGAAAGGAGAAAATATGACCAGTAGTTTCAAGAACTCACCCAAATACATGCTCACCTCAGAGTCGGTTACCGAAGGGCACCCTGATAAGCTATGTGACCAGATAGCAGATGCTATTCTGGATTCCATTATGGAAAAAGACCCGTATGGCAGAGTAGCCTGTGAGGTAGCCACGACCACTGGACTGGTAGTTGTTCTAGGAGAGATTACCACCGATTGCTATGTTGACATTCCTCAGGTAGTGAGGGAAGTAGTGCGCGATGTAGGCTATATCTACCCCGAATATGGCTTTGATTATCAGTCCTGCGGGGTGCTGGTTTCCATTAAGGAACAATCCAGTGACATTGACCTGGGTGTTAGTAAGTCACAGGAGGCTAAGACAAAACCAACCAGGGATGAACTAGAATCGATTGGTGCCGGCGACCAGGGAATGATGGTTGGCTTTGCCTGTTCAGAGACGCCGGAACTGATGCCTCTGCCTATTTCTCTGGCACACAAGCTATGCCGGCGCCTGGCTCAAGTGAGAAAAGATAATACCCTGGCTTACCTTCGCCCCGATGGGAAATCACAGGTAACCGTAGAATACAGTAACGGCATTCCCAAGCGGGTGGATAGTGTAGTGATAGGTGCTCAGCATAACCCTGATGTCAGCCGCGATAAGATTGAGCAAGACATCGTTGAGCAGGTAATCAGGGCAGTTATTCCTTCTTCACTGATGGATGATAGAACCAGATTCTATGTTAATGCTACCGGGCGGTTTGTAATTGGAGGGCCGGTATCCGATACCGGCTTCACCGGTCGCAAGATTTTAGTCGATGCCTATGGTGGGATTGCTAGGCATGGCGGCGGTGCCTTCTCGGGCAAAGACCCGACCAAGGTTGACCGCTCGGCAGCTTACGTTGCCCGGTATATAGCCAAGAACATGGTGGCTGCCGGACTAGCCGAGCGTGTGGAGCTCCAGATATCGTATGTCATTGGTGTCGCCCGTCCGCTCTCTATCTCTGTTGAAACCTTCGGCACAGGTAAGGTTGACCAGGAGGTCTTACTTGCCCTGATTAACAAGCACTTTGACCTCAGACCTGGAGCCATTATTCGTGACTTTGATTTGCGCCGACCTATATACAGGCAGACGGCTGCCTATGGGCACTTTGGGCGGGACGACCTTGACCTCCCCTGGGAAAAGACGGACAAAGCCGAGGTTCTGAGGAAAGAGGCGTTAGGCAAAAACAAGTAGGAGGTGCAACGATGTCAACTCAGATGTCTGAAGAGGAGCTCTACAGCCTAGCGAGGAAGAGAGTTGAAGAAAAGAAGGGCTTTTATATCCATTTTGCCGTCTACATTGTGGTAAACATTCTACTGGTGATTATATGGGCGGTTACAGGAGCAGGGTTTCCATGGTTTGTCTTTCCCTTAGGCGGCTGGGGAATTGGCGTCTTGTTTCACTTCCTAGGGGTCTTCGTTTTCTCACGACCAGGCGGCTGGGAGAGACGAGAAATAGAAAAGGAAGTGGAGAGACTGAGGAAAGGTGGAAACTGACACGCCCTTTCGCAATCTATTCTTCCCCCTCTCCTTTGAGGGAGAAGATAATATAAGGAGAGCTGAAGAGAGGCGAAGCCTCTCTTGCATAAAGCTGAGGTTGTCTGAGACTTGTCATTCCCGACCTGATCGGGAATCTAGGTTCCCTAAACTAGCTTGAATTACTAGATTCCCGCTTTCGCGGGAATGACAGAGTGAAGCGGGAATGACAGAGTGAAGCGGGAATGACAGAGTGAAGCGGGAATGACAGAGTGAATCAAGAAGGCGTTTTCAGGAAACCTCTACAAGGGGGATAGGGTTGAAAAATAGCCCCATTAAATTTGGCACTGATGGCTGGCGAGGAATCATCGCCCAGGATTTCACCTTTGATAATGTGCGGGTTTGTGCCCAGGCGGTAGCCCACTATCTAAAACAATCAGGCTTGGCCAGTCGGGGACTGATTATCGGTTATGACACCCGCTTTGCCTCCGAGGACTTCGCCTCAGCC
>Ga0209978_10000788_pt1 | contig 12545 bp, 18 predicted proteins | sample BentaG_FD_182805 | JGI IMG/M metagenome (GOLD analysis project Ga0209978, IMG submission 182805) | Deep subsurface microbial communities from South Atlantic Ocean to uncover new lineages of life (NeLLi) - Benguela_00093 metaG (SPAdes)... | ecosystem: Environmental > Aquatic > Marine > Oceanic >...
GTGCCCAGAACTTTAGTTGAGCAGCAGGCATATTCCTTGGGTCTACCTATTGAGGAAGTTTTTATTTCTAGGTCTTCTTCTAATGAAGAATATGACTCTAAGATGGGAGAAATTCTTACCAGATTTAAACAAGCTGGTGTTTCCTCAGTAGTCTTTGGTGACGTATTTTTGGCAGGAGTAAGGAAATATCGAGAGGATAATCTATCAAAGCTGGGGATGAAAGGAATCTTCCCTATATGGAGGCGGGATACCGCCGAACTCACAAGGTCTTTTATAGCACTGGGCTTCCAGGCTGTCATTACCTGTGTTGATTCTAGGTTGCTGGATAAGAGTTTTGTCGGCAGGATGCTTAATAGACACTTTTTAGCTGAGCTTCCGCCCAATGTTGACCCTGGTGGTGAGAATGGAGAATTTCATTCTTTCGTCTTTGATGGCCCAATATTCAACGAAAGAATAAGCTATAAACTAAGTGAACGAGTGTTAAGGGATTCATTTTATTTTTGTGATTTACTAGCGAAAGGGAGCGTTGTTAAATAAAGTCAAAATGGGGAGTTTGAAGGGGCGTAGCTCCTCCAAAACCTATACTGTCCTCTATCCTTTGAGGGAGTAGGTACTGGAGAAAGTCGAAGAGAGGCTTTGCCTCTCTTATAAAACTAATTCCCCCTCTCCTTTGAAGGAGGGGGGATTAAGGGGGTGAGGATGGATACTCCCATTAAATTTGGCACTGATGGCTGGCGGGGGATTATCGCCCAGGACTTCACCTTTGATAATGTGCGGGCTTGCGCCCAAGGGGTAGCCGATTACCTTAAACAGACAGGTCTAGCCAGTCGGGGGATAATTGTTGGCTATGACACTCGCTTTGCCTCCGAGGATTTCGCCTCGGCTGCCGCTGAGGTAGTGACTGGCAACGGAATAAAGGCATACCTCTGTTCCAAGGTTACCCCAACACCAGTAATAAGCTACGGGGTACTGGCTCAGAAGGTTGGCGGGGCTATTATCATAACCGCCAGCCATAATCCGGCTAGGTGGAATGGTTTTAAGCTTAAGTCTGAGTATGGCTCCAGCGCTCCACCTGAGGCTATTGCCCAACTGGAAAAGAATATTTCTCAAACCCTGAGTATAGGGAAAATAAAGCAGACACCATTGGCTGAAGCTATGGAACAGGGATTGGTAGAATATCTTGACTTAACCCCAATTTACTTCAGCCAGCTAAATGGCCTTGTTGACCTGAACAGGCTACGTCAGGCTAAGTTAAAGGTAGTGGTTGATTCCATGTATGGTGCTGGGGCTGGCTACTTCAAGATGCTGTTAGACGGGGGAGCCATCAAGGTAACTGAGATAAATAGCGAACGCAACCCGCTCTTCCCTGGGATACAGCCTGAGCCAATCGAAACAAATTTGGGTAAACTCTCAGCCATGGTTAAACAGCAGGGGGCTGATGTCGGCTTAGCCACTGATGGTGATGCTGACCGCATTGGCATTATAGACGAAAAGGGAGTCTTTCTGAACCAACTCCAGGTCTTTGCTTTGCTTGCTCTTTACCTGTTGGAGGTGCGTGGAGAGCGAGGGCCTATAGTCAAGACAATAACTACCACCAGCATGCTCTACCGCTTGGGTGAGATATTTAATGTCTCGGTCTATGAAACGCCAGTAGGCTTTAAGTATGTTGCCCCGATAATGATGGCGGAAAATGCTCTCATTGGTGGGGAGGAAAGTGGTGGCTATGGTTTCCGAGGTCATGTGCCCGAGCGAGATGCCATTCTGGCTGGGCTCTATTTCCTTGACCTGATGGTTAAGACAGGCAAGACTCCTTCAGAACTCTTAGACTATCTCTTCAGTAAAGTAGGTGCTCACTACTACCAACGGGTGGATATAGAATTCCCTGCTGAGGAGCGTCAGGCGATAAATAATCGTCTTAGAGATAATTTCCCCGACATTATTGATGGGGTTGAGGTAGTAAATATAGATACCGCTGACGGCTTTCGCTATATTCTAGCTGATACCACCTGGCTGCTCATCAGGTTTTCCGGAACGGAGCCGATACTTCGCATCTATGCCGAGAGTAATAGCCAAACTCGGGTGGACAGTCTGCTTGAGTTTGGGAGGGAATTAGCCGGAGTCTAAAGCTTAGAGGGAGGGATGGAGTATGGAGGATAAATTTCCCCGAAAAACGGAAAAGCCCTGGGGATTTGAACTATTATTTGCCCATACCCCGAAGTATGCCGGCAAGGTAATCTTGGTTAGAAAGGGGCACCGACTCAGCCTTCAGTATCATGAAAAGAAAGATGAAACTTTGTATATATACGAAGGGAAGGCATTGCTGGAAATTGAGGGAAGTGATGGGCGTATGACGTCTAAAGTAGTTCAGCCCGGTCAGTGTATCAGGGTTCCTCCCCACACCAGGCACCGCCTAGAGGCTATAGAAGACACTACATTTTTTGAAGTCTCAACCCCTGAGCTGGAGGATGTGGTAAGGGTGGAAGATGACTACGGACGAGCTAGCCGATAATTCTGGAGCTATTTAGTGATTCCTTGGAAGTTATTGACTGACCTCACCCCCCTGTATCCCCCCTCTCCTTGAAAGGAGGGGGGAGAAGAGATTTTAGAGAGGGGCGAAGCCCCTCTCTTACTTACATTCCCCCTTCCCTTAATTAGGGAAGGGGGCAGGGGGATAGGTCACCAAATAATTTTGGTTCTTTATTGTCTTGACTCGTCACCAGTAGAAGCTGTAGATTATGTGAGGGAGCAGTTGGGTAAGGGATAGAGGGAAGACAAATGGCTGAATTCCTACAAAATAATTGGTTTTGGCTTGCAGTCGGCCTCATTGGTGGGATTATTTTGGGGATTTTCGTTGATGTCGGTGTTCGGCTGCTTTTTGAATGGTGGTTTAGACCGGAAATTGAAATACCTAAAGACGATAAAGATGTTTGGTGGAAAGCAGCCACCGACGCTAATCTTTTTTATTTTGAGACTCTTGAGCCAACCGAAGAAGCAAAGCAGGTAGCTGAGGGTGTGACATCGCAAACAGTGTTGGGGAGGCATGGTTATAGAGACCAGACAGTAATAGTTTATCGTTTGAAAGTGAAAAATGAGGGCAGGCGCGCTGCAGAAAACGTTGCTGGTACCGTTGAGTTTAAGACTCAATTTGAAGGTGAGCGAAGGATATGCTGGTATGAGGGCAATCTCGCAGCCATCACATTAAACGCGAAAGACCATTCTTTCCTAGACATATACGGTGTTTTGCTCGGTGAAGGCAAGACAATCTGCATGCCTACGGAGAATGGTTGGAAGAAACTTTATCCTATGAAGTTAGAAGATAAGGTGAAAATTAGCCTAAGAGTCACTGCAAAAAATGCACACCCAGACATAGTTAGATTTGAGATCGATCCAGAGAAGCAGTGTAAACCGCGCTGGTTAGATTGAAATAATCAGCCACTCCAAAAACCTTGGATTTTCACTGCCCCACTCAAATCTTTACCGCTTCGTGTACTGAGGGGCTTTGCGGGCGCGCTTGAGGCCGGGCTTCTTCCTCTCTTTGACCCGGGGGTCCCGGGTTAGCAGTCCATATTGGCGTAGTATAGGTTTGAGTCTCTCGTCGACCCTGACCAGGGCTCGGGCAATGCCGTGAGAAATGGCGCCACTTTGCCCTGATATACCGCCGCCGTTTACCTTAACCACCACATTATACGTACTGGTGGTCTCGGTAACCAGAAGGGGTTGCATGATAATTCGGCGGTGCTCAAGGCGGGGAAACAACTCCTCATACGGGGTACCATTTATAATAATAGCCCCACTACCGGGTAGCACTCTTACCTGCGCCACTGCCGTCTTACGTCGCCCTGTCCCATAAAAATAAGCTTGCTTTTCCATTGAACCCTATCCCTCTCTTTAACTCTCTTTAGTTACTACCTCGGTTGAGCCACACTTGGCCTTGGTTGGGTGAGGATGGGTATCACCAGTGTAGACCCTCAGCTTCTTAAACATTTTAGCACCCAACCGGTTGTGGGGCAACATCCCCTTGACTGCATGCTCAATCACCCGGGTAGGGTTAGTCTGCATCATTTTCTCAAAATTGATACTCTTTAGTCCCCCCGGATATCCTGAATGTCGGTAATAGACCTTCTGCTTAGTCTTACTACCGGTAACACGAACCTTCTCAGCGTTAATAACCACCACAAAATCGCCGGTATCCAGGTTAGGGCTGAATATTGGTTTACGCTTACCCATAAGCAAGCTAGCTACTTGAGTGGCCAGCCGACCTAAAACTTTGTCTGAAGCATCAATAACATGCCACTCTCGCTTAATGTCAGATGCCTTAGTGCTATAGGTTTTCATTATATCTCTCCCAAGGGTGAGAATAATTTACCCGCATTAGATATAGCCCACAAGCCGGAGCTGTTGGCCCAGCCAGCCCCGGTTGTTTAGCCTCAATTAGGTTGCTAAATTCGTCGGTGGTCATCTTATCCAAGCCAACTCTAATTAGGGCGCCTACATTATTACGTACCTGATGAGGTAAGAAGGAGTTAGCCGCCATATTGAAGATAACTAGTTCCCCAGCCTTTTCTATTTCGGCTCTATATACGCGCCGGACGGTGCTTTTTATACCAGCCCCGATGCAGGTCACGAACGAGGCGAAGTCATGCTCACCGATAAGCGCCTGACATGCCTGATTCATAGCTTCAATATCCAGGTGACCCGAAACCAGGTAAGAGAAGCCTTCCCAGATAGGAGACCGGGTCAAACTATTTAATATGTAGTAGCTATATTCCCGGCTAAGGGCATCCCGCCTAACATTAAAAGAATCGTCTACTCTATGCGCTGCTTTAACCGCAATGTCCCGAGGTAAATAATGGTTTAGCCCGTTAATAAAAGTCTGTGGCGGGAGAGACGACCCAGTCCTGAAGCTAACCACCTGTTCCCGAGCATGGACACCAGTATCAGTTCGACTAGCTGCCATCACCCGGCGCCTCTCCCCAGTAAGCTTCCACAGAGCTTTCTCTATCTCCCCCTGGATGGTGGGCGAGTTAGCCTGCAATTGAAAGCCATGGTAGTTGGTGCCATTATACTCCATAATTAATACCATCTTGGTGATTGTTACCAAGAGACGACCTTCCTTAATCCGGACAGTGGCTGGTGAACATCATACCAATTCAAGCCGAACCATAGGGGCTCCGTCACCCAACCTAGGTCCTAATTTAGTAATCCGAGTGTATCCACCAGGGCGTTCAGCATACCTTGGGGCGGTCTCAGCAAATACCTTCTCTATTACCTTTTTATCTAAAATAAATGATAGTGCTTGGCGACGTGAGTGGAGTCCACCCTCCTTACCCAGGGTAATCATCTTCTCCGCCAGACCACGCACTTCCTTGGCTTTGGCTTCGGTAGTAGTAATTTTCTCATACCGTAGAAGGTCAGTCACCAGGTTACGATACAGCGCTCTACGGTGACCACTAGGTCTACCTAACTTCCTACCAGCTACTCTATGCCTCATCCTCTTTCCTCTCCTCAATCTTGGGAGTCAGAGACAGACCTAATGCCTTGAGACGCTCATCCAGCTCTTGTTTAGACTTCTGCCCAAAATTCCGTATTGAAAGCAACTCCCTCTCCCCTCTAGTTATAACTTCTCCCACTGTACTAATGCCACTGCGTCTTAAAGCGTTAATAGTACGCACTGATAAGTCTAGTTGCTCTAACGGCGTATTATATTTTTCATCAGGGATTGATAGCCGAATGAGCTCTTTCTCCTCCTCAATCTGGGAAACCTTGGCATAATCAACAAACGGGGAGAGCTGCTGTATCAAAATCTCAGCCCCGAGGCTGATGGCGTCTACCGGTGATATTGTTCCATCTGTCCATACCTCTAGAGATAACCGTTCCCGACTAGTCTCCCGACCAATATGGGTTGACTCAACGGCAATATTAACCTTACGTATTGGACTAAAAATGGCGTCCATTGGGATTGCCCCCACCGGTAGATTATCACTCGATTCAGCCTGCCTATAGCCTTCACCCAGTTCCACGTTAAACTCCACATAAAGTCTGGCTTCAGGCGAATCCAAGGTAGCCAGGTGAAGCTCAGGGTTGACAATTTCAAAGTCAGCTGAGGGTGTAATGTCAGCAGCACAAACCCGCCCCTCTCCCTCTACCTCCAGTGTTAACTTGCCTGGTCGGCCGGGAAGAGACCTTAACCTTAAAGCTTTAACATTAAGCAGGAACTCAATAGTATCTTCCTTCACGTAAGGAATGGTGGAGAATTCGTGTTGCATTCCTTCAATCTTGACCCAGGTTACGGCTGCCCCGGGAAGGTAGCCTAATAGCACTCGCCGTAGGCTATTACCTAGGGTTATACCAAAGCCCTTTTCCAGCGGCTCAGCAAAAAAGCGTCCAAAAGTAGCCGTAGCTTCAACACACTTAATCGTAGGTATGGTTAGACGAGACAAGATGCCCCCCTCCTTATCAACTAACTTATCGTGAGTAGAATTCAACTATACTCTTCCCATCAAATTTAGCCTCGATATCATCAGGTGTAGGCAGCGATAAGACTTGACCAACCAGATTCTGCTTATCCAGACTCAGCCAGTTTAAGACTTGTTTACTCGTAATGTCTTTAACCAGTTGTTTGTAATACTCACTTTCGGTACTCGTTGGCTTCCAGCTAATGGTATCACCTTCCTTAATCAGACAAGAGGGTATATCGGTTCGGTGCCCATTGAGCAAAATGTGCCCGTGCCTAACTAGCTGGCGCGCCTGGGCGCGGGAGTCAGCAAAGCCTAAACGATATACCACATTATCCAGCCGCCTCTCCAGTAGCACTAGTAGATTTTCCCCGGTAATACCTGGCTGCCGCTCGGCGGCAGCAAAAAGCCGTCTAAATTGCTGTTCTAAGAGTCCATAACTATAGCGGGCTTTCTGCTTCTCCCGAAGTTGCAAGCCACGCTCAGAGAGCCGATAGCGTCGACTGGACTGCTGGCCCGGAGGTTTCGACCGCTTATCCAGCGTACACTTAGTGATACACTTACTACCTTTAAGCATTAGCTTCTCACCACTACGGCGACATAATCGGCAGACGGCTGCTGTATACCTTGCCATTCTTCAGCCTCCTACACTCGCCTTCTTTTCGGCGGGCGACAACCATTGTGTGGGATAGGGGTTACATCCCTGATGCTGGTAATGTAAAGGCCTGAACTCTGGAGAGAACGAATAGCTGCCTCACGTCCACTACCGGGGCCCTTAACATAGACCTCTACCTGTCGTAAGCCGTGCTCCTTGGCTTTTCGGACAGCATCACGGGCGGCCAATTGAGCTGCATAGGGAGTGCCTTTGCGCGAGCCCTTAAACCCGGCAGTACCTGAGCTTCCACAGGCGATAACATTCCCCTCGGGGTCGGTAAGGGTAACTATGGTATTATTAAAGGTGGATTGAATGTAAGCTCTCCCGGCCGGGACAGACTTACGCTCCCATCGCTTTCGCGTAGCTCGCTTCTTTTGTGGCATTTTACCCTCCTAACATAAGACTACTTACTTCTTTGTCATACCACGCCTCTGCCCTCTACCGGCCACGGTTTTACGAGGACCGCGTTTAGTACGGGCATTGGTTCGGGTTCGCTGCCCTCTAAGCGGTAAACCATGACGATGCCTGATACCTCGGTAGCTGCCAATCTCAATGAGGCGCTTGATGTTGAGGTTAACCTCTTTTCTAAGCTCACCCTCAACCATATACTCCCGGTCAATAAGCTCGCGAAGACGATTAACCTCATCCTCAGTAAGGTTACCCACCTTAATATCAGGACTAACACCGGTCTGGGCTAAAATTCTCTGGCTTATGCTGGGACCAATACCGTAAATATATTGCAGTGCGATACCAATATGCTTGTTTCTGGGTATGTCCACACCGGCTATACGTGCCATATATGCCCTCCTTGCGGCAAAGGTTAACCCTGCCTCTGTTTATGTCTTGGGTTGGGACAAATTATTCTAACTACCCCTCGCCGCTTTATAACCTTGCACTTTTCACATCTTACCTTAACCGAAGCTCGTACTTTCATTATAAATCTCTCTTTAACTATTTACTTAAACCGATAGGTAATTCGGCCTCGACTCAGGTCATAGGGAGAAAGCTCGACCAGCACCTTATCACCGGGTAATACTTTAATATAATGTAGCCTTATCTTGCCTGAAATATGAGCCAGCACCCTATGCCCGTTAGGCAGTTCCACACGAAACATAGCATTAGGCAGCGGCTCTACCACTATCCCCTCAACCTCTATAGTCTGCTTCTTAGTCATACGTCTTATACAGTAGTCAGCACCTCTGGTTCAGCCTCGGTAATGACTATGGTATGTTCAAAGTGGGCGGAAAGACTCCCATCGGCAGTAAATACCGTCCAATGGTCATCACCAAGCCGAGTACGCCAATCGCCGACGTTTACCATTGGTTCCAGGGCGAGGGTCATACCCCTTTTTAGCACTGGGCCAGTTCCGGGTAAACCAAAGTTGGGTATTTGTGGTTCCTCATGTAGCTCCCGACCAATACCATGCCCGGTATACTCCCGTACTACCGAATAGTTCCTTGACTCAGCGTAATTTTGGATAGCCGATGAAATATCGCCCAATTTTGCTTCAGCTCGGGCGGCAGCCATACCAGCCTTTAGAGTACCTTCAGTAATTTCCAGAAGCCGCCTAGCTGTTGAGCTAATTTTGCCAACGCCCACAGTCACGGCAGCATCACCGTGAAAACCCATAAAAATGGCTCCCAGGTCAAGAGAGACGATATCCCCCTCCTCTAGAATGCGCTCCCCGGGAATCCCATGCACAATCTCATCATTTACTGAAGCACAGAGATTAGCCGGGAACCCCCGATAGCCCTTAAACGAGGGCTTGGCTCCTAGCCTTTCTATCTCTCTAGCCGCCATAATATCCAAGTCCTTGGTTTTCATCCCTGGTCTCATCTGCCTGGTCAACACCTCCAACACTATGGCCACAATTCTACCAGCTTGCCGCATAGCCACTATCTCTTGATTTGATTTGATAATTATGCTCATCTAGTTACTATTCTATGCATATTAGCTAGCGGCTAAGCCGTCACGAATAGCCGAAATTATTCTCCTACTCACCTCGACTTTCTCTCCCTCTCCATCCACCTCCAGCAGCTTACCTGACTGGTTATAATAATCAACCAGGGGAGCCGTCTCGGCAAAATAGACCCGTAACCGCTCTCTAACTGTTTGTGGGGTATCATCCGGGCGCTGATACAGTTCACCGCCACAATGGTCACACTTACCCCAAACCTTAGGCGGGGAATCGGTGGCATGATACGGTATTTGACAATGGCGACAAAGCCAGCGCCCACTCAAGCGCCGGAGAAGCTCCCCCTCAGGTAGCGTGATGTATACCACTTTATCTATAGCCCTAGCCTGCTGGGCTAAAGCACTATCCAGTGCCTTTGCCTGCCTGAGATTCCGGGGAAAGCCGTCCAGAATTACCCCGCTTTCACAATCAGGGGCTAACAAGCGCTCTAAAACCATTTGTATAGTTACCTCATCAGGAACTAACATCCCCTTCTCCATATAAGACTTAACTTTTATTCCCAGCTCAGTTCTCCTCTCCACCGCCTGCCGAAACAGGTCGCCAGTAGCAATATGAACTAGATTCAACTTCTGAGCTACTGTAGCCGCTTGCGTTCCTTTGCCTGCTCCAGGAGCACCCAGAAAGATAATATACATCTTTTTACTATTTTATCAAACCTCCGTAGCGCCGCATTACCAATTGTGCCTCCATCAGCCTCATGGTATCAAAACCACACCTTTACTCTATTTTATAAAACCTTCATAGCGCCGCATTACTAATTGCGCTTCTATCTGCTTCATGGTGTCCAGAACGACGCCAACCACAATAAGCATGCCCATGCTAGATAGCATTATCACCTGAATATTGGTAACCTCTCGCATCAAGAAGGGCATTACTGCCACCGAGGCGAGAAAGAGGGCCCCGCCCCAGGTGATATGTTTTATGACCTTGTCAAGATACTCCTTGGTATTTTTGCCGGGGCGAATCCCGGGGATAAAGCCTCCCTGACGCTGCAGGACATTGGGCAAATCCTGTTGCCCAAAAATCACCATGGTGTAAAAGAAGGCAAAAGCAAACGTCAGCAGAAAAAACAGACCCCAGTAGACTAGGCCCAAGGGTAAAGCGGCGTTAGCGTCAAACAGACGCATAATTGTATCAGCTATGTTAGGCTCGACTGGATTGGCAAAATAACTGGCTATCATACTCGGGAAGATTACCAGAGACATAGCAAAGATAAGGGGTATCATGCCGGCGGTGTTTACCCTAAGTGGGATATGGGTTGAGCCTGATTGCTTATACATCCGACCACCACGAAATACGCTACGAGAATATTGTACCGGAATACGGCGGTGTGCCTCAGTAAAGATGACTATTACCACTGTGGTGGCTAAAGCTATCAGAATATAAGCTGCTAGGCCGCCCCAATTAGCTTCACCTACCATGAAACCCTGCCCAATCATTTGCCAGTAGCCCGCCACGATGCCACCAAAGATTATTATTGATATGCCATTGCCAATACCGTATTCGGTAATACGCTCACCTAGCCAGATACAGAACATGGTGCCGGCTACCATTGATAGCACAATAGCTATGGTTGGCAGCACGCCCGCGGTGCTGACAATCCCCTGGTTCTGGAGGAAAACTAGTTGTCCGTAACCGGCAAGACCGGCCATAGGTACGGTTAACCAATGGGTAATCATGTTAATCTTGTGCCGGCCGGTTTCCCCTTCCTGGGAGATGGCTTGCAGTCTGGGGATAACCGGCACCAATAGCTGCATAATAATTGATGCTGTTATGTAGGGGTAAACCCCCATCGCCGCCACACTGAAGCGCCTCATGGCACCACCACTGAACATGTCAAGCATACCCAGCAAGGCATTACCCTGGAAAAACTGGTCTAGTGCAGCAAGGTCTACTCCAGGAACCGGCACGTGAGCTACAAAGCGGAAGACTACCAGAATACCCAGGGTGATAAGAATCCGGCGCCTTAGGTCAGGTAGGCTGAAGGCATCAATCATTGCCCGAAGCAGTCTTGGTTTAGTTTGCCGCGGCCGCATACCCCACCTCCTCAGCTTGGCCCCCGGCTGCCTCTATCTTAGCTTTAGCCGCTGCCGAGAATTTGTTTGCTTTTACCACCAGCGGACGATTAATATCACCGTCAGCCAAAATCTTAATCGGGTGACGTAGGGATTTCACTATTCTTGTAGCTACCAACTTCTCTGGCGTTACCTCACTTCCAGGTTCAAAGATATTGAGTTTATCTATATTAACAATGCTGTACTCAGTCCTAAAGATATTGGTAAAGCCGCGCTTTTGCGGTAGGCGTTTAATTAACGGCAACTGCCCACCTTCAAAGCCGGGACGCATCCTATGGCCAGAACGAGACTTCTGCCCTTTGCAGCCCCGTCCTGAATAGGTGCCGTGTCCACTACCATCCCCCCGCCCCACGCGCTTCCGGCGTTGCTTAGAACCTGGAGCTGGGGAAAGTTCATCCTGCCTCACGACTTTTCCTCCTCCACCTTGACTAGATGTTTCACCTGATTAACCATGCCTCGTATCGGAGCACAGTCGTTATGGATAACGCTCTGATTTAGCCGATGCAAACCTAGAGCCCTCAGAGTTCTCTTCTGGACTTCAACATAGCCAATACCACTTTTGACCCAGGTAATATGTAGCTTAGCCATCACCCTCTGCCTTCTCAACTTTAGCTGGCTTGCGCCTAGCCAGCTCTTCTTTTGGGTCTCTGAGCTGGCTGAGGGCAAGTATTGTTACTTTAGCCACATTAATTTTATTAGAGCTACCTAGTGATTTGGTAAGGACATCCTTAATCCCGGCTGCCTCGAGCACAGCCCGGGCACTACCCCCAGCAATGATACCGGTACCGCGTGCCGCTGGTTTTAACAAGACCTTGGCGGCTCCAAATTTGACCCTTATTTCATGGGGGATAGTAGTGCCAGCTAATGGTACTTTAATCAGATTCTTTCTGGCAATAGCTCCGGCCTTGTTAATCGCTCCTGGCACTTCAGTCGCCTTGCCCACGCCTATACCGACATGACCATTACCGTCTCCAGTTACCACCAAGGCGCTAAAACTAAGGCGCTTACCTCCGCTTACCACCTTAGCCACACGGTTAACATTGATCAGCTTTTCGTTCAGTGTCAACTCGGTTGGGTCAATCTTACTTATCAGTTGTTGCACCTGTCTTAAACCCCCTTTAAAATTTTAGTCCCGCCTGTCGAGCTGCTTCAGCCAGGGCTTTAACCCGACCGTGATATTTATATCCACCACGGTCAAAAACTGCCTGATTTATTCCTTTACCTAGGGCTCGCTTAGCTACCAGAGAACCAACCAGCTCTGCCTTACCTGTCTTGACTTTACCCGCTGCCTCGCTTTTTATCTCTGGCTCAAGGGTTGAGGCAGAAGCCAGCGCATGTCCCTTTGAGTCATCAATGACCTGAGCATATATATGGTTCAAGCTACG
>Ga0209978_10000789_pt1 | contig 12529 bp, 16 predicted proteins | sample BentaG_FD_182805 | JGI IMG/M metagenome (GOLD analysis project Ga0209978, IMG submission 182805) | Deep subsurface microbial communities from South Atlantic Ocean to uncover new lineages of life (NeLLi) - Benguela_00093 metaG (SPAdes)... | ecosystem: Environmental > Aquatic > Marine > Oceanic >...
CCACTGAGCTCCCTCCAAAGCGTCATCCAAGTCTTCTACGATTGACGCCTCTTCCAGGACCTCTCCTGCGTGGACAGCAAGGGAGTAGGCCCCGTTTCCAATCTCGACCTTGGGGTTAACCAGCCACAGCTTGGAGAGGTCGAAGTTTTTCATGAGTCTTGCTATTGAGCCCACGTTTCCCTCGTGTTCCGGCTCTACTAAAACAACTCGAACCTTCAAGGAAAAACCCTTCATGAATCGTACGCCTTCACCTCTCACATCTTTCAACCCAGTTTAAAGGTTTTCCAAGGGAGGAACCCGAAAAATCAGCCTTCCAGTTCATGTAAGGCTGGGACGGGGGAAGACCTTTCGTAACTTGAATATCAGCCCCGGTTTTTTAATCATGTACTTGACGTATCGCAGCAGGGTAACGCCTACCTTCGATTGGCGGTCGATGTCTCCGTCGACCTCAATTCGCCTCATCATGGATGCATCTCGTTGAATCACGTTGAAAAGGTAATCAACTTCGTCGTCGCTCAAAGAGTCCAAGAAGGCCCTGAACCGTACACTGAAGGTGATTTCCCCTCCGAACTGGGCTCTCCACTCCGTCTCATAGCTTCTTAATGCCTTCTCTCTGAGAACGGCTTCAGGAGAACCCTGTAACGCCTTTACAACAACTCGCCCAGCAATCTTTGCGCAAGCCATACCATAATATATACCCCCGCCAGTCGTCGATTTCACCTGTCCCGCAGCGTCTCCCACGACTAAGACTCCATCAGACACGACTCGGCGGAGGACTCCACCAGTCGGAATGATGTGGCGGCTTTGCGCTAAAACACGGCAGCCCACAAGTTTTTCACGTGCTATCGGATGGTTTTCCATGAAGTTATCTAGATGCTTAGCGACCGGCGTATGGGCGTTATGCCGCAAAGCCAAGCCGACTCTCGCTGTGTTACGGCCTGTTGGCACAATCCACGCGAAGAATCCGGGCGCCCACCTCCTTCCAAAATAGAGTTCAACCATGCTTTGAACGGTTTGAATGTCTGAAACCTCTCTTTGGACGCTTATTCTGACCTCAGACGTCTTCTTCGAGTATAAGCCCGCTAATCTCGCGGTGGTAGAGGCTGCTCCATCAGCCCCAGCGACAAGTCTTGCTTTTACTTCCCCCTTTTTTCCCTTCCTTTCAAAGAAAACGGTGATGCCGTCGGGTTTGACGGAAAACCTCTTGACCCTTGTATTTGTTACAAGTGTTGCTCCTGCGTCCACTGCTTTCGTTGCAAGGCTTTGGTCAAAGATACTTCGATCCAATATGAGGGCTTGGGTGTCACCACGTTCTATTGTGAGAGGCTTTAAGTTTGGAGGGTAGAAGGTTGCGCCGCTAATCCGCGCTAAGACTCCGGTTGCTTCGAGTTCAAGCTCCCTTACGGCGTTGACTGACACCTTTCCCGTACAGTGCTGGGGTAAGCCGACTTCGGGATGCTCTTCAAGGATTAGGACGTCGCCGCCTTCGCTGGCGATGGTTTGTGCTAGGGTTAGGCCTGATGGCCCCGCTCCAACGATCACAACGTCACACGTTAATTCCAGTCAATCACCTCGGTTAAGGGAGCGATTTAGCTCTACAACAGTTTGTGATGTAAGGACGGTGGAGATCAACGTCTTGAAGTAGGCTCTTTCAACGCGGTGTTATTTGAACAAGCGAATTCCTTTGAAGGAGAAGGAGTGGCGGGGTTTTTCTTCCTTTTTAAGGCAGTCGGGTATCGTGTAAAGGTAGATGGTGTGTCCTCGAAAGTTTTCCTTTTTAGTGTATGACCATTCTGGGAACTCGAAGTCGTGGCTGACGATTCTCGTTCCCGTCGAGGTCTCCTCGGATAGTTTAGGCTTTAATTTGTTGTTGCCTGACGTGGTTAGGTAGAGGGTGACAATGGTCGCCTCTGAAAGGTCAGCATCTAACAGATTGCCGTTAAACACTTGAATCCGTCCCTCAAGATTTTCACTTTTAACGTTCTCCAGATCCTTCTTGTACAGATCCCGCCTCATCTCATATCCAACGGCTTTTTTCGCTCCAAAATCTTTGACAGCCGCAATTAATATGCGTCCATCCCCACATCCTAAGTCGAAGACAACGTCGTCACTGCTTATTTGTGCGATCTCTAACATTTTATTCACAACATCGGGTTGAGACGGAACAAAAGGTGCTAAACTGACTACCATAACACATCATCACTTCTGAAACATAGAAATAAACAACATATAAATAACTCTATCTGACGTCATAGACCTTAGGACTACGCGATACGAGTGTTGAGTGGTAGAGCCATTTGAGTCATCAACTCCTCTCGTAGTAATCCCATCTGAACTATTATGTAACCACGAGGAACGGCTTACCGAACAATTGTTTCGTATCGACGTCTGAGGAGGAATGCGAGATTTCAACTAACATGCTAATAATTGAATTTGAGAAGCTTGAGCTCAAAGATCCCGTCTTGGTTCAGGGTCTTCCGGGAGTCGGCTTCGTGGGAAAGATTGCCCTTGACTTCTTCATCGAAGAGTTGAAGCCCCTGAAAATCGCGGAGGCCTATTCAACCTACCTCACGCTACCCGATGGAGACGTGGGCGTCAAAGTAGGGTCAAACGGAGCGTACACCCTCCCCAAATACGAGTTCTATGTATACCAAGAGAACACGCCCCAAACAATCTTTTTGACGGGGGACACTCAGCCAAGCCCTTGGGGGCAGTACCGGGTGGCTGAAGAGGTCTTGGATTTCGTTGGGGGGTATGGATGTAAGACCGTAATTGCCTTGGGGGGCTATAGTACGCCCAAGAATTTGGAGGTGGTCTACGCTATTTCCAACGATTTAACGTTGATTGATGAGTATAGGAGTCGCGTCAAGATCGCGCGGGGTGGCGTGATCAAGGGTGCGTTCGGCGTTCTCCTTGGCTTGGGGCAGAAGAGAGGCATGAATTGTCTGGGCCTTCTCGGCGCAACCCGAGGAGTTTACCCTGATCCTCGGTCTTCACGGAACGTTGTTCAAGTCGTCGCGGACATGCTCAATTTACCCGTGGATCTGAAGGGTTTAGACAGAAACATCGCGGACGTAGAATCAAAAATGAAGCGGCTTCGACGCATTCAAAGAGGCGGGCCCACGCAGCAGGGACGAGGAAGACAAGGAGAACTCCCCGGAGCCTACATAATCTAGCCTTTCCTTATACAACCCATCTGCACAGCTGAATCGCAACGCCCCCTTAGAAGCCCCTAGCGTCCACAGACCTACCCTAAAAGACAGGGGGTCAACCATCACAGATTCCCTTATTCTCGACGCTCGAAGTCTTTGTTTGCTTGTTAAGCGTGTTGTCACCATAGTCTTGGCTTTTAAACAAGTTTTCAGTAGTAAAAAGCAGCAATATTCCCAAGAATCCTAACCGGAGAACCGTTCATGTCTGAAGACCACAACATTGTCTATATTGGACGAAAACCCGTAACGAGCTACGTCCTAGCCATAATGACCCACCTTAACAGGCCTGACGCCAAAGAGGTTGTGTTGAAGCCCAGGGGAAGCACAATCACCACTGCCGTTGACACAGCCGAAGTAACCAGGTAGATTCATGGAGACCCTACAGATAGACAAAATCAACGTTGGAACAGAAGCACTCACCCAGCTGGATGGACGTAAAAGAGCGGTGTCAACCATCGAGATAACTCTCAAACGCTAAATCCCATAAGAAAAAACTGCTTTTTGAGGGGTTCCACTAGGGTTCGTAGGGGGTTTCCCTTAGCTAATTCTATTTTTTACGTGTATAACGCTACCTGGCAATCGATTCCATTTTAAATCATAAATTCTACCCGTTAATCTTTCATTTAAGGAACGAAAACAAACTCACTCAACTGGTTAAAAAGGTGTCATTCACCATTCAAGAAGGTTGGCTACTACCTTCTTGGATCGAGTCTTCCTCTCTTGTATAGTATATAGCTGAGATTAGGCGCGTTCGTGGCTAGCTATGTCCTATATTGCTCAATAGATACAAGGGTCTATACTGAAACTGAATTTGTTAATGTAGATCTCTCTCGCAAGATACGGTCAACACCAGTCACAAACATGTGGCGATGGGTTGTGTGTTTGAATGAATGGTTTATGTTTTGTTGACCCTCAGGCTTTACGTAGGAGTAAACTTGACCTCAAGAAAAAGCTCAAGGAATTTTACAGAGCCAGTTCCAAGAAGCCGAAGGTAGTCGATATCCCGAGGGCAAATTCCTTGCAATGACTAGACGTGGTGAGCCCGGGGGGGCAGCTTATACGGCTGCCTTAAACGCGCTCTACTCCGTCGCCTACGCTCTAAAATTCTCGTGTAAAGCCAAAGGTAGGAACTTCACTGTCATGAGTTTGGAAGGCCTCTGGTGGTGGGACGACCTAGCCATAACCAATATAGCCTCTGCTCCTCCTTGAGACGATTGGAACTGGAAATCCCTGAGTAGGCAACCTGACTTCATAACCAAGGAGAAGGTCGAAGCTGCCAAAGGGGATGTTAAAGAAAAGAAGGGGATTGAAGAGGTTGAAAGAGTCGTCCTAGAAGCATTCAACGAGGGCCTCTCTGCTCAGGTAATGCATATTGGTTCCTACTCCGAGGAGGCCTCTACCATACAGACACTCCACAAATTCATTGAGGAAAAGGGCTACGAGATGAGAGGTCTTCACCACGAGATCTACATGTCAGATCCAAGGAGAGTGCCTCAGGAACGTTTGAAGACCATCATTCGCCAGCCAATAGAGATTCTCTGATCTGAAGACACTGAGGGCTGCCATGAGCTGTCTAAAGAGTCCGCTTTATACGCTTTTACAAGACAGGGCAGATAAATGGAAGTTAAATTGACCTTTTTTCACAGGGAGGGGCTAAAACAGGTAACCTAACCTCGATAATTGGCAACTACATTATCACTTCAGCATCAAAGGTGTTCGATTAGGCACTGTCTAGCCTTTCTACTTGCAACGAGTGTGAGCACGATTATTTTCTTTTTTCACCACAATGGAAAAATACGTGGTGTCCCCTATCTCATAAGGAACATTTAAAATGGCTGTAGTCGAATTACCTCGAAGACAGGTTCGTGCAGTACAGGTGGCACGGGTGACCCGACGTTCACCACCTCAAATCTTTGTCACTCACATGTCAATCTCGAAGACGCTCTTGACACGTATTGAGAGGGTGATTAAAAAAGAGAACGTCCGACTCGTCATTGCTAATCAAGAACGTTCTGATCTGAACCTTATGGAGAAGATTGCGCGAGCGGTAGGTGCTTCTGACGCACTCTTTGTCGTTTTGACCAAGAACGCCTTAAGGAAGCGGTCAACGAGAGACTGGATCATGTTTGAAGTCGGAGTGGCGAAGGCGATTTGGAAGAATTTAATGGCCAAAGTTACGAAGCAATACACCATCTTTGCTTGGAAAGATGTGAAACTCAAGCTTCCCAATGATGGCCCGATTAAGTTGCTTGCGGAGTATCGGCCTCTGAATACGAGAAGTAAACGGTCGATAGACGCGATGCTCGACGAGATGCAGTCTATCGCTCGAAACATATCGCTTGTTCGTAAACTCTAGCGTCTGGTGGACGCACCCTTTAAGTAGACGACGTGTTTATCGAAACGCGTTGAAAAACACGCTTATTATTGAACAGTATTGAACAGATGCTGAGAAACGAAGGCAGCGTATGGAAGTAGGTTCTCTCATAGCTTTCCTTCCTTGACGTTTACATGAACCTTCATCACTCCTATCAGACATCCGTTCGAGAGAGAGGGCTCTCCACAATTATGCTCTCCTTTTGCCCACGTAACACCCAGTAGTAAGTAACAAGAGCGAGGTTAACTACGCCCTACGTAAGGGCGGTTCAACATGTCGTGAAGAGGAGGGTGTCTTTTGACATTAGACTCCGAGCCACATGCCTACGTATTCTCCGAAATAGGCCAGTAGTAGGAAGACGATAAATCGAGGAGTAAAGCTGAGGATTAAAAAATGGTCTATGCGGGTTTTTAAAAACCCGCAAACGAACGCAAACAGTTCTACCGGTAAAACAGGTATCAATCCAAATACCGCGTATAGCTTCCACCCCCATCTCTCCCATAAGCGTGTAAGTTCTTTGAGTTTTTCCGCTGACATCTTTTTCGTAATGTATGGTCTTCCCAGATAGTAGACTATGCCATAGTTCACCACCATCCCTATTGTGAATCCCGTGGTGGCAACGAAAATCAGAGGGATTTTTGGAACGCCTAAGAGGGCGGCTGCCATCACTAGGGCGGGACTTCCCATCGGCACAATGGTTCCTGCTAAAATGGTGGCGAAGAAAATGCCCGCAAGACCGTATTCTGCGACGAAAGCCTTCACATCCAAAAATAAGGGGGTGTCACCAACGTTGAAGACTTTTATGAGGATCAGTATGGCTGTACCTAAAACTGCGAACACGATTCCATACAGTAAGAAAGACTTCATCCACGCATTTTTAAACAGGCTTGAAGAATCCGTAGACCTGTTTCTCTCATTGATTTTACCCATGGTGACGTTCCTTGCGAATTGCAGTTCCTGTTATTTCCGTCTTCTTTTTCGCTTTTAACCTGATATGTCTTGCCCTTAGACAGAGAGCTAGCCAGCCTCTATCTTAATAGAACAGGTCACCACATATAATTAGATCACTTCTACATATTGTTTAGATAAAATTTTGTGATGAGAGAGATACGATATGTCGAGTTCTTTTCTCAGCGTCCAGCTCAAGAGGACAGGCGGCATCCTTCAAAGGGGTGCTTCGGATCAGATCGCCGACTACCCCAGACGAGTCGACTCAATTAAAGACGTCTACGACGGCCTCCTCAGGAGTCTCATCCGAAGAGGCTTCAGCGTTGAGGACGCGGCTGCCACTGCTAGGGACTTCTTCGGCTCCGAGAAGGTTCGTTTCGCCGCAGTGGATGGAACGGCGTATACCCAACCGATGTTTGACTTGGTGATCTTCTTTGGTGGATCCTACGCGGCGAAGGCGGCTGTGGAAACACTTGCGTCATCCTTGGCTTTGAGGTGGATGGGCGCCCGATTGATGACAACGATTTGGCCTACGACAGGCATCGGATTGTGAACTCCATGTTACGCCTGTCCCCAGCCCAGGGGGACTATCTCCGCTACGCCCTAGTCTACCTCTTGGAGGATAAAGGCCCCCTCAACGTTGACGAGATCTGCGCCGCGTTGGAGGTGGACTCCGAGGATTGGCGAAGACGCGTGCAACGCTTTCTCTCCTGATCCGTAGCAGAGATATTTCGAAGAACGTCGAGGGCTGTACGAAGTGGCCCAACCATACCAAGGCTCCTGGAACCGAGTGAAGCAGCTGGTTGAAGCCTTTTGTCGGCATCTCTTTGAGGAGACGCCATCAGGTAACCCTCTTCGAGTTGAGAAGGCTGGCAAGACGTGCTGGTTGATGACGTTGGACATTGCGTTTCTCTCCCTCTTCTGCCTTTACCTGCTGATTGAGACATGCTGGAGGCACCGCATCCTCCTCTTAGGGATCACGAAGGACACGACGGCGCGGGACTTCAAGACCCATCTACTTCCCGTCTGCCTAAACGAGAAGATCTGGCGTTGCGCCCTGTACAGGAGGCGTTGAAGAATGCGCCGAACACGGATCGCATGCTCCTCCAATACATGAGCATCTACAAATATGAGACGTTGTCTGCGCCGTGGAGCCTCATCGAGTACGACTTGGCTTTTCGAATGATCGTACCTGAGCTGGAGAAGAGGCGACCCGGCTACGTGAGCGGCGCAGTCCGGAACAGAATCACGCCAGAGAAGACCTTCTTGAAGACGTATATCCAGCTCGCTGAGGCGAAGACGAACCCCCGACTGAGGAGTAACGTGCTCTTCATCGACCGCCTCGTCTACTCCGAGTACGATTTGCGGGAGGAGACGCTGGTTCGGCTCAAGCAGGTGTATGGTGGTCCTGTGGAGACGGTGGACGAGCTGCTCTTTTCGAACTGTGAGGTGGAGAATCGGGTTCAGAACTTGGTAATGGCGATGTTGACGGCGCAGGCTGACTCCAGTATCCCCGAGGTCTTCGGTCACAACATGCCTTTGTTCATTGCGGACAAGGTGGCTAAGTGGCATAACAGTGAAGTGTGCCGGATCGTTGACTCCACTCGGGTCTGGATCGCCAACAACCGGGATCTGAGGTACTTCGTTTATTAAATGAGTACCTTCCGCGAGCGTAGGGGTGAACTCGAGTCGATGCGGAGGGAGCCGTAGTCACTGCGGTTCGAAGCGTACATACGTGGCTTGGGGCTTCTTCAGACGCACATAATGAACCCGCAACATGAGAACAACCCACACATCGATTAACGCGATGCCATATGCCTCTACCACCGCGATGGATGGCCACGTTACCGCCACAGCAATCATGGGTCCCACGATACCTATGCAGGTGAAGACCGCGCCAAACATGTCCCACCCGCTCAACAGAATCCCTATCCCCCAGACCGTGATCGCTACATCCGCTTGGACGAAGAACCAGATGGACACGAAGGTATGTGGTGTAGTGCCTGAGGGATACACGCCGATAAGCGTTAGGAAGATGCCTGCCATTAACGTGAAGGCTCCTCCCACGGTCTCCACCTTGTTAATCGCATCTTGTATGAGAGTCAGAGCATAGAGAATGAACAGGCCTCCTAATAGGATGAGGCCAGTATTGAAGATTTCTGGGTCTTCGGCCATTGGGCCACCGAGGTCGCTGAAGGCGTGTTCCGTGAAGACGAACCACGGGTTGTGGAGAATGGCGAAATAGATCACGACCAAGATAAGGATGGCACCTGCTACCCCCGCGAGGCGAAGTGGTTTTCCAACCAGTGCCTTTATAAAATCTAGCTCTTTAGAGGCCATTCCGCGAACACCTTTACCCCACGCTGTCATATATAACGCCATTACGGTATTAAACCGTGTTCCTTTTACGGCTTAAGGCTTTGTCTAACCTGTCAGAGAATTTCGTAAGTGTGTTCAATCACTAAGGACGTTCTTTTCCGTCAAAAAAATCTGGACCTTGTTATCGTACCTCTTTGTTCCTATCTCTTCGCCAGGCTCGTTTTTTTTCTTACGTGTTATTCCTTTGCACTCCGGATTGCAGCTAATCGGTTCCTGATTAATGCTCGACGGCTTTGGCGAGTCTACGCGTCGACCACGGGGACATAGTTTTTTAGGCCTGAATGGTGAAAGGGTAACAGGGTTACCGCTGTGACCTTTATGTATGACAATACTTTTTTCTGAGGAGGGAGATGACTTTGACTTTGAGCAGGGTGGGAGGACGGCTTACCCGGTTTTTCACGGATTTTGATGGACTATTTGACGCTCAGCTAAGCAATGTCTCCACTAGTCGAGTGGAAGTGGATGAGCGGTTCGGAACCGCCTAACCCTACATGTGCCGGGTGAAGGCCCAGTACAATAGGGCCTTACTTCGGCTGCTGGACGATGGGATGCTCTTGGCCGTGAGGAACTTCCGGTCCGACGATGTGAAGGAGAGGTACACGCTGCTGGAGGTGATCCGGTTCTGGCCTGAGCACTTCGGGCTGAGGGGGGGTGCGGGACTACCAGTACTTCTCCATGCAGTTTGAGGTGATCCAGCAAATGAGTGAGTGAATAGTCAAGAAAGCCTTTTTTTCAATGACTTTTTGTTAATGTAATTATTTCTTTAGGCCTTTTAGCTGCCTGTCTTGGCTTTACCTGTGTAACTTGGAGAAGAATCCATGTTGATGGTCGGTGAAATGGAAGAAAAGGGGGAAGGGCTCCTGTTTGCGTTATAGGGTTTCTTCAAGCGCGTTGATGAATTCTTCGGCCTGCTTCATACCCTTCTCCCAGAAGATTTCAGACGTGATGTCGAAGCCCAGCTCTGCACTCAAGTCGCGGGGGGACTTGCTGGAGCCGGCTGCCAAGAGGTTCTTCAGCTTCGGAACGAAGGCCGCCTCCTGTTCCTGGTAGAGCTTGTACAAGGCAAAGACGAAGAGCTGGGCGAACACGTAAGGATAATTATAGAAGCGGTAGTTTGCCATGTAATAATGGGGCTTCATCGTCCACTCCCACTTCATGACGTTCAACCAATCCACTGTGTCGCCGTAGATCTTGTCTCGCGCGGCCGTCCACATCTCAGAAACTGTTTCGCCGTCGAGGAACACGCCCTTTTCGATCGCGTCATAGAGGCTCTGCTCAAAGAAGACGCGGGCGGAGACCTGAAAGGCCGCCATACCAAACTGGTCCAACACGTTGGCGAGGATCGCCTGTTTCTCCTCCACCGTCTCAGCTTTAGACAGCAGTCGCTCAGTCACGAGTAGTTCCCCAAAGATGCTTCCACACTCCGCGATGCAGCTGCCGATCTCGTAGTTACTCGGTTTCTGCGCCCTTGAACCGAGATAAGCGTGGACAGCGTGTCCCAGTTCATGGGCCTGCGTATAGACATCCCCCATCTTCTCGTTGAAGCTCTGTAATATGTACGCGCTCTTTCCCGCGAACCACGATGAACAAAAGGCTCCTGAGCGTTTTCCTCTCCGAACCTCGCCATCGATGCGACGCTTTTCAAACATCTCGTCGACCCAGCCTCCCAGCTGCTTATCGAAGCCCCGATAGGCGTCGACAACTTCCTTCCGGGACGCCTTCCACGTGTAATCCTTCTCAGGGGCCTGCGGCAGCGGAGCCACCACATCGTAGTTGGCTAACTTGGCTACACCCATCAACCGAGCCTTAAGTCGAAGATATCGCTGATAGAGGCCCACGTGGCGCTCAATAGTCTTCATGAGGCTGTCAATCGTCTGCTGTCCGACGTCGTTGGCGATCAAGCTCTGTGTCATCGGCGTCGGATACTTACGTAACGCACACATTTGCAGGTGATCCGCACACACGGCGCGAATGGCGCTAGCCCAGATAAGCTTATCCTCACCCAGTCCCTCATAGACTACCTGATGGGCTCGTCGCCGCAGATCGCGGTCTCGACTCTGGTTGAAGCCGATTATTCTTCCGTAGGGTAACGTCTTCATCTCCCCTGCAATCTTGATGTTGAAGGTGCGGGTGGACAGCCAATCGCTCTGGAGCAACTGCCACGCACTAACGCCGTTCTTGTCCTTAACAATTATCACGCGCTCCTCGGTCTCCGACAATTGATGGGGCACGCTTCGCAGAAGCCTCTCCAGATAGTGTCGGTACTCGGCCAGCACCGGGTCTTCGACTAGGGACGGGGTATCGAGAAGGAGCTTTCCCACCTCGATGTCGATGAAGGCTAAGGCCTGACCGACCTTCATGGATGCCCTTCGTGCAGCGTCATTCAGCTGCTTTGCCTCGTCAAACGTAGCATCAGCCGCGTACATGAGGCCACAGTACATCATCACTCCCTCGAACGTGAGGGAAAAGGCGTCTTTCACCTCCAACAGCTCGCGGAGCCCCTTCGCATGAAGGCTATCAATTTTCCAATGATAGTTCTCCCGCACTCTTTCCGCTTCAGCCACCATAGACGCTAGCTTCTTCTGGACTGAAGCAGGATCCGTGCTCTTAACAAGCGGCGCGAGGTCCCAAACCATCTCTTTAACCGTCACAGTCAATCCACCTCATCGAACTTCACCTACTTTCTTTATGAATCCTACTAATATGTTGTACGCGAGAGCTAGTGTGATTCGAGAGAAGAGCTAGCTTGCTGAATGGTTGAGCCATCCACGCGTTTTACATGCAGCTTCTTGGAAGGAACACGCTAGCTACTTCGAGGGCAACGAAGGGGGTATCCTTTGAGGGATGCTGTCCTAGCTAGGTGTCCTTTATGTTTCTCAACGGGGTTTCTAGACGCTGTTCATTGACGTTGTGAACTTAGCGAACATCTCTTCGAAGAAACTTCTTTCGAGTTGTGGACCCTTTCCGATTCCTGGGCACTCCTCTGTGTAACTGAAGACATAACGGCTGTTTCCTCGGTTTTGGAGTTGAAAGGGATAAAAGAGGCATATCAAGGGTCTCACTTCATAGATGGAACACGAGTCGTCCCGGAGAAAGACGCAGCTTCCCTCCGCAGTCTTTTTCATCTGGTACACGTATGGTTCAAAGCCGTCAATCTTCGCAGCAAACTTCTCCAGCGCCATCGACTGGCTCTTTGACACGCGATCCACATCGCTGTTTAATAGAAGAATGCGCCGCACTCTATGCTTTGTATCACCGCAGCAGAGGGCGCATCTCTCACATACAAAATGGATCCGTTTCGGATACTCAAACCGCATACGTGGATCGATGGTCAACATCACCTAAAGCCGTGACTTATCAACTTTCCTCGTCTAGAACAGATGTCTTCTTTCTTGAAAAATATTGCTCTTCAAATCCTCTCTTCTGCCTTCCAACACCGTGGATATAATCCCGCACCCTTTGAACTTCTTGGTTACTTTTTAAAGGACTCAGCTAGCTATACATTTCATTTTACACTTTTTCTATGAGTTTTATAGCTAGAGCTAGCTAGCTTCGAATGAGTTGGGTTACGAGCGGTATGGCTCGAAGCCGCTGAGGAAGCCGTGATCCTGGAGCT
>Ga0209978_10000790_pt1 | contig 12527 bp, 11 predicted proteins | sample BentaG_FD_182805 | JGI IMG/M metagenome (GOLD analysis project Ga0209978, IMG submission 182805) | Deep subsurface microbial communities from South Atlantic Ocean to uncover new lineages of life (NeLLi) - Benguela_00093 metaG (SPAdes)... | ecosystem: Environmental > Aquatic > Marine > Oceanic >...
AAGAACCTGTCCCCAGTGAGTATCCACTACTGAAGAAAGACCAAATCCACTTTCGCTATCTTCACCTGGCTGCTGAAGAAAAACTAACGCACGTACTTATGGATAAGGGAGTAATTGCTATCGCCTTTGAGACCGTTGAGCTACCTGATGGCAGCACCCCCTTGCTTAATCCGATGAGCCAGATTGCCGGAAGGCTAGCCACTCAGGTAGCAGCTCAATATCTGGGAAGGATGTATAAAGGCTGTGGGAAATTGCTCGGTGGTGTCCCTGGGGTGCCACCTGCCACTGTAGTTATCATTGGTGGTGGTGTTGTCGGCACTAACGCTGCCGAGATGGCCCTTGGTCTTGGGGCTCGCGTTATCATGGTTACCAGAAATCTTGAGCGCTTGCGTTACTTGGAGGAGGTGTTACACGGCCGTTTTGAGACATTGGCTTCAAACCCATATAACATTGCCAATGCCGTTAAAGAAGCAGATGTAGTCGTTGGGGGTGTTTTAGTTAAAGGTGGTAGGGCGCCTATTATGGTTACCAGAGACCTGGTCAAGACTATGAAACCGGGTTCAGTTATTGTTGATGTTGCCGTGGACCAAGGGGGATGTGTAGAGACTACCCATCCTACCACCCATAGTGACCCCATCTATATTGTTGATGGTGTTATTCACTACTGTGTTACCAATATGCCGGGAATTGTTCCTCGAACCTCCACTGCTGCGTTATCCAATGCCACCTTACCTTATGCGTTAAAGTTAGCCAATTTGGGTTATCAAGAAGCCCTAAGATCTGACGAAGCATTGAGGAAAGGGCTGAATGTGTTTAAAGGTAAAGTCACCAATAGATTCGTTGCTGAATCACTGGGCTTAGAATATACCCCCTTTATAACGAGGTGAGGAGGAAGATATAGAAAGCGGCACGCGCAAGACCAAGATTGAGCTGGCTCAAATGCTGAAAGGCGAGGCTGGCACCGGCAATATTGTAGAGGCTGTCAAGCATATGCGAGCGGTAATGGACGGCATCCGCAGACTGGTGAACACACCTCAGGAGGAGTTGATGACGCAGGCTAAGGAAATGGGCGCCCCCTTTGAATTGGTAGAGGAGATACACAGATTTTTTGCTGCTGGGGGGGTGGTGTCCCCCCGGCGGCAAAGAGAATTTGTCACCGGGAATGCGAAACAATGTATGCCGGGGTTTCGTGCAATAAAAGGAGTTTATAAAAAGGGAAGCCGTGACTTGTTTATGATGAGTTAGTAAAGCAACAGCGGGATACTGGTGCTTTTGCCAATAGGGTTCTGGCTGAAGCAATGGAGAAAAAACAAAAATTACAGAAAGGAAAGGCTAAATGGCTAAAACGCTGGAGGGAATTAGAGAATTTATGGGAAAAATGGGAATTCCAGGAAGAGACCTTTGGGACCTTCCATCTTCAACCAAAACCTTTCCAGATGGAGCGAACTGGAGGGTAGAAATTTCAGGCGTCGAAGGTGCCTCAAGCATGGAGGCGATGATTGACGAAGCCAGGAGGAGGGACTTGCCTATTCATCGAGTTATAGCCACTGTGGGCGGGGCAACATACTGTGACTTTGAAGAACTAGAAGCTATGGCTCGGCTGGCACGAGATGAAAAGATGGAAGTGGTGATTACCGTTGGCCCCCGCAAAGGCTGGGACCCAGGCTCAAAAGAGATGTCTACGCCGGAAGGCAGTATGCAGGGTTTTAGGTTGAGAGGCTCGGACAACATTTCCTATTGGCTGGCCGATATGATGAGGAGCATTGAAGCTGGTTTTAGGGGCTTTCTGGTTTATGATGAAGGAGTGCTTTCCATTGTAGCTAAAATGCGGGCAGAGGGTTTTATCCCCAAGGAAACAGTTTTCAAATTCTCAGTTTTTGGCGGCTACTGCAGTGCCGCTGGGGCCAAGGTCATTGAGTCAATGGGGGCCGCTACAATGAATCCCATATCCGATGTTTCACTGCCAATTCTGGCCTCGATCCGAAAGGCGGTTAACATGCCTCTGGACGTTTATATAAGCATTGTCGATTCCTTTGGAGGGATGTTTAGAGCCTACGAGGCCCCGGAGATTGCACGGGTCGCCTCACCTTGCTACTTTAAGTTCGAACCGGGAACATCCGAGGGTGATATTTACAAGCCGTGGGTCACCGAGGGCTGGCATCAAGAATTTGTCAGGCAGAAAGTTAAAATGGCGTCCATTGTTAGAGAAATTGTGCAAAGGCACGCACCTCAGCTAAAGTTATCAGACAAGGGCCCGGCTGATTTGGTTCTTGCCCAGCCCTAAATAAAAAAATAAAGGAGTAAAGTGGCTAATTTCTGGGAGGCAACAAAACTTCGTTTGGAGACGGCAGCTAAGTTGATGGGACTTGAACCGGAAATGGTTGAGTTCCTGAGCCGGCCAATGCGGGCGGTGGAATTTCAAATCCCATTAAGGATGGACAACGGCCAATTGCAAATCTTTAGTGCCTATAGGGTCTGTCATAACGACGCTCTGGGACCAACTAAAGACGGAACCAGAATCGTGGCGAATTTGACCTTGAACGAGGTAAAGGCGTTGGCCATGACTATGACCATAAAGCACGCCGTGGTTGATATACCCGCCGGCGGGGGTAAGGGCGGAATTGCGGCTGACACCCATAAGTTAACTGAGCGGGAGTTAGAGCGTCTTTGCCGAGGCTTCATCCGCGGCCTCAATCCCAAGGGTGCCTGGACTGATGTTCCCGGTGCCGATATCGGCACCAACTACCAAACCCAAGCCTGGATGCTGGACGAATATGAACAAATAATGGGTTTCCACAGCCCCCCAGCAATTAACGATAAGCCAGCCATTGTTGGCGGATCTCTTGGTGGTCACGAAGCTACTGGCCGAGGTGTCTTCTATATTGCCTTGGAAGAGAGCCGAAGCAAAGGTTTTATGCCTGAGTCGTGCCGAGTAGTGGTGCAGGGCTTCGGGGCTGTGGGTCGCAGTGCGGCTGAACTTCTCCATAATGAAGGATATAAAGTGGTGGCGGTAGAGGATACCCGCGGAGCCATTTATGATTCATCAGGGCTAAATATCTCAGAGCTGGGAAAACACAAAGACCAGACTGGTTCAGTGGTAGATTTTCCTGGAGCCAAGACGATAAGCAGCCAGGAATTACTTGAGACGGAGTGTGACATTTTAATTCCAGCGGCTGTTGAGAACGTGATTAACGAAGAAAACGCCGATAGAGTCAAAGCCAAGGTAATCCTGGAAGGAGCTAATGGATCGGTAACTCCGCCGGCTGAGAAGACGCTTTTAGATAAGGGGGTTACCATCATACCCGATATCGTAGCCAATGCTGGTGGCATTATTGTTTGCCAATTCGAGCGTATCCAGGGGCTTTGCGATATGTACTGGGACCTGGATACCGTAAACCAGCGCCTTAGAGAGAAGATATTAAAGGCTTATCAGAAGACGGTAGACACAGCCAGTGAGATGGATATTTCCTTGAGAGAGGCGGCTTGGGTAAATGCCTTGCGCCAGGTGACCGCAGCCATCCGTATGAGAGGATGGGTTTAATAAAGTGATACGAAAGATATAAAGAGTAGGAGAAGAAAATGGCCAAGAAGAAAACCATACTGGATTTTCAAAGAATGAAGACGGAGGGTGAGAAGGTTACCTGGCTGACGGCTTATGATTATCCTACGGCTCAGTTTGAAGAACGGGCCGGCATAGACATGATCCTGGTGGGCGATTCCTTAGGTAACTGCGTTTACGGGTACGCAGGGGGGACTGTGCCGGTTACGATGGACCAGTGTATCGTGCATACGGAGGCTGTCCGTCGAGGCGCCCCCAACACTTTCGTGATGGGTGACATGCCCTTTTTGTCTTATCAGACAACGCCTGAGGATGCTGTTAGGAATGCGGGAAGGTTCTATAAGGAAGCTGGAGTTGATGCCATCAAGCTGGAGGGAGGACACCGTGTCACCAAAGTAATAAAAGCAATTGTTGATGCCGGGATGGTTGTTTGTGGCCATATTGGCTTAACACCACAAAGTACCGGGCAGTTCGGCGGCTACAAGGCTCAGGGGCGTACAGCTAAAAGTGCATATGAGTTAATTAAGGATGCTAGAGCCGTTCAGGAGGCAGGCACATCGTTGTTGCTCCTAGAGGCGGTAACCCCTGAAGTGGGTAAATTCATAACGGAGGATCTCGAAATACCAGTATACGGTATTGGCGCCGGTCCCTATTGTGACGGGCAGCTTCTTATTGTCAGCGACATCCTAGGTATCTGGGAGGCTTTTCATCCTAAATTTGTCAAAAGATATGCCAATATGGCTGAAGATTCAGTGAAAGCTATCCAAGATTATGTAGCAGAAGTTAGAAATGGGAAATTTCCTGAAGAAGTACATTTTTATAAGATGATTGAAGGGGAAGCCGAAAACCTGGCAGAATTACTTAAGCAAGAGTAACAAATTAGGTGTGGGTTATCATAAATCGAAAGATAAAGGGGGGCCTGGGATACAAGCTGGAGTGTGAGGTTAGCAGTGGTAATTTTTATGTCAAGGTTTTAGTGCCCAAGAGGAAGTTATGTTCAAATGCAATGTGACAATGGCTGATATTTATATGGCGAGGAAGAGGATTTCGTCTATAGTCAAAAGGACCCCTTTGGTCAGTTCTCCTTCGTTAACGGAACACGTTGGTGTGCCCGTTTATTTGAAACTTGAAAATTTACAAGAGACAGGCACTTTCAAAATTCGGGGGGTTACTAATAAGCTGTTCAGCCTTACGGGGGATGAGAAAGCACGAGGGATCATCACTTTCTCCGCTGGCAACCATGGTCGGGCAGCAGCATACATAGCCAAGCAATTGGGCATCAATGCTGTGGTTTGTATCTCGCAACGAGTCCCAAGCTATAGAGTAGAAGCCATTAAGCGTCTCGGGGGTGAGCTGGTGGTCTATGGCAAGAGTCAAGACGAAGCTATGTATCACGCTTCCGAACTGGCGGAGAAGCAGGGATTGACTTGGATCGATGCTTTCGATGATCCGTTCATCATTGCTGGGCATGGCACTATTGGCCTGGAGCTACTAGAAGACCTTCCCGAGGTCGATACGGTGGTCGTGCCACTCTCAGGAGGTGGGTTAATATCTGGGATCGCGCTTGCCTTGAAATCTGCAAGTAGGGCAATTCGAGTGATAGGTGCTTCACTGGAAGTCGCACCTGTAATGTACCACAGTCTGAAGGTCGGTCATCCAGTAGAAATAGAAGAAAAGGATTCCATCGCTGACGCCTTGCTAGGAGGCATTGGTCTGGATAATCAATATACCTTCCGCATGGTCCAAGAGTATGTTGACGATGTCATTTTGTTATCAGATGAGGAGATTGCCGAAAGCATGGCCTTTGCCTTGGATAAACATCATCTAATTGTGGAAGGTGCTGGAGCTGTAAGTATAGCCGCTCTCCTTACACAGAAAGTCAGAGAAATTGGAGAGAAAGTTGTAGTAGTTGTTAGTGGAGGCAATGTAGATCTCCCATTGCTTTTGAAGATAGCTCAGAATCGCAGTGGCAGGAAAGCTAAAGTCAATATATAATATATTGCATAATATAATGTATGATGTATAATATATAATATGTATGGTAGCTGAGCTGTGGAGCATAGAAGAAGAGATGTTGTTTAACAATAAGTAGAGTAGCAAAGTATTAGTAAAGGAGGTGTATATGGCATTAAGAATATGAATTTGAAGGGTATAAGAATTTATAAAAGGAGGTTTTTAAGAAGTGAAAGGGAGAAGATTGTTAAAAGTGATTGTTCCTGTAACCTTAACCTTAGTGTTGGGGCTAACTTTAGGTCTAATGAGTGGCTGTATGCCTAAGCCTCCAGTGGCACCTCCAGTGGTACCTCCAGTGGCACCTCCAGTGGCACCTCCAGTGGCGCCTATAAAGATTGGGGTCATGTATCCCATGAGCGGCGCTTACGCCGCCGATGGGTTGGAAATGATACAGCCGGCAACTCTGGCAATAGAGGACATTAATGCGGCAGGTGGTTTGTGCGGCAGACGTTTAGAAATTGTTGATGCAGATAATAAAGAGATGTCGCCCGAAGATGTGGCTACTGCGGCAGAGATACTGATCGGAGCGGGAGTAGATGTTGTGGTATGCAACTATGGTGGAGAGCCGGCAGATATCCTGATTTATGGCAAATACGATGTCCCCTACATCAATTGGAATGATTCTCGCACCGCCCAAGCAGCCATCCTAGACAATTTGCCAGAGACTTCCAATTGCTACAAACTGCCTCCAAATGGTTCTGCTCTGGGCCCAGATCCCTTCAAGGTCTTGACTGAGATACTTCCTGAAGACTGGGGATATGAGCATCCGAACAAGAAGTTAGCGCTGTTGACAATGGATGAGGATTGGGCTAAGGACATTTCGATCGATGTTAGAATAGTAGTAGAAGAAAGTGATTGGGAGATAGTCGTAGACATAGCGCATCCATATGGCAATACAGAATATGGCACGCAATTAGTAAAGATAAGAGAAGAAGAGCCTGCGATCATATTTTTCAGCAGCTATGCTCCCGCTGAAGCGATATCATTTCTCAACCAATTTCTGCAAGACCCAACAGATTCGTTAATTTTTGTCACATGGCTGCCATGTACCCCTGGCTTCGTGGAGGCGGCAGGAGAAGACGCTGAGGGACTGATTTGGGGGTCACAGGAGGCCCTTTATGGGACTCCGGTGCAGGAAGAGTATAGAACAAAATTTAAGGCAAGATTTGGAAGGGAGCCAGGTAGCTCAAATGTTTACGATGTAGTCACTTGTTGGGCAGCAGCGGTGGAAAATAGCGGCTGTGACCCATCGGATTATGATGCAGTCCTCAAGGCTCTGGTAGATTACGATTTTGACGGGCTTCTGGGAACGTACGACATTAGTGAAGAGACTCACTATGGCAGGTCTGGAGCTGACTATATAGCGCACCGTACTTACCAAATACAGGGTGGTCTGCATAAGATACTCTATTTGGGAGAAGAGCCTTATGTAGGAAGTGGGGACTACTACGGCGAGTTTGAAGTCCCACCCTGGATAGGAGATTGAGGGAATATAAGTAAGGCAGGAACAAAAACATAGCATCTGGGAAAAAGTTACCATTTCAGCTTTGATAGGATGGTAGAAGGGATACGCTCTGCGAGGGGAAGAGGTAGCTCACTTTATCTCTCCCCCTCGTATCGGGTGTAGAGGGTGTAATAGTGATTCTTCATGTTGAGAAAGCAAATAAGCGTTTTGGTGAATTAGTTGCGGTTAAAGATGTAAGCTTTGAGGTGGAAAAGGGAGAAATATTTGGTATAGCTGGTCCCAATGGTTCAGGGAAGACCACGCTATTTAACCTTATTAGCGGGATGTTACGAGGCTCGGGAAACATCGTTCTTGATAACCAAAACATTAGTGGCCTTAGACCAGACCAAATCTGCCAGAAGGGGGTTGCACGAACATTTCAAATCCCTGTTGTTTTTCCAACCCTAACTGTGTTCCGAAATGTGGAAGTTGGGGCATATTTTGGGACGCAAGGGACACAAAGGAAAAAGGAAATTATAAATGAGGTAATAAATTTCGTAGGACTACAGGGGAAGGAAAACGTTGTTGCAGCAGGAATAGACCTTTTCAGCAAAAAAATGACTATGTTAGCAGCAGCCCTCGCTACAAAGCCCAAACTACTATTACTAGATGAAGTAGTAGCGGGGTTAAGTCCAACGGAAACCAGCCAGTTTGTGGAGTTAGTAAGAAAAATCAACAGAGAATTAGGCGTAACCATAATGGTTATCGAGCATTTGATGAAGGTACTTACGGAAATTTGTCAACGACTTATGATTGTTCATTACGGGGAGCAGATTTGTATTGGACCTCCTAAAGAGGTTACGGAAAACAGTAGGGTTAGAGAAATCTATTTAGCATAGGACGGGATTATGCTTGAAGTAAATAAAGTGGATGCTTTTTATGATGAAATTCAGGTCCTAAAAGACGTTTCACTTAAAGTTAACGACGGTGAGTTAGTCACCCTTCTTGGACCCAATGGTCATGGTAAAAGTACCTTACTCAAGGTGATAAGTGGCTTACTAAGGCCTAGTTCAGGCCATGTCAAATTCAATGGAGTGGAGATAGATAAGTTGCCGAGCCACAAAATTGTCGAGATGGGCATAGTTTATGTATCGGAGGAAAGGCATCTTTTCCCCGATTTGACGATCATGGAGAACTTGAAAATGGGCGCTTATAATCCCACTGCTCGGCGAGACGAAGATACAAATGCTAATTACGTTTTTCAATTATTCCCCGGATTGGAACAGCGAAAAAAGCAGATGGCTTCAACACTAAGCGGTGGAGAGAGACGGATGCTAGCCATTGGAAGAGGTCTAATGTCTTCGGCTAAATTCCTGGCTCTAGATGAGCCCTCGCTAGGCTTAGCTCCCAATCTTACAGATGATGTGTTTAACGGAATTAGTGAGATTAATAAAAGTGGGATTAGCATACTTTTAGTTGAACAAAGTATTATGCGAGCTTCGGAGCTCGCCAATAGAATCTACTTTATGGAAGATGGCAAAATAGTATTTGAAGGTGGGAAGGAAGAACTTTTAAGCAACGAACATATAAAAACAGCGTTTTTGGGCATGTAAAAAAGGGGGGTAATGAAGTATGAACCCTGAGCAATTCGGGGGGGTACTGATATGTGGACTTAGAATCAGTGCTATATATGCTCTAATGGCTGTAGGGTTTACCCTTGTTTATGGTGTAGGGAAAATATTTAATTATGCCCACGGGGGGTTCTATACCTGGGGGGCTTATATTGCCTGGTTCTTATCCGCTGGATTCTGTCATCTAAGCTATCCAATAGCCTTTGCCACTACAATCCCAATTCTGTTTGGTCTTGGCATATTGTTTGAAAGGTTTTTTATCCGTCCCGTGCGCTGGGGGGGGGCGGGGATGATGAATATATTCATCGTCACTCTAGGAGCTGCTTTATTCTTAGACGCTTTAGCTCTTGTAATCTTTGGTCCTATTTACAAAAGACTTCCACCTTTACTTGGGGGGAACTTAAGCCTTGCCGGTTTTGTGATAAGCAGACATGACCTAACACTAGTGGCAATTGTCATAGCTATAACGATTGGGCTTATACTTTTCTTGGGGAAAACGAGAGAAGGGACGGCTATGCGGGCAGTTTCCCAAGATATGATAGGAGCACAGATTGTAGGTATGCCGATAGACAGAGTGTTTGCCCTTACATTTGGGATATCTACGGTTCTGGCAGGAGTTAGTGGTATGCTTCTTGCACCAAGAACCTTAATATTTCCCGGTGTAGGGTGGCCAATTTTTATGAAGGCCTTTGTAATCGTAGTACTTGGAGGCATGGGTAGTATTAAGGGGAGTCTTATTGCTGCCTTCATTTTAGGAATGTTAGAGGCTTTTATTGCGTATTTTATCGGAGGCGTTTGGGGATTGCCTATCTTTTGCTTGGTGCTCTTGATTCTTTTAGTGGTTAGGCCACAAGGATTATTCGGAACCGCGGGTTAATCAAAAATGAATAAGAAGATTACTTTAGTTAGTATATTGGTGCTCTCGATTCTTCCTCTTATTTTCCATAATAACTCCTATATTATGCATACTTTGATTCTGTGTTTTATTTGGGGCGGGGTGGCTTCCGCATGGAATCTCATTGTGGGGTATGCTAACGTGTTCTCTTTCGGGCAGATTGCAATTTTCGCTATCGCTTGCTACACATCAGCAATGATAACACTAAACTTGGGAGTATCACCATGGCTCGGAATTTTGGCAGGAGCTGGTGCAGCAGGCTTAGTTGGTATTCTCATTGGTTTGCCTTGCCTGAGGCTTAAAGGTATATATGTAGCTCTTGCTACCCTTGCTCTTCACCTAGCTTTTCCCACCCTACTCAGCCAGGGAAGGGCATATGGAACTGGTGGGACTCGGGGTTTGGCAGGTATACCTCCCCTGCAGATTGGAGCATATACCTTTGGCCTCTTTAGTAACTATTACTTCGGTCTCGGTCTGTTTCTTCTATCGCTTTTTGCAATTTATAAGATTATCAACTCCCCATGGGGACTGGCATTTATTTCTCTACGTGATTCAGAACACTTTGCCAAAAGCCTCGGAGTAAATGAGTATAGATATAAGCTTATAGTGTTTGCCATCTCTGCTGTTATTACCGGCGTAATGGGCGGCTTTTATGTTCATTTTATACGCGCGGTTTCTCCAGCAATATTGCACACCGACCTTTTCCTTATGGTTATAGCCATGATGTTATTTGGAGGTTTGGGGAGGTTTCCGGGAGCAGCAATTGGTGCCTTTGCTATTATCTTTCTGAACGAGGCTTTGCGCCCAGTAGGGACATTTCGCCTTCTTGTACTGGGAATAATAATCGTTGTGTCAATGCTTTATATGTCCCAAGGCTTGATAGGAATTCTTGAATCCATCGGTCGTTCAATTAGACGAATTTCCAAAGGCAGGCTCACACTCAGCAGATAGCACAGTTAGATGAAAGCTAAAACAGAACTTAATTTAAAAAGCACTCCTATCATTGACACACATTGTCATCCTTTTGTGCCTGTGAAGAGGCGGCTCAATCTAAGCGACGTTTGTGCGTTATTGTATTTTGAACCGAGCGACACAAGAGAGGCAAAGGAATTAGAACGTCAGTTCACTGCAACTCCCCCGGTAGTTGTTTCTAGATTGATTCTGGAACTCGGTAAGTTGTATCGAGGGAAAGAGTGGGCAGTGTCTCATCTGCCTAGTGAAGCTGGAATAATCCTGGAAGAGCGCTATGAAAGGACTCAGGATTATTCGGAGTATGTCAAATTCCTCTGCGATGACATCTCTCTTAAAACAATAATTGTGGATACTGGTTATCCACAACCGCCTATCGATCTGGAAACATTTAGTAACCAACTAAGCTGTGAGGTCCATTATCTTTTTCGGAGTGAAACTTTGAGCGACCAGCTTCTGACAAAAAAGGAGTCTTTCTCAGATTTCTTACTCAGTTGGGATACCGCCATAGATGAAGCACTTAAAGACCCAAACTGCAAGGGCCTTAAGAGCGTTATCGCTTACCGTTCAGGATTGGATGTCTATCCGCGGTCAGAAGATGAGGCTAGAAAAAGCTATGAGGCCTATCAACAGAACCCAACTGCAAATCTGAGGGAGAAGCACAAGCCATTGTTGGACTATCTGTTTACACGAGCTATGGAAAAGGTGATACACTTTGATAAGGTCCTTCAGATTCACACGGGAATGGGAGATATCGATATCATTGGTGAGAAAGCTCACCCTATGTGTCTCTTTGAACTGCTAAAAAGGGCTCCATTTTCCTCAGCGAAGGTGGTCCTTCTTCATGGCGGATTCCCATGGGTCTCAGAAGCAGCTTCAATGACTTCACTTTTGCCCAATGTTTACATGGACCTTTCAATGTGCTGCCCATTTTACCCATTGGGAATTAATTTGCGGTTGCTTGAGGCTTTGGAACAAGCGCCAACCAAGAAAATTCTTTATGGTTCCGATGGGTTATCCATTGTCGAAGTAATGTGGTTAGGGGGAAGGCTCATTAAGGAATCACTGGAAGAAGTGTTAGGCAAGCTAATTCAAGAAAAGAAAATCTGCAAGTCGGAGGGGCAAGAAATTGCAGAAATGATCCTGTATAAAAATGCCGAACAACTTTATAGCTTGAGTGAATCACAGAACCTTTGAAAAGGGAGTAATCTGCTTAAAATAATAAAGGGTAAAGATGCGAGGCAAGTTAAAAAAATAGAAGGGAGGGTGGTTATGAAATCCAAATTAGTATTTGATTTAGATAAACTTGCAAGTTCGCAAACCTTTAAAGCTTATAAAGAGGACCTGGAGAATATCGCTAGCTCTCTTTATATTCGACTCCATTATATGACCTTCGACGAAGGGGAGGGGGTATTTATTAAAGACCCGGACGGGAATGAATATCTCGATTTTACATCTTCTGGTTGTGTGGCCAATACTGGTTACTGTCATCCCAAGGTCGTAGAAGCAATCAAAAAACAAGCGGAGAAGCTGACCTGTCAGGGCTTTTGTCTAGTGCCTAATAAAATAAATAATGAACTAGCGAAAAAGCTTATACGAATCACCCCTGGTGAGTCCAAGAAAAAGGTATGGTTTGGCTGTACTGGTTCTGATGCCAATGATTTAGTTTATAAGATGGTGCCTGAGTATAAAAAAAGGAAGTGGATCGTTTCTTTCACTGGTTCCTATCACGGGCAGACTATGGGGTCCTATTCTCTTACATGGCATCAATGTGCGACCCTCTTTAGACGGTGTCCAGGGGTTATACCGGCTCCCTACCCTAACTGTTATCGATGCCCTTTCGGATTAGAGTATCCCAAGTGTAATCTCTGTTGTGCTAATTACCTTGAAGAACACATTCTTAGAACTGTCTGCCCAGCAGAAGATGTGGCTTGTATCCACTTGGAATTGATACAAGGTGATGGCGGACATATTGTTCCTCCGGACGATTGGGTAATAAGGGTGAAGAGGATATGT
>Ga0209978_10000791_pt1 | contig 12520 bp, 10 predicted proteins | sample BentaG_FD_182805 | JGI IMG/M metagenome (GOLD analysis project Ga0209978, IMG submission 182805) | Deep subsurface microbial communities from South Atlantic Ocean to uncover new lineages of life (NeLLi) - Benguela_00093 metaG (SPAdes)... | ecosystem: Environmental > Aquatic > Marine > Oceanic >...
ATGGGCTTGTCGCGTTCACGAGAACGCTAAATGTGTAGGTGTCGAGAATATCGACATCGGTCATATATCCCCATGCCGAAAAGAGCCTGCTTATCTCGTTGTCCCGGGCAAATTCGAGGGAAAACTTTGCTTGCGTTGCGTTGTACTTTTCGCCGTCATGGAAGTACACGTCGTCTCTAAGCCAGTACGTAATGTTCATGCCCGTTCCGGTACCAGGATCATTGTAGGACTCATCAACAGTCCAGTCTGTGGCTAGCCATGGGAGGTCGAAGCCAGTGTATGCATCTCCACCGATCAAGCCTTCCACAACGTTCTGCATCACCAACCATTCGTCGGTGGTGCTTGCGTAGCCTGGGTGCCAGTTGGTATTCTCAGATGGCACAATGTACCTTACTGTACCACCGATGCCATCTACCTCACTTGCCCAACGCCAGTTCATCATTGTCGGACTTTGGTCAGCTCCATCGCCGGCTAGGTTAACTATGCCCTCAAGAGTATCCGGTGAACTTGCTGCGTCTCCCACTGCGACGCTCGCAACAAACAAAGGCCTCGTGACGGTCGGTATTGACACACATACTTCAGCGAGCATTATCTGGGCGTCCTGCGTTGCTTGCCACACTGCGCCGCCTGGGGTGATGTCCGTATTGAACTGAATTACGTCGATGAGTGCGTCAAGTGCGGTGTCGTGAACGCCTGGGATGTTGTATCCTTCAGGGATCCTGTCATTGTCTGAGTGGAAGAAGCTATACAGGTGATCAGGGTTCCCCCCGATACCCCAGCCTAACGCGTACATGTCATACTTGAAATAGTCCATCATGTCTTCCGTGAGCTCTCCGTAGTCAACCTCTGGATGCAAAATTGGCACGCCCATGTCTCTCCACTTCTGCCAGCACAAATCGTCTCTGCCGTAAGAATCAGATGCGATACTTTCAGTCACTCCTGCAAAGGTCATCCAATTCATATAGTCGCCTGTATAAGGGTCCCGCCAGTTACCAGCTTCTCCCTGGAAACCAGGCCCGTAGGAATCGTCTATCCTTGGTGCGCCGGGAACCCACTCGTATCCTGCATCCCATAGAGTCTGGTTAGCTTCTGCCATGCTAAAGGAATCTTTTGCGAAGATTGTCCCACTCATATCTGGGTTATACCACTTCTTCTGTGCCTCTGGCACAAAGCTGTCTATAGCCGCGCCTGAGATGCCTCCGTAAGCAGTTGCTACGATCTCAGCTTTTGGAATCATCAAGGCAATGGCCTTTCTGAACTCAACGTCGGCGAAGGGCGCATAACCCTGGTACTCAGCTCCACGGTAAGTATGGTAGGTAGCATTGTTACGTGGTAAGGGTCCCCTCTTTAGCTCTGCCCAGCCAGATGTAAGCTGTACGTGTGTTCCGTTTCCATATTGGTTTCGCACGTTAAAGTCAATGTGGTAGAAGAGATACGCTTCAGGCGTTGAAATCACGGTGAACCCGTCATCCTGCAATAGTCTGAGAGTGTCTGGGTCTCTGATGTCAGGCCAAAAATCCACTGGATCAGTACCATACAACATCGGCTGTTGCGCAGCGACTGATTCTACGAATCGGCCAATCAGTTCATCCACGTGTGGACCATAAGTCGTGGCAGGATCTGCTGCATTTATCGGAAGTGCAAACATTATTGATGTGATAGTTACTAGTAGACATAAGGTCATCAATGATTTTATCTTATTTTCCATGTCTTTTTCATTCTCCTTTCTCTTTTATATCAGCAGTTTACTCTACGCATGAAGATGATATAAAAGTTTTGTTACAGTTCTCTATAATTATCTTAGGTATGAAACGGACTAGTAGAAGCTTTCCAATGTCCACGCACGCGAAATCAAGAACAGAGAAAAATTAATCGCGTTTAATTTCTGCGGGCGCACACGTTATCAGCAGGCATCACCTGGCTGTCGGAGTTGCTTTACGCGTGGCCAAAAAACCATGTCGCATCTAGTTTTTGTACGATAGGAAACGGGCGAAAGCGAAATAGATAACTTTAAATGGTTTCCAACATCCACATCACTTGGTAACTTCACATTTGAACGTTTAGGGGAGAGTATCACGAGAGAATACCTCATCAAAAGGGTTTCATTCGCACTTGCCACGCTATTTATAATCGCAACGCTCAATTTCTTGATATTTCAGGTTTTCTCTCCATATGACCCATTCACGATGATCGTGGACCCGAATTTCACCACAGAGATGAGGGAAATGTTGATGAGGCAATATGGCCTTGATCAAACGCTCGAGGTTCGATACATCCTGTATATTCAAGGTATGCTCACATGGAACTTCGGTTACTCATTCGCCTCCAATAAACTGGTGACTGAGGAAATGATACCGTTGCTCGCCAATACAGTGATGCTTCTTGGAGCAGCGTTAGTGGGCACTATATTAGTGGGTATCCCCTTGGGGATTTTGGCTGCGTCAAGAAGAGGAACTAAGGTAGATGTGATAGCTATAGGCGGCGGCCTCTTAACGTGGGGGGTTCCAACCTTCTTCATCCAGTTGTTATTTATGTTTTTCTTCGGCTACTACCTAAAAGTAACCTATAATTGGACAGTTTTTCCTGTGGCCGGTATGCATAGCGTGCCCCCACCTAAAGACCCCTTGATTTACATGGCTGACGTAGCATGGCATTTGGCTATGCCTTTGATAACGCTGGTTGTAGCAAGCTTTGGGTCTTGGGCTTTATACACCAGAAACTTGTTGCTCGACGCCCTTACACAAGATTATATAGTCACAGCGCGTGCCAAAGGTCTTAGCGAGAGAACCGTGCTTTATAGACACGCCTTTAGAAGCACGCTCCCACCAATGGTTACGATGATAACACTTTCTATCCCTGCTATTGTAACGGGAGCCATGATTACTGAATACATATTTTCATGGCCAGGAATCGGAAGATGGTACCTAAGTTCCCTAAGTAACGCCGACTATCCAGTGGTCCAAGCCGTTCTCTACATCTATGCCTTATTAACGATACTAGGTAACGTCGTAGCGGACATTCTCTACGGGCTTTTGGATCCACGTATACGTGTTGGTATGAGGAGATAGCGAGGTCAGAAATATTGTCGTCTCTACTGAGCCCAGAGAATTGGAAACTGCTTTCAATAAAAATCAAAAGCTTCTGGGAAGATTACAGAAGAAACAAAATTGGATTGCTGGGCTTAGCAACAATTATACTGTACATACTCGTAGCCATCTTTGGGCCTTGGATGATCTCTTGGGATCCAACTAGAGACACTAGGTTAGCTCAAAGGTATGCAATGCCTGAGTGGATTACCATCCTTCCTCAATATAGCGACTATCCACGCACCATGAGAATCCCGATCTATTGGAACGTCACTGCAAAATCAGAGTTGATCGATGCTTCGTGGGGAGAGCAGTTGAAACTTAATTATATTGGAAGTGAAGCAGGCATTGCCAGTATTTACGCCATGTCGAACTTTACTTTTCCATACAAAGTCGCCCCCAAATCTTTTCATATCACTTTCCTATGGAAAGCTAGCAGAGTCAAAAACCTAACATATTCAATCCATTTAGGTATGGTCAACCTTACTAATACTAAGCAAACTCTTTGGTGGACTGATCGCAATAAAAATATGAGCGAAAGCGCTTTCGTAAACTCAGAAGGCATTGATACGCTCATCAGGCTCAACCTTGACGTAGTGAGTACAGACTTGGCGGGGACGATTTTCTCAGGACCTGGTGAATACGCCCTAGCGCTCCGCGTAACTTTCATGTCATCTACGGAACACTCAACAGCTGAAATAAGTTTTTCAGAGGGTGAACTCCGGATAATGGGTCTCGTTCACGGACTACTAGGAGTTGACCAGTACGGAAGAGACCTCTGGTCACAGTTGATCACTGGTGTTAGAATTTCACTCATAATAGGTTTAGTCGCAGCTTTCTTGTCAACATCTATAGGCATCACCGTTGGCGTTGTTGCAGGATACTTAGGTGGCTTGACAGACGAGCTATCAATGCGGATGGTAGACATCCTGCTGTGTATACCCATGTTGCCTCTACTATTGACGTTAATGTACATCTATGGAAAGAGCCCATTTTACTTAATCATAATTATTGCGCTGTTCTACTGGCTAGGATTAGCAAGAATTATCAGGTCTCAAGTCCTCTCTCTCAGAGAGATGCCGTTTATTGAGGCCGCAAAAGCTGCTGGCGCAGGTAAGTTCTACATTATCTTCAGACACTTAATACCCAACACCCTTCCAGTAGCGTTCGCGCATATGGTGCTCGCTGTTCCAGGAGCCATCATCCTAGAAGCTGCGCTAAGCTTCTTAGGATTCGGTGACCCAGCAACATCCACCTGGGGAAGAATGCTCAATCACGCCTTTAACCATGGAGCCTTCACAAGGCTAGCGTGGTGGTGGATATTTCCACCTGGGCTGGCGATAGTGTTCCTCTGTATGGCCTTTGTTTTTGTGGGACATGCTGTAGATGAGATTGCGAACCCAAGGTTGAGGAGGAGAAGGTAGGTGGAGGTACTTACGGTTGAAAATCTGAAGATGTACTACAAGACGCTAAGAGGATACGTCAAAGCCGTGGATGACATAACCTTTGGAGTACAAAAAGGAGAAGCCCTAGGGCTCGCCGGCGAGTCTGGATGTGGCAAAACGAGCACGGTGCTAGCCATTTTGAAACTGTTGCCTTGGAACGGCGAGATAATCAGCGGAAGCATCACAATGGACGGTGTTAACTTGGTGAAAATTAGTGATGCAGAGATGCGTCGGAACTTCCGATGGAAGAAGATTTCGATGATATTTCAAGGGGCTATGAACGCCCTTCACCCCACTTTCACAATCGAGCATCAATTGACTGAGCCTATTTTTGCCCATGAAAAAGTTAGCAAGGAAGAGGCAAAGGAGAGAGTTATCCAATTGTTGGAACTTGTGGGACTTGAAGCTGATAAGATCAACCGATATCCCCATGAACTCAGCGGCGGCATGAAACAACGTGTGATCGTGGCAATGGCTCTAGCCTGCAACCCTAGCCTAGTTATTGCCGATGAGCCAACAACGGCATTAGACGTCATCGTACAAGCACAGGTGTTAAAAGTCATGAAAGACCTACAGAAAAAGCTAGATCTTTCTTGGATACTAATAACTCATGACCTCTCACTGATCGCCGAAACCTGCCATAAATCTGCAATCATGTACGCCGGAAAAATCGTGGAATATGCAGATATAGCAGGCATATTCAAGGAACCGTTACATCCATACACACAAATGTTGATAGCGGCCTTTCCAAGTGTAGTCGGAACTAAGAAGGAACTTACATCCATACATGGCTTTCCACCAGATCTTCTCAACCCTCCAACAGGATGTAGATTCCACCCGAGATGCCCATATTCCATGGAAATCTGCAAAACTGAAGACCCTTTGCTCACAGAACAAAAACGCAAAGGCCATTACACAGCATGTCATTTATAGGAGAGGTGAAGACCCTGACTGAACCCCCAACTATCGAAGCACGCAACTTGGTAAAACATTTTCCAGTAAAAATGGGTTTCTTCAAAACCTTGGTTTCAAGGGAGACCACAGTCGTTCATGCCGTTGACGACGTAAGTTTCAAGATACCTCAAGGAGAGGTTTTCGGTCTTGTAGGTGAAAGCGGGTGTGGAAAAACAACGACTGGAAGAGTGCTGCTCAGATTAACCGAGCCCACAGCAGGTGAAGTGTTCTTCAAAGGTATAAACATAACCTCCATCTCTCGTGAAAGTGAGATGAGAAAGTTGAGAGCGAAGATGCAGATAATATTTCAAGACCCATACGAATCCTTGAACTCAAGGATGGGCATCTTCGATATTGTAGCGGAGCCTCTGCGACTCCAAAAGATTACGAAAAGGGGTAAGGAGACACGAGAGAGAGTAGTGGAGGCCCTAGAAGACATGGAGATGTTTCCAGCCGAAGAGTTCATGTACAGATTTCCCCACGAGCTCAGCGGCGGCCAAAGACAGAGAATCGCCATAGCTAGAGCTTTCGTACTCAGACCCGAATTCCTAGTGGCAGACGAACCTGTTTCTATGCTTGACGTCTCTATAAGAAGTGAAGTTTTAAAGTTACTGTTAACCCTAATACAGAAAAATCAGGCTTCATTCTTATACATAACACACGACATCGCAGTAGCTCGACACATGTGCGACCGCCTTGCAGTCATGTACTTGGGGAAAATAGTGGAGAAGGCAAACACGGAAGATTTGATTCATAAGCCACTTCACCCCTACAGTGAAGCTTTAATTGCAGCTGTACCAGTTCCTGACCCGTCAGCAAGAAGAATCGATGTGAAAATCATTGGGGAGGTCCCAAGCGCTATCAACCCACCCTCAGGATGCAGATTCCACACAAGATGCCCCTACGCCATGGAAATCTGCAAGAAGAAAGATCCTGAACTCAAAGAGATTGGAAAAAACAGGTATGTAGCGTGCCACTTGCGTTAGAAGAGTTTGCCTCAACCTTTTTTTGTAATTAGGAAAAATAGAACCTCCGCGGTACTGACGCTTGTCGTGTAGCTGATCAGGCTTATGAACCAAAACTCAGGGTGAACCGGCGCCAATAGCAGTGGTAGCAACAGGAATACAATTAGCATACCAAACAGCATCAAGAGTGATCTCCACCTTTGACCCCCGCTCTCGGTCTCAGACAAATCTTCTCCCAAAGGATCACGTGTTTTCACACGAGAGAAACGCATTTTTAATGTTAGCACAGCCGCAGTCAGCAAAACTGTAAGAACCAAGTAATATAATAGTGATAGGGACCTATCCCCCAACATCAGAAGTGCCAAAATCAGGGACAACACAGTTATTGCAGCACTCCAGTAGGCCCTGATTTTGCCATGAGGGTAACCAGTATACCTCTTCCGAGCTTTAGAGCTCACAGAAAAAACCCCTTTGGTGCATAAGTCTTTCTAACGTTTAACTCTTGAAAATATCTATTTAAATTTGTTGTTGAATAGAAAAAGAGCGGATTGCCGTTATCAGCCTCTCTTATGGCGGCTGCCAAATAGACGCCATCCACAACAGGGCCTGTGCGCGCGAGTGGATAGAGAAGTTTCTCAAATTGCGCGTGCGGATCCTTGAGGTTTCGGCTACCATTGCAGTGATTGTGTCATGATGCATAGGTAGAACGTGAAACTGAATATAGAATACCAATGGTCATTACTGCTGAAGACCAAAAAATCTTTCAGGAAAAATCACTTCTAACACGCATCGTCCTGTCTGAAGACAAGTTTAAACGTCTGAAGGTATAATTATTTTAGGGTTGACACGATGAATTTAGTGGATTTACATACGTTAGGCGGTTTGCTGAGCACAGTCACCCAAATGGTTGCGATAATCATTGTGGTTGTTTGTGCTGTCAACTTTTTTTCGTTGAAGCTAGGGAGCTCCCTGAGATTTGCGTTTTTCAGTCTTCTCTACTTCTTTTCTTCGGCAATCATTCTTTCTGTAACAGCTCAGCATTTGATGAACATAAGTGGGATATTTCAGGGTCTGGGGGGTATAAAGGCACTCATGGGCGGATCCGTGCTTCATCTGTTTTTCGGTCTTGTGGTTATTGTTTTTTACATAAGGCATATCAGATCCTGAAAAAAGGTCTTCGGAACACAAGTTGGAAGTTAAATTCGCCACAAGATTGCTTCTTATCAAATTAGATTGTCAGAAGCCCGCCTTCTATACTTTGGTTTAGTTTAGGCGGTTCACTACAGCATCAATTCGTAAACAGGCTACTGAATGTTTGGACTTGGTTTCTGTCAATTGAGGTTCTTCTTCGCTGCAAATGGGCTTAACATACCTGCATCTTGGATGAAACTTGCACCCTGAAATCGGGTGCATCGGGTTTGGGGGTTCTCCGGGAATCCCCTCAAATTTGAAGGCATCTTTTTTAGTGTCAATTCTGGGAACAGCCGCCATCAGCCCTCTTGTGAACGGGTGTACAGGTTCGCTGAAAATTGTTCTAACATCGCCGTGTTCAATGATCTTTCCAGCATACATAACGTAAACATAATCCGACATCTCTGCTATAACCCCAAGATGATGTGTAATCAAAAGCATTGACATTCCGAATTGTTCCTTCATCGCCTTCAGTAATTGTAAAATTTGTCGTTGCACAGTCACATCTAACGCGCTTGTCGGTTCATCCGCTATGAGTAATGCCGGATTGCGAATCACTGCCATAGCAATCAAGATTCGTTGCCCCTCCCCTCCGCTGAAATGATTCCGAAAATGATAGTAGCGTTTTTTCGCATCCGAGATTTCCACCTTACCTAAATGCTGCACAACCAATTTCTTTATTTTTGACCCTTCAATTTCCCTATGCACTTCAATCGCTTCCCCTGTCTGGTGTCCAACTATGTCCATGGGGTGAAGAGAAGGTATTGGATTTTGAGATATCAATGCTATATCGGTCCCTCTGATCTTTCTCATCTCGTCCTTAGGCAACTTCAGCAAATCTCTACCCTTAAACAACACCTCGCCTTCAATCTTCCAGAGGGGCTTCCCCGTCCCCAAAGGTTGAAGTATTCCCAAAATCGAAAGAGCAGTTACAGTTTTTCCTGCTCCAGTCTCTCCAACTAACCCAACAGTTTCTCCCTTGTTTATGCTAATGGTAACTCCATCAACTATTTTTGTTAGACCTTCTTTACCAATCAAAGATGCTTTCAAATTTCTAACGTTTAACACCTGATCCATCACGTTTCCCAGCTGATCTACATTAGATTTAAAGCTAAATCAATTTGTGTCTTATATTCTCTTCTTTTTGGTAACTTCTCTTCTCAAGCTGTAGAATCAAGGTCCTTCAAAAAAAGGGAAAAGATCACTATGTAAATTAAAACCGGAAAAATTAGCTGAGACCTAAAATGTAAAGTGCGAAAACTCGGGAAGCTGTCTTCATCAATTAACGGTGCGCTTGAATTTAAACCAAAGGTTTCATCAGATCCAAAGCTTAGAGAAGCAAACTCGACAATAGTATTTAGTGTAGGAAGATTGTTTTCGTGGACACTGATGTGCCCATGCTTCGTCTCCGACAGATAATGATTGGCCACACCTTGTGCACCTTATATGTCCTTCAAGACGGCTGTAAAGGTTTGATCTGACAGTTATCAGCCTCCAAGCGGCCATGTGCGCTCTCTCCAAAGCAATATAAATACAGTCTGACAGAGGTTTATATAATTAACCACAAGTAGTCTCGTGCGCCCGGATCATTAGTTACACTTATTATTGCCAACGTCAACATTAAACTTGATGATGATTCAATGAGGAGAGGACACTTTTCAAGAAACTAATTGCCGGTATAGGCTTAATTATGCTTGTTGCTGGTGGCGTCATTTTCGTATTCCCAGCGCAGGAAAACTACCTTGAAACTGTAACCAAAAGGAAGTGGAACTTGTCACGAACATTGGCGCCTCATAATTCGACCTTTTATGGAACATATATGGAACCCGGAAGTTGGTTTCAACTAAACATATCTTCATCGAGTTCAGTAAGAGTAATTGTATCGACCGTCAAGCATGATCCAGACCCTACAAAAATTCCATACTTCGAACACACAGGAACCAGTTTTAATCAGAAATTGCCAGCTGGAGGAACAAATTTTATCGACATAGAGAATGAGAATCCTTTTCCGGTTACACTGCAGGGAAACGTTCTTATGCAACATGGAGAAGAAAAATATCGCACCATTTACCCTTATGTCATTCCAGGCTTTCTCTTAGTGCTTGGAGGTACAGGCGCATTGATTTTTGGAGTTTTCAAAAAGCCCAGAGGACCTTCAAAGTTTAAGGGCGCCCATAGAAAGAAAAAAAATTAAAGTTTAATGGGTTTCGAACTTCTGCAGTATTTTTAGGTCATGATTTGCATTTACATTAATGATTCCAAGGGAAGCATATAAGAAAGTTGAGCAAATAATAAAGTTGCCGAGACTATCATGTATCTACCCCATATTGTTATCTAAAAGCTTCAATAGTGATAGGATTGACCACCGAGCATTTAATGTCGATCTAAAACATGGATTAAAATATGATTTCCTCGAAGTGTATAATTGCGCAAGTTGGCTATGTTGTGAAACTGGGAATTATTTTTTCTCTTATTAGAGTTATTGCTGCCTTTACTTTTGGTCCTATTGGTGAGCCAACGACAAATTGAGAGATGCCAGATTTGAGAAGCTGATTTATGCGTTCAATGCACATGTCGGGAGTGCCGCATACAGAAAAGGCCTCAATCATCCCTTGAGAAACCGCTCCGAAAGCACGACCCCAATCGTTTGCCTTTAAGGCTTCACGTATTTCTTCAGCCTTTTTTAGGTCTATGTCATGTCTTTCTAAAACTTGGCTTGGGCTGCCGGCTACGATAAACGCGACAACAGAAACTGCTGCCTTCATTGCTTTCTTCAGATCTTCATGCACGGAAAAAGAGGTGTAAGCTGCAACGTCCAATTCGCTGAATTGTTTGCCAATTTCCTGGACTCCATTCTTGACACAATTGACGGCGTATTCAACATCATCAGGATGGCACGCGTTGATGAGAACTCCATCACCGATTTTTCCAGCTAACGCCAGCATTTTTGGACCTTGAGCCCCAATGTAAACTGGAATTTCGCCTTTCGGCTTAAAGAAAAATTTCGCTCCAGCTACCTGAAAGACTTTCCCCTCAAAGGCAACGTTTTCTCCGCGAACCATATTTCTAAATATGCTAACAGCTTCTCGAACCGCGCTAAGTGGCTTTCGCATTTCAACCCCTACACTGGCAAGCGTTGTCTTGTCTCCAGCACCAATGCCTAAAACTACGCGGCCGGGAGCTAACTCGTTTAAGGTGACCAACGCTTGAGCAGTGAAAACTGGGTTCACCATGTACGGGTTGGTGACTCCGGGGCCAACTGTTATCTTGTTTGTGTAGATTGCCGCGGTTGTGAGTGTAACGTATACGTTGCGGTTGTTGAAGTGGTCAGTTATCCAGAGATTGTTGAAGCCTCCTCTTTCGGCTTGAATAGCGTAAAAAACTATTTTCCAGTAGGGCTCTTTGGGCACAAATTCTATTCCAAACTTAACCATTTATGCTTCCCCTCAAATTTGTCAGCCAGTTCATCCAGTTGGAGTTCTCTCAAAACCGAGAGGGTTTTTTCGTGTTCAAGCAAAACTGCGGCTTTAAGAAGTACTGAAAGCCCATGTTCGCTAGTGAGAAGGTTCTGTTGCCATCGGCGAAGAATGATGTTGGCTAAGTCACTAGGCATTTTGTCGTCGTTTTTGGACTTGAGAATTAAGTCAACGAGTTTATCCGCAGTGTTTTTTCGTTTTTCTCTTGGAATCAGTTCTGCAAGTTTAGGGTAACTCATTTAATGCGCCTCTTGTTTCTTTGGAGTTGTTAGTTTGGCTTCATTCTGCCATTTAAAACTACCGTTGCCAAGCGATGACTTACATGAAGTCTGCTAGGTTCAGCTGGTTAATCTTCTTTCTCTTTGGGACGGTTTCCTTTTGCTCAGGGAATATTATGAGTTGCCCATAGACGCCATCGTAGCCCGGAATTACTTCAACCTTCCCCTCTCTCACACGTATGATAGCTTCTGCAATTTTAGGATTGACAACGCTAGACAGCTCTACTTCAGAAGCGTCTATCAGCACATCATATTCGTTACCGAATTTCGCGATTAAACGGTTGTAGATGCCCCAGACTTTTTGGATGCCAGGATACGTGACCTCCAAGACTGTGACGATTATTTCGGATAGAGGCAGAAGACGCATGAAGCCTATTTCGTTGGAAGGCTTAAATCCCGTTGAACGATCTGCAAGCTCTTCAACGCGTTGTTCCACACCTTTTGTTAAACTTTTTCTGCAGACGGGGCATAGATTCCCAAACTTAACTGCCTCTTGAGGAGAAAATGTCACCTTGCAGTTTCTGTGTCCTGTCCAATGATACTTTCCATAGTCTGGGGTGGTTTCAATTGTGAACTTAAAGCGCTTTGGGTCTTTTTGCCGAATGGTATCTATCACTTCATGATAGGTTAACGATGCCAGTTCGAAAACATTTGCTTCCCTTCCTATTCTCCATGGCCAATGACTGTGACTGTCGCTGTTAGAGACCAAGGCATACTTGTCTAACGTGCTTAGCCGCCAATTCATTGGAGGGTCAGAAGAAAGCCCAGTTTCGATGGCTGAAATATGCTTCGTCATGTCTTGATAGCAGCTTTCCACATTGTTGAAACCGCTGAAAGCGCCGAAAAGGCTGAACCATGGCGTCCAAACATGAGCAGGAATAACAACGTTTTCACTGGATACTTGCATTATTTCTTCGACTAGTTGGGGCGCGGTCATGTCCAGCTTAGGTCTGCCGTCAATGGCTAAATTGCCATACCGTGCTAGTCGTTCATTGATTTGAACGGCTGTTTCAATGTTGGGAGTTAGAATTAGGTGATGAATTTTCTTTACATTATTTTCAAAGGTGAAAACCGTGGAAACTTCACCAGTTACCATGTAATGAACCGGAGACGCTGGGTCTTTGG
>Ga0209978_10000792_pt1 | contig 12519 bp, 9 predicted proteins | sample BentaG_FD_182805 | JGI IMG/M metagenome (GOLD analysis project Ga0209978, IMG submission 182805) | Deep subsurface microbial communities from South Atlantic Ocean to uncover new lineages of life (NeLLi) - Benguela_00093 metaG (SPAdes)... | ecosystem: Environmental > Aquatic > Marine > Oceanic >...
CCTTCAACATGCTCATTCATGTTCGCTTCAAACCATTCCTTTGACTCGGGTAGACCTTCAGCATACGGAGATTGAGCAGGTATACAACAATAGGTTGCCCTCATATTGGTTGAGTTAACTTTCTTGACCTGCAAAGCTCACCCCTATAAGCTAATTATCTTTTAGTGAACTTATGGTTTGCTAAGAGAACACGCATACATGGTATATTCCCTTTACCAGGATACTTTGATAAGGGAATGTTTCTCTAAATTTGTTCACCTTGTGAACAAAAGGTGAAAAGCTATGCCAGGAGAAGTTATTGGAAGAGACAAAATAGATCCAAAGGAACTCACTTTATCAAAGTATGTGTGCATCAACATTTGGTCTCAGCAAACTGTAACTTGTTCATTCTAGTCAACAAGTTTAATCTTACCTTGCTTTTCGATAACTTTGCCTTCATCTTTCAGTGTATCAATAACCTTTCTAAAAGCCTTCTTTGAAATCAGGTTTCTTTTGTTCTGTTCATGAAATAATTCATCGAAATCCCACTTTTTCTTCCTGTATGAATTCTGATTCTAATATTGGAGAGAAGGGAGGGATGGGAAAGAATCTCTTTCATAAAATCCTTAAGGCCGAACCATGACACAATATGGCGATAGAGATCCTCAGTCTATATAATCGATGGTAATGGGTGGGGTTTCTATAGGATTTTCGGTCCTTATTGTCTTTTGCAGCTTGTCTCCCCAGAGTAAGAGCCAGCTGTTTGCGTTGAGGGGCGATCGAATCATCATGATGACCGCGTACCCGGCCTCTCTGGCGGAAATGGAATGTTCTAGCAGGTTTTGTATGAGCTGTTCGCTCCAGTTGCATAAGATGGAGGCTTCCCTGCTTTTTTCATCCCTCACCGAGAGACGGAGGAAATAGTCTCCCACTGGGGTCTCCTTGATGGGGCAGGAGTCGTCGGTTTTCTGGATGATCTCAATCGTGTGGACATGGAAGTAGTTTTTGTCCTTGATGACTAGGTGGAGGTCGTTTCCCACAAACGTGTTCATGAATTGCTTCATTAAGTTGAGCTTACTCATGGTTTAGGCTATTTTAACAAAAGGATTTAACGAATATTTCGAAATATGAAATATGTCTTTTTTAATAATGAGTCGTGATTCATAATATTTAATACTGCTTATACTGATGTTAAAGGACAAGGGAAACGATATGGGAAAATTAAAATTAGAATTAGACGAGGTTGAACTCGGGGAACTGAGAAGACAAAAATTCCTCACCATGGAACAGAAAAGAATCGAGCAAATAGCGAAAATCGCCAGGCCCACGGTTTTAGCGGTAGGCATCGGAGGAGCCGGAAGCAATGTCATATCGTGGGTAAAGAAGAGAAAAGTAGCTGGAGGAAAGCTCATCTCAGTAAACACCGACGCAAGCCATTTGGCTGTGAGCGTCGCCCACAAGAAGATACTGATAGGCGAAAAGATAACAAAGGGACTGGGATGCGGGGGCTATCCCAAACTAGGGGAGCAGGCAATGTACGAAACCATGGACGAAGTCTTCAAGGAAGTCGTTGGGGCAAACATTATATTTCTAGTGGCTGGATTGGGCGGAGGAACAGGAACCGGGGGCGCCTGCGCCTTAGCAGATGAGCTACGCCGACGAATCTCCCCAGAAATCCATAACCTAATTATAGGGGTGGTTACTCTCCCCTTCGAAATCGAAACAGCGAGGATGAAGATTGCGAGACAAGGCATAAAACGACTCCAAGAATCCTGCGACACTGTGGTAGTCATCGACAACAACAGACTCATCAAGATCGCTGGAAACCTCCCCTTCAGGAAGGCTCTAGGCGTAGCCAATACAACCATAGGAAAATTCATCAAAGGCATAACCGAAACCATCACCACCGCAAGTCTCATCAACCTGGACTACGCAGACCTTCGCACCATCATGAAGGGGGCCGGCCTCGCCTCGATAGGAGTCGGACAAGGGAATGGAGACGGCAGAGTAGAGCAAGCCGTGGAGAGAGCGTTAGACGGGCGACTGCTCGACATAGAGGACATCACTAAGGCTCGCGGGGTGCTGATCCACGTATCAGGCGGAGAAGGCATGAGTCTTCAAGATGTCCATCACGCAGGGGAGCTGGTGAAGCGGTCGATCCCACCGAAGGCAAAGGTTATCTGGGGGGCGAGGGTGGACAAGGCGTTGAAGGGAACCGCCAGCGTCATGATTGTCCTCACGGGAGTCGAAAGCGCCTTCCTCCGACGACACCCAGGATCGCGCTTCCGCTCCCTTTTCTCCAACAAGCTAAATTGGTAAAGACAGATTTCCAACACAATGTATTGAATCGTAAGATTTAGTGAGACATATCAGCATCAATATTACCGAACCCGCGCGCTTTGTTCTCTGTTAATGTCCTAGGTATATCCTAATGACGTGCTAGAGTGTGGATGGTTTTTCGATCTCTATTTCAACCATGCCGTCCGGTATGAACCAGACGACTGTGACGTTTATATTTCGATCGTCAGTGTAACCCCACATGCTCGCGTCGCATGAGACATCTGGTTCGAATGAAACGTGGAATTTGACTGTGACGTTCTGATGTGGCGCTCCAGCGATAACATATTTAAGGGCATTTTCTGTCACGCTTGCTTTCACTTCCATGATTCCAAGAAGCGTTGGGAAGGTGCCGTTAACTAGGTGCAGTCCGGGTAGGTCTGACGGAAATGATGTTTCAAACCTGAGACTCCCTCCCACCAACTTTGGTGAGAAGGGGATTCTGCCAGTCAACATCCGATTTTTCAGAAACACATAGGTTTGCAGGTACTTACCGCTAACCCAAATAGGATCTCCGCCTTCGTACTCATCAGTTTCGGTTAGGAACCAGGGATCGTTCGATAACGCCGCATCGGCATACGCGTTCAAAATGTCATAAGAGATTTGTGGATACTTGAGCGCAAGCCCTGCGGTTGCCGTGACAGAGCGGCTACTGGGAGACGTGTCGCTTTTCTTCCACTTCAGTAGCCACGACGTCCCTACGCGAAGGTTGTTGACCAGATATCGTTCGCATAGATCGATCTTATCGTCCGCGTCAATGAACGGGAGGGTCGTACCGACTTGCAGCGCGGTCCCGTATTCTTCTTCCGGATTCGCACCGAAAATGCTGGTTGGAAACCAGTCCCAAGTCTGGTTGTAGAAGTGCGTGATCAGGTCCTTCGCATATTTGGTATAGTTCTCGTAGCTTTGCATATCGTTCATCAATACTTTAGATATTTGAGACGAGGAGATTAAGGCGGCGTAAACGAAAGCGCTGTCAACGCTGCAGGTGATGTTCATAATCCGGAACGTTGTGCCGTCGCTGTCTACGTAGGCGCTAGGTTGATGGCGCTCAGGTAGCCACATCTTAAGCAGGGAGTCCGTGACGTTCTTTAGAATGGGATAGTTCTGGATACCCCATTCCCGGTCGAAGCACGATAACAAGTAGTACTCGAGCACGAAAGCAGCCGAGTAGACAGGCTTGTAGTCGCACCAGTAATTTTCCCAAGTGCCATCGCCACGAAAATATTGGATGAGACCTTCGAACGGCATCGGCGGCCTATTCTTCACAAAGGGGTACCACGCATGGTTATAATAAGAGATCATCAGGTCTTCCATGGCCTTTATGATCGTCAAGTCGCCCTGATCTACCCTCCACAACGTGTAAGCCAGAACGGTCCAACGCATGAAGCGGTCGCCGTAGATCACCTTTCCGCTGTCATTCCTTTTTAGGGCGTCCGTCACCTCTCTCAGTTCGTTGGCTTGAATGCCATCGGCTTTCATAGCCGCCTTGTCTACGTCACTCATGCCGGGTGGATAGGGACTTGGCGGCTTAACGAAAAAATGCTGATAAGAGAAGAACGACAGTATCAACACGAAAAGAACGACGGCAAGCAACAAGATCCTTCTCACTTCTCCCACCATCTGCTTATACTTAACCCTCGGTTTCAAGTGGCGCGTAAATCATAAGAATGATTTTTCATATAACCCTTCTTTTCGGATGGCAAAATACTATTCCCTGGACACGCATTCTCCTAAGTGTCGAGTCCATAAATTTGTAGAGTCGTCAATGCAATCTTATCCCATGTCCTTTTTAGAAACGATGTGCGCAGATTTTTACCGAGTTTCTTTCTTAAATCTTCATCCCTCATTAGCGCCGTCATCGCGTTTCTAAGCTGCTCTTCGTCCTTAGGTTTAACTAGGATGCCGTTCACTCCGTTCTTTATTTCGCCAGCAAATCTCGGGATGTCTGTTGCAATAACAGGCTTATTGAAAAGCGCACAAGTAGCCAGCGCGCCGCTCACTCCAGCTATGCTTTCATCAACGTATGGTAGAACTATCACATCTGCTGCCGCTATATACGTATGGAGTTCTTCGTTAGGGACAAAACTGTTCTTGAAAACTACTTTTTTCTCTAACTTCTTCTCATTTATTAGTCTTTCAATTGTACCCATGTATGAGGGGTTCTCTTTAGAGAGGCGTGGATGGTATTCTCCGGCGATCATCAGCGTTGCGTTAGGGGCTTCTTCTAAAAACATCGAGAAAGTTTTAATCAAACATTCCAAACCTTTCCCGGGTATGATAAAGCCAAAGAATAATACAACTTTTTTACCAGCTAACCCTAGCGATATTTTGGCCTTGTCTTCCTCAATCTGAGGATTAGGTACGTCAACACCGTGATGAATTACGTTAATCTTTTCCTTTTTAAAATAATAGTCTGATATTAGAGTGGCCTTCATGAAACAGTTGTGGACTATTGTTGCATGTGAAAGCCATCCAATCAATTTTGTGACTAAAATTGCAAAGGCTCTCTTGACGAAGGCGAGCCTATACCCCACACCGTGTAGCGCGAAAAAGCGTCGTGTGAGTTCTTTCTTTGGTAATACGCTGTGCATAGTCACGATTATGGGTTTTCCGGCTAATCGTAGAAGACATAGCAATGCTGGGAATAACACGGCGTATTTACGAACGCCGTAGGCTAGGTATTCGTGCTGAACATGGATCACGTCGGGTTTTTCGTGCAAGACGCCTTTCATTATCTGGAAAGGGTAGAGCGGGTTGTTTCTGCGCCAGCATCTTACAATTTTTACACCGCTTTCAGTAGACATGTTACTTAGCCCATTTTTATTATTTGCTAGGATAGCGATGTTAATGTGTTTGATCAGCTCGGCTACTAGCTTAGAAGTATAGAGTGCAATTCCGCACTCCTCAGGAGGATACGGAGAAATCACACAACACTTCATAGGAAACACCTTTGCGTCTTACATTCTTTCCGTGAATCGTGAGGCCTATTAAATCCCAAAGCGCTCGAGTTTATCCATTTGATGAGCGTGTGAAGGGGATACGCCATCATAGCCGGGATCGTTTCGCACGTATTGCAGCATATCGGACAACCTTCTCTTTCAACGAGAAGCCTAACCTTTCTTCTTCTGTTGCTAGAAAAGAGCTCTATGAGGCTGTAGTTGTAATGACGCAGATTTCCTATGGCGGCGTTGAAGATGGTGCATGGATAGACGTTTCCATAGGTATCAAGGACGTATCTAACCTTAGCGGCGCCGCATGGGACAACCTGTTTTGTTGGGTTTTCCAGCCAAGAATTAAGCAGGTCATAAAAAACGCATCTGCCCGTCGAGAGCAAGGACTTCCTTTTCTTAACAACTCCCTTAATTTCCGGGATTAAATCAATTAGTTTTCTCCTAAACTTTTCAACGTCTTCTTGGCTTTTTATGTTCTTGTATAATCGGCCCTTGAACCACACGCAGAAGCTAGGCTCCAGATCATATTCATTCTTTAATTTTGCAATCTCGCTAATCACTTCATCAAATTTATCGATGTTAAATGGAGAGCAAACAGTCACTGTCCCTAGATCGAAAATATCATAAACAGACCTTAACTCGGACAGCAATTTAATGGTGTTGATGACTCTATCATATGCCTTCTCATTGCTGCGGATGTAATTATGCAGGTTTCTAGGACCATCTAAACTAACTAGCTGCACTAATCTAAATCTGCGTCCATTGGCATCTCTATTCTCTAAAATTTCTCGGAGCTTTTTTTCAGTCGTTTCAGGAAGTTGCCCATTAGTTGTTATAAACAGCATCCTTAACTTTCTCTGGGTTCGGCTTATGACGCTGACTATTTCGGGCAAGTCTTCTCTTAAAAACGGCTCACCACCGGTGATGCCGATCATGCTAAAACCGTTATATGATGAAAATATATTTTCGATCTCTTCCACCGTTAACTCTTCTCGAGATTTTTCAGGGTCCTCGTTATAATATCGCCAAACATTACATTGCACGCACCTCAGATTGCATTTATTCGTTACAGCGAATTCGAGGTTAAACGGTAAATTCCTAACGTTGCTTAGAAGGGCGTCCAACAGAACCCCACTTTGCATTACCTGTTCTCCTCCGCTGAAGGCTTTATGGCGAGAATTCTAACATGGCTTGCAAAACGTGAAGTACGTTTAACCATGAAGTACCTGTTAAGTAACGTTGGAGGCATCGGTAGCAATAGGAAAGGCTCAAGCTTGATCCTCGAAAATTGGAGGTTTGATAAGGTTTCAATCCATTCGTTTGGAGGCTTAACGGATGGGTGGATGGAGGGGTTTTCTCGGGATAATACGCCGATGGCAGTAGCCACACTGCCTACGCTAGGTGTTATGGCGAGGAAAATTCCTTGTGAATCAAGAAGCTCGTAAATGCCAGTTAATGCGGAAGTAGGATCTGGTAAATGCTCAAGTACTTCAAAGCATGTTATCAGATCGAAGGACATGGCTTTGAACGGTGGGTGTGAAACGTCAGATACAAGTAAATCCTTCATGCCAAATTCTCCCCCTCTCATGACAGCATACTTTGAGACATCTATTCCCATGGCTTCATATCCCAACCTACTAAGTAGATCAGTGATGAAGCCATAAGCACAGCCAATGTCTAATGCCTTTTTCCCACATCCATTTAATAGATTCCAAGGTGAGTGCCTGTTCGCCCATACAAGCATGCTAAAATAGTGATGTTGAATGGCGTTCTTCTTCTTTGAATACCTGTATTTACGTTCAAAGTACCATTTGTTGTAAATCTGCTTCAACTCCATCTTGCATCCTTCCATAGCACCGGCACTTGACATGATAATATCCGACTCTTTACTCTTCATACCACCATCCACCTACCTTCTGAGCCGACTTCTTCAGTCTTTTAACCAAATATTTAGCTGGTTTATCCACTGGAAGCCCAGTAGCGTACATCACTAAAATTACGAAGGTTATCATGCTAATTATACCTCCGGATATCTCTTCCCATTCCCAACCATACTCAAAAAAGACTTTAATGGGTAATTTAATATCACTTGGCACGCGCACATACATGAAGTATGGACCAGCCTTATAGATAGGTAGGTTTTGTCTTTTTCCTTCATGGTCAATTAAATATGCGTACCAATTCTTGAAGTGGCACTCCTTAAACAGAATGCCATTCGCTTCATTGCTGACGGTCACTATGATCTTTTCAGGGTTAGGACGGTTCACCGTGTAGTCGACGGTTGTAGTCCTCTTCTTAGGTGCCTGTGCAGCCCAATCAATTATCTTGGATAGGAACAGCGACTCCCAATAGTTTTTGTAGTTGATAATGTGGTAGGGCAGGTTCAGACCGGACCAGACGACGCGGCCTTTTCCGTAATCGCCAATAACGACGAGTGGATGTCCTTTGTTCCAGAGTATAGTCCTAGCCCATAGGCGAACGCTTTCATTGTATGAGGCTGAAACGCCCCAAGCGTGGTCGCCATAGACCGCGGGAGAAAATGATGTGAAATTGATTCCATCCGTTACTGGGCTGTCAACGTAGGTGAAATGCCACTCCTTGCCAAAGTCAGTTTTTCTCGTCATTTCAACCGGGCATGGAGGGGGTATAAAGGACGCGTTCCCATCAGGAGAGTAACCAGTCTCGATTATTAAGCCACCTCCATTCTTCACGTAGTTGTCTAGTAGGCTCCATGCCTCAGCCCGATCATGATATTTGTATCCTCTAAGGATTATCGCATCGAATTGACTTAGCTGACTTAACGTGTAGTCGTCAATGTATTCATAACCCTTAATTGGGATGATACAGCGGCTGTCATAATCTGAATAAGCAAATGCGAGAAATACGTCATTATAACCTATTTCATCTCCGAGAATAAGTAATGTGGGGACGTTAGAAACGTAAAATATTGGAGTGGCATTTTTGTATGTAAACTCGTAGATGACTTCATCTGGATCATAGATCGCCCGCGCCTGTCCAGTTAGTTGGTAATATTGTTGTCGAGCTAGGAATTTCTGGTAATGGGGTATAGACGTACCTTGGATATTCATATCACTTCTAGCAAGAATCCATTTAACTCCCCAATAGTCAAGGAAGAAATTAGTTTCATTGTAATTACCCGTTGTGTAGTAAATTATACTGAAAAGACCATTCCACTGCGGATTTAGGATTCCTTGACCATAATAGTCCCTTGTTTGTGGAACATCATATTTATAGTTAAACCACCCGCCCAAATCACTGTAGCTTCCAGCAACTGCAACGCGATACATAAAATTTTCCTTCGGAATTGTTAATCTATCTGAGATCTCACTCAACGCATCAGGAACTTTTGTCACAGGGTTTTTGATCTTTTCAATTACATCTACTCCTGTTACCCAGACTTGAGCAATCAATATCAGAGATATTAGACAAACTGTTATAATGTTTGGAAGAAACCTTCTGTGACGTGCCAAGATATCATACAGCCTTTTGAGCAATAAACAGTCAAACGGTAGTAAGTAGAAGGCAAGAGTTATCATAATAATAGAATCATCAAAGATCTGAGCTAGAAATGGAAAAAGAAACAAAAATGCTAAAACCCATTTTAAAAGTGAGTTTTCTGTTAGAGTTTTCCTGTCGTAAAAGAGACTTATCATGACGAGTGCGAGAGTCAAAGGGATGAATATGGGATTAAATGTTACATCCGCGCCCCTCGTTGGTAACATGAAGATATGCGCTATTGTAACAGAAAGAGAGAATGGCTCAGATAAGCGGTGAGGAGGTAGAGGTTGAATGAATGGAAGGTAGAACCAACAGATTAGGAAAAGAGTAGGAATCATTATCTTTAAGGATAGTGTTATCTTCCGCCTCCAGTCTTTCGCCATAACTAGAGTCAGTAGAGTGCACGATATTAACGCAGGCACTCCGTAGGCTGGATGAAGTAACATTGAAGTAGAAATACATAATATACTAGAAAGCAGCCTCATTCTGGAAGGTCGATTAACATATCTGATTGTTGCTGCAAGCGAAAGTGCAAAGAAGCCCGCAGCCGGAATTCTGGTACACAATCCTCCTTCCACATATAAGTTCCAGAGAATCGGAGTTGAAATTAAGACTGTCGGCGCAATTATGGAGATGCTGTGATCATTCACGATTTCAGAAGTAAACAAATAGATTCCTAGGCCGATTAACCAGTAACTTATTGAAAGAGTTATGACCAGTACAAGTTCAACGGGAAGGGCGGTTATCACCGTAGCTGAAGCTTGCAATAAGAAGAATAGGATGGGGTACCACCTGAATAGAGGCATACCAGAGGCCCAGTGATGATTCCATCGAATTTGAGGCAAATATTGAGTAATGAATTTTGTTTTATATAGATGGGGAATTGTGTCGTTTCCTGGAGGATAAGCAAAATACGTCCAGGCATTTAGTAAAAAACCGATGAAATACACTAGGATCGCAATGTAAACGGCTATTACCATTAAGCTTCCTAATCGTTGTATTTCCATCTTTTCACTCAACTTTCGCCTGATATTTTATAAACTCGCATTGCGTGTTCAGCATAGAATATGTAGAACGGCGGATGATCCCCGCTCGTGTCAAGTTCAGGAAAGGGACTCGAAACACCAAGAATATGTATATACCAGGTCGCGTTTTCCTTTCTGAACCAAGCCAGAGACTGGTTTCTTTCCCCCTCTGGACAGTATAAGGAGCCGAGAATGTGCTCGTGCGATATTCCTCTTTGTATGAGGTAATAGGTCACCTGGGGCCATCCGGGATCGATTATTATCGTTCCTCCCCTATAGTGGCTAAGTAACCCCGACCTGTCGATGGCGTCCCACCAAGTTGACTTCAAATCCCTTGACATGGAGTTACAAACTGGCGCGTCTGCGTATAACCACGCCGCGAATAAGAATGCTACAATGACTGCTGAGACCACTTGTACTCTCTTTATCTTCACTCTCCCTAAAGGGTTAGAGAAATGAGCGCTCCTTAGCTTATTAACCAGCACGGGAGCCAAGATGATGGCGAACATGTAGTTTGGGACGAATCGAATGTTCTGCAACCCAAACATTATTGAAAACATATCGTGCAGCGCCACATAGCGAGTCACCGAGACCGTGTAGACCACTCCTTGGAACATAGTATAACCCAGGAAGAGAGCCCAGATGATATAATTGGGGGGCTTCTTTCTGTAAACGTGAACTAAGGAAAGTATCGTTGCAAAGAGGATTATCCCCCACATCACCCTCCAAGGTAAAGATTCCGAGAACCAAGCCGGAGAAAGCCCCCACGCCCCCATGCTACACAGGTAGTTCCACCTAACTTGATAAAGCCAGTCGCCAGTTCTTGTTTGGAGAAACCAGAGGTAAGGACCCATGACAGTTAGCCACCCGCTGATTGCGGGAACAAACTTTGTCCCTGATCGCTCAAACACCAGATAGCATAGACATAACCCTAATGTCACAAAATAGAACTCAACCCTACACATGGATGCTAACCCTAACGTCACCCCGCAGAGGTATTGCCTTCTTTCATAGAAACAAAGAGATAGGAGGAGAAAGAATACGCCTAATGATCCATCAAGAGCTATTGTATCCCAAATGACTAGTGGGGGACATATCGCTGCCAACAATGACAACGCGAAGGCGGTTCTCTCGTTGAAATATTTTTTACAGATGCGGTAGAGAAGGAGTATGGATGCGCTTCCAATCGTTACGTTAAAAATTCTAAATGCTATGAGTGAGCTACTTTTAGATAACCAGAGTAGAAACGCTTCTGTTAATTCCGGTAGGATGCCCCAATAATACTCCATGCCGAAAAGATCCCACATCCGCCCATGCCTTAAACCGGTGTGAAGCGTGTAATAGGCTATCTGCCAGCGATGGTAGCTATCCCACGCAAAATCAATGGGCACAACCATAAATAAGAAAGCTAGACGAACCGTCAAAGCAATGCCCATAATTATGCAAGGCCGGAGCCAGAATCTGTTATCCCCTTCTAACAATTCTTAACCTCCAGACGAGTCTACTGCAGTGCGTAACCTCCGCGTCAGTAGCGTGAAGAGGAGGCCGCTGTACTCCATCACCTCGCTGAGTCCGAGCTTGGAGACCCCATGTCTTCGGCTGTTAAACGATATTGGTGCCTCAACGATTCTCAGCCCACGCTTTCTCGCGAGGCGTAGGGAATCGACCTGAAACACGTATCCGTTGGTCCTTAACGCCAAAACCTCTTCAGCGGCCCTTCTATTGTATGCTCTGAAGCCGGAAGTTGGGTCCTTAACTCCCGATCTCAACGCGATGTTCGACAGTTTTTTCGCCCCTAAGGATATGAGCCCTCTAAAGAGGCCCATCTCTAGCTGACCGCCGGGGATCCTCCTGCTCCCTAAGGCTATGTCCGCCCCTTCCAGGCAAGCGTTTATGAGTCGAGGTATGTGCTGCGGGTTGTGCTGCCAATCGGCATCCATGGTAATTATGACATCGGCTCCTCGGCTTAGCGCCTCCCTAATTCCGGCTCTTATGGCGGATCCCAATCCCCTTTCATTTCTTCGAATTAGGACGTGAGATCCAAGAGCCTCGGCTGCTCTCGCCGTCCCGTCTGGGGAGTCGTCGTCCACCACGATCACGTCAAAGTTTTCGGTCACTCTTGAAACGACACCTTTAATGGCTGGGATGAGCGTCTCTATGTTTTCAGCCTCCATATAGGTTAGAAGAACAACAGCGACGTTAACCTTGAAATTGCCCTTCACGCTTCACCTTCTCCTTGCAGCCTTTCCACAAGTTCCGTCCTTTTCCTCAAGTATTCCTCGACACCGATCTGACCCTCGGTGAAGAGGTTGTCTAGTTCGAAGACGGCGGATTTTGTTCGATCTTCCTCTGCAGGTTTTTCAGCCTTGAGCCTCTTCTCTTTACGCTTTTTCGCTACCATCAGGTCTGCCACGAAGTTCTGTCTCTCTGACAGGTACTCATCGGTTGTTATCTGATCTTCGGCGAACGATCTGTCTAGCTCAAGGATGGCTGTTAGGATGCTCCTTTCGTCGGCCAGTCTTATTTCGGCGCGTTCGGGCGGTCCGAAGATGGTACGCCTGATTCGCATGCGGGCTCCGTTCAGGGATGTCAACCATTTCCTTGGGAATAGGGCTAACAGCCGTTTCCTGATTCTGAGTTCCGTTAGCATCATGCGTTCTGTGACTTTTCCGGTCTTGAATGTTCTAATCCAGGGACCCTCTTTC
>Ga0209978_10000793_pt1 | contig 12517 bp, 12 predicted proteins | sample BentaG_FD_182805 | JGI IMG/M metagenome (GOLD analysis project Ga0209978, IMG submission 182805) | Deep subsurface microbial communities from South Atlantic Ocean to uncover new lineages of life (NeLLi) - Benguela_00093 metaG (SPAdes)... | ecosystem: Environmental > Aquatic > Marine > Oceanic >...
CCCCTGGGTGGCAGCGTCACATACATCCAGGGGCATTGGTGGTATTAGATTACTTGCCGCTTCGTTTTGTAGAAGGATATTACCCACCTGAGGACCATTGCCGTGGGTGATAACCATTCTGTATTCTCTACTTGAGATTATCTCTACAAGGTGTCGGCAGGCAATGTCCACATTTTCCAGTTGTTCCTGTATGGTTCCCTTTTGTCCGGGTTGTAAGATAGCGTTGCCGCCCAGTGCTACAACAATGGTCTCTTCTCTCATTAATGACCTTTTCTTTCGCTACCCTATCTATGGGAAGGAGCCCCGGCGCTGTCTTTGTTCTTGAAGAAAATAGTCTACATCACTGTTACATCACTGTCAAGCCCCAAGATTATTATATTTCATTGGGGGTTAAATGGGAAATCTCACATCTCGTGCCTTATCCTAGCGGCTTAGTTCACGAAAGTTCCGGTCCCTTAGGTCCAGGAGGTCCTCTTGACGAAGACACAAGTGAGGAGTAGACTGAGGACATTGGCTGAGAAGCCAAATCTCGTTATCTTGGTTTTGTTAGTTATTATTTGTCAATGTTGATTTGAGGGCATAATTAGGGTACTGGAAACGGTGTGGTGAAGTCAACATTATCCAAGGAACTGTGGCTCGAGAATTCAGGTAGGAAAGGAGGAGCGCTTATGATTGATTTAAGTGAGATTGCGAAGAGTATCGTGGAGGCGAATATCGCCAAGACTGAGAAGCTGACCAAGGTGGCAATCGACGCTGACATACCCGCTGAGGAAATACTGAATAAGGGTCTGGTGGCGGCAATGCAAGTGATTGGCGAGGGGTTTGAGAGGGGGGAGATTTTTCTGCCTGAGCTCCTAATGTCAGGAGAAGCAGCGAGGACAGCGGTAAAGCTGCTGAGACCATCGCTGACCAAACAAGAAGGAGTTAGACGCCACGCTAACAAGGCGGCAATAGGGACGGTTCAAGGTGATGTTCACGACATCGGGAAGAACATTGTCATCATGATGTTGGAGGCAAACGGGTGGGACGTAACTGACCTCGGTGTCGATGTAGCTCCTGAAGAATTCTGCACCGCAGTGAAGGAGAATGACTTCCAAATTCTGGGACTATCGGCCTTGCTCACATCGACGATGCCCAACCAGGAGCGAACGATATCAGCTTTGAAAGCTGCCGGATTGAGGGAGAAGGTCAAGGTGGCGATTGGTGGTGCGACGGTCTCACAACGCTATGCTGACCAAATTGGTGCTGATTGTTACGCTACAGATGCGTCTGATGCTGTAAAAAAGTTCAAGGCTTTGGTGCAGTAATCTATGTTTTCCTTAAAATTGCTTCGACAATCCCCTAGGAGGTAAGATCGGAGGTAAGAAATGAAGACCCTAACGGGAGCGGACAGGATTTTTATGGCACTTGAGCTTCAGGAACCAGATAGGGTTCCACACTTTGAGTTGACGCTTGACCGCAAAGTGAAAGAAGCAATACTTCCCGGGGCTTCGTACGACGAAGCAGTCGAGTATTTTGACTGGGACGCAGTCGTTACAGACGAGGAGGACCAGCCAGGCTACCGGGTCGAGATCTTAGAAGGGGGGAATTACTTCCGAGACCAATGGGGTACGATTAAACAGGATATGGGAGACGTTAACGCCTATCCAATAGAACCAGCCATAAAGTCGGAGAAGGACCTCGATACCTGGAGGCCTCCTGACCCCGACGAGTCATGGAGGTATGAGGAACTGGCGAGACTGGTAAAGAAGTATAAGGGACAGAGGGCAATTGCTGTTTTGTTTCCCGATCCCTTCCGCGTAGCCAATGAGGTGCGAGGAGCAACTGACCACTTTATGGACTTTGTCAGAAACCCCGACTTCATAGACCGGCTATCTGGGCTCATACGTGATTACTACCTGAGGTATATCAGAAATTGCATTGAAGTCGGTGCTGAGATAATTTTCATTCAAGGGGACTATGCCACCACCAGATGGCCCATGTTGTCTCGAGAACACTTTGCTAAGCATGTTATCCCTGTGTTCAAGACACTAGTTGATGAAGCGAAGAGCCGAGGAGCCTATACTGCGAAGCACACAGATGGAAATATCATGCCCATCATTGATTTAATCGTTGATACTGGTATTCATGGTCTCCACCCAATTGACCCATTAGGCGGAATGGACCTTGGAAAGGTGAAGGGGGAATATGGCCACAGGGTTTGCCTAATAGGGAATGTTGACTGCGCATACGTCCTTACCTGGGGCACCTTAGAAGAGGTGCGTGAGGATGTCAAGAGATGCGTAAGGCAGGCTGCCCGGGGTGGAGGGTTTATCTGTATGTCCAGCAACTCGATTCATTCTGCGGTGAAGCCAGAGAATTATGTGGAGATGGTTAAGGCGATACACGAGCATGGTAAATACCCTATCTCCATCTAGACCTATGTCGTAAGGTAATCACTACGTCCTGATGCTGGAGTAAGGTAGTATGCAATTCCCGCAGCTACTCTAACGCCGGCTTTGGTACGCATGATGCTGACATTTCCCAGAGACTAGGGTAATATACACAGCATTTCGTAGAGAATTTGTGCTGCCAGCAACGACGTTATGTTACCAACATCCAAAGGTGGACATAGTTCGACAAGGTCTAGCCCGACGATGTTTAGTCCCCGCAGGGAACGTACCAGCTGTAAGGCTTCGAAACTTGTCACACCACCGGCTTCTGGCCCCCCTGTTCCTGGTGCGAAGGCTGGGTCCACAAAATCGATGTCAAAGGTAACATATACTTTGACGTCCCTGAGAATCTGTAGCTCTTGCCTAAATCCTTCAACTCCCATCTGTTTTAGTTCTATCGTGGAAATAACACGGATATCGTGTTCTGCGTGATAATCCAGTTCATTCTTGGCAAAGAGCTTCCTGATGCCAACCTGTATGAGCTTATCAGGGATTATAAATCCCTCTTCAATCCCCCGTCTGAACACAGTGGCGTTCATGTATTTCCCCCCGAAAAACTCATCAAGGGTATCTGTATGCGAATCGAAGTGGACTACACCCACGGGCCCGTGTTTTTGAAATATCGCTTTCAATATAGGATAGGTTACAAAATGGTCACCGCCTATGCAAATGGGCAGGATATTCTTATCTAGCAGGGTAGCAACTGCATTGGTAATCGAGTCACTTGCCTGAGCGATGGAAAACGGAGTCAGAACTGCATCACCACAGTCGTAGATTTTGTGCTTCTCAAACGGACTAATCTTAAGAGCAGCATTGTAAGGACCACCAACACGACGAACGCTCTGAGTTCTTATCTCGCGCGGCCCATGTCTCGCTCCCGGGATACCGGGCACGCCTCCATCGAAGGGGATGCCAATAATCCCCACCTCCACGTTCTCCAGATCCTCTGATAGTGGCGCGTTCATGAATGTGGCTATACCTATTCTGCGTCCAAGATTGAATTGGGCCAGTTGAAACGGATTTTGCTGTGTCATTTTCCTCTCCCTTCTTAGATTTATTCTTGCTCTGCCCATATCGGCACAACAAAAGCAATTCTAAAAGCTATGCTCTCTCGTTTACTTAGTTCTGCCATTAAGTAAAGAGGTGTGCCTGCTTTGGGAAGATGCCTAGTGTAATCTCGCAAGCTTTCTTGCCTGCTCAAATGATTTAACACAGTCTCTGAAAAAGTCGGAACATAGTTTCAGTAACATCATAAACCGTAATTTTCCTTGAGGACACTTTGAACTATGGCCTCCTTTTTAGCAGCTTTTTCTTACTCTTGCAAATGGTGATTATTTTGCTTACCATCTACCTGTTACCCCCCGCCTACTGCCGTCAGCAGCAACTCTACTTCAAGGAACTCCCTGTCCCTGTACTCATCCTGAGAAGCTAGTTGGACGAGCTCCTCGTAGGACCTTACCAAGTGCCCCTCTACCATAACCAGAACATCGTCACCATAACTGAACCGATACTTAGCTTGTTCTCGTCCTTCTGGCCCAATCAGAACCTCATCACCGTGACTGAAGCGATACTCGGCTTGTTCCAGTTCACAGGTATCTTCGCTTGGATACCCAAAAGGGTACTTAATCTTTAGTTTGGGTAACTTTGGGGTTTTGCCATCTCCCATTTTGCCGCCTCCTGTTGACGGTGTAGCGAAATTATACACCCTAATGGCGTCTTGTCAATACCCCAAAAAAACAGAGATTAACCTCTAGGCGTCTGGAATGTACTTATTGACTTTGGAGAGGGAGGTGGTGGTGGTGCAGAGTGACTGGGGCAAGTAGTTTCAAGAAATAGGCCTCGGTCGGGTCAAAAGCCCCTTTCTTTGTCAGTACTTGCTTATGGTTTCGTCAAGTTATCATTCGACGAGTCGCCCAGATCATGCTGTAGTACGCCCAACGAATTCTCAATTTCTAACCAACAAAACATCGGACTGTATATCTTTGAAATGGACCTCCGGTTTGTCTTGCCCCTGTAATGTCTCCGTCAATGACAGGATCTTGACGGGGCTTGATATACCATGAACCGAAACCACGCGGAAAAGAAAAAGAGTGTTTCTCACAGCAGACCACGCAACGGCAGTATTGCACAATAGGGCGAATCGTTTAACACGCCAAAATATACCCTCAGTTTCTCTAGATCATAAATGGCGGGGGCTAGGTAGAGCATAAAGGGCTCTAAAAGGTTGGCGCGAGCCTTCTCCAGAGGAATACCCATCTTCCACTTCAAAAATTATCTCTTTCGATAATTCTTCCATCTGTCTCCTCCGTTGGTCCTAATACCTAACCAGCCTCAGTCAAGGCAAATGGTCATATTAGCCAGTTCCCTCCCGCTTGGCAATAGATTCAGCTAAGGCTAAGAGTTTCCTGGCCTTTTCTGCTACCGGGGCGTCAATCATCTTTCCTTCAAAGCTAGTTGACGCCTGACCTTTGGCTAGCGCGGCCTTAAAGGCTTCTACTACCCCCCGGGCATGAGCAACTTCCTCCTCAGTGGGGCTAAATATTTGGCTTACAGGGCTAACCTGATTGGGGTGGATTAGCAATTTGCCATGGAAACCCATCTGCCGAGCTAATCTCGCCTCCTGGCTGAGTCCCTCTTCATCCCTTATATCAGTATAGACGCCATCAATAGCCAGAACACCAGCCGCATGACACGCAACGGCAATCACCACCCGTGGGTAATAAATTTCAGCCCCCTCCCTGGTGCGTTTTACATCCATCTCCAAGGTATAATCCTCTGGGCCAAAGGCAATACCTAAAACGCGGGGAGAGGCACTAGCTATTTCATAAGCATTAATGATACCCTTTGGGGTTTCAACAAGGGCAAGAAGTTCTACTAAACCAACCGTGAGGTCAGCCTCCTTTTCTGCTTCAGCAATTAGGGCATCAGCTTTGAGTATGTCATCTGCGGACTCACTCTTAGGAAGACAAATGCTGCTAAGTCCGGGGATAACAATCGCTTTGATATCCGCTGCTGCATGGTTGGTCGAAAGTGCATTGATGCGAACAAAAACCTCCCGCCCGCTTAGGGCAAGCCCATCTATAGAAGATGAGACCATTGCCCTGGCAGAATTCTTCTCAGCAAGAGGCACTGAGTCTTCTAGGTCAAGGATAAGGGCATCAGCGGGTATTGAGCGTGCTTTATCAATTCTTCTTTCCTGATTACCCGGTACAAATAGCAGTGTTCGCAATGTAATCACGGTATCCTCCTACTCACCTTAAATTAAGTCAGGCATCAGATAACCTTTTTATTCTTTAATTCCTCTAATTGCTCGGATGAATAGCCAAGCAAGTCTTGGTAAATGACTTCGTTGGCAGCGCCAAAAGGTAGTCCGGGGAATCTAATCTTACCTGGTGTGTGCTGCAATCTTATAGGCACATCAGGCATTCGGAAATTCTTGCCTGTTGCCGAATCTGTCACGTCAACGAGCGTCTTTCTTTCTTGCACATGTGGGTCTTCGGCAATGTCACGCATATTGGCAATAATCCCAGCCGTTATCCCCAGTTCGGCACAAGTCTTCAGCGCTTCGTCCAAATTCATTTTAGAAAACCATTCGGAAATTAAGCGGTTGAGCTCGGCTCTACTATCCTCTTTGATTCGTGCCTCGTTCGTACTGAAACGGGGGTCAGTCTTTAACTCAGGCCTACCTATGGCGTCCATTAACCTCTCGAAGGGGACTTGGGCAGAGGCAGAAAGTGCCACCCAGTGGCCGTCCTTAGTCTGATAATTATTCCGAGGTGCCGTGTAGCTTAACTCACTTCCCCAAGGTTGAGGGATTTCACCAGTTAGCCAGTAGTCAAGGAAATTGGCACCAAGAAGCCCGAGCAGGGGTTCATAAAGTGAGACATCGATTTCCTGACCACCGTATTCCCCCCTTTTTGCATCTCTGAGGGTAACCATAATTCCAAAAACCAGATGCAGCCCGGCAATCATATCTGCCAAGGGCAAGGGTGGGCTGAGAGGCACACGGCCTCGCTCAGCATTCAGGTAGGTATAACCACTGAACCCTTCCGCTAAGGTCCCAAAACCTGGTCTTGATGCATATGGTCCCGTTTGGCCGTAACCGGAAATTCGGCCGATAATCAAGCCTTTGTTGAGTTCAAAGAGTCGCTCCGCGGTAAAACCTAATCTATCAAGGGTCCCAGGGCGCATATTTTCGGTGAGAACGTCTGATTTCACAATCAACTCGGCGAAGATCTTTGCCCCTTCAGGAGCCTTCAGATTCAGGGTTACCGGAAGTTTGTTACGACTTACCACAGACCACCAAGGCTTGATACCTCCGTCGAGAACTCCCCATGCCCGAAGACCATCGGGTAGAGCCGGATTCTCAATCTTAATAACCTCAGCACCAAAATCTGCCAGAAGTGTGGCCGCGAAAGAAGCGGCCACTATTGTAGATAGGTCAATAACACGCATGTCTTTGAGAGGCAATTTACTCCTTTGTCTATAAGTGATTTGTTGTCGGATAAAGTCGCTTAACATTTAGCCTACCCCCTTTCCACAATAGCGGCGATACCAAGCCCACCACCCCCACAGATAGTCTCCAGACCATACTTGGCATTGCGCCTTTTCATTTCATGGAGTAAAGTGGTCATTCTCATGGCACCGGTAGCACCAACAGGATGCCCAAGAGAGATCCCGGAGCCATTAACATTTACCTTCTTCTCACAATCTTCATCAGAGATCCCTAATTCCTTAACATCGGCTAGTAACTGACCAGCGAATGCCTCTTGTATCTCGATAAGGTCTATTTGACCTATGTCTAGCCCTGCCTTTTCCAGAGCTTTATTAACTGCTATCGGCACCGCTAGCCAGGTACGAAATGGGTCGGCTCCAGCCACAGCAAAAGATTTCAAATAAGCCATTGGTTCCACACCAAGCTCCTCAGCCTTTGCCTCTGCAGTCAACACGCAAGCAGCCGCACCATCGTTCTCCGAGGATGAGTTGCCCGCAGTAGAAACACCACCCAATATAGATTGCAATTGAGCAAGCTTCTCTAGCGTTGTGTCCCGCCGTGGGGCTTCATCAGTATCAATGATCATTGGTTCCCCTTTTCTCTGCGGAATAGTAACAGGAGCGATTTCATCCCTGAATTTTCCTGAGTCAATGGCAGCACAAGCCTTCTGGTGAGCTTTGAATGCCCATTTGTCACATTCTTCACGGGAGATGCTTTCCTCCTCCGCAGCCGAGTCTCCCCAGGACATCATGGTTGGCAACACGCCAAATCTTTCTATCGGTTGAGACATGACCCTACCGCGCTGGATTCTGTCATAGACTGTTATCCCCCACGTTGCCAGGCTGCCATGCCCTCTCGGCATATCACCGGTTCCCCCAATCCCCCATTTTATAGAACCTGGGATATAGAACTCAGCACTGCTCATATTTTCCACTCCCCCGGCTACCACAATGTCGGCATTCCGACTCTGTATTTTTATGTCACCGAAACAGATTGCATCGAGGCCAGAGCAGCAACGGCGGTCAACAGTGATGCCCGTAATCTCTTCCGGCCATCCGGCAACCAGAAGAGACATGCGAGCAATATTCACATATTCTCCACTCTGATAGCATTGCCCCATAATCACCTCATCAACCGAAGCAGGATCGACCTTAGCCCTCTTGACCACTTCATTAAGAACTAAAGCCCCGAGGTCATATGCTGGGATATCTCGTAAAACACCCATATATCGACCAATGGGCGTTCGCACCGCACTGACAATAGCGACTTTCTCCATAATCCCTCCTTTCGCGCTTATTCACTACACTGCTCCGATTACTCACAAGCTTGTTGTAGTTCACTACGGAACTTTGGGTGAGCTACGGAAATAAGTGCTTTCTTTCGGAAACTGTCTTACCCCATAACTCAGCCGTTCCATAATCAGTGACCACATACTGAACGTGGTGGCGGCGGGCGGTGACTATAGCACCCGGCTTGAGCTATGGCACAATCTTACTAATTTCCTCGTTCTTACTTGCAGAGGTAAGTGCAATTGTGCTTTTCCCTCCTCTGGATAAAGCGGCCCCAGCTACAAAGTCAGCTTGACCGCCCACTGTACTGATCTGAATACTGCCTATATACTCGGCATTTACTTGCCCGGCTAGGTCGACTTATACTGCTGAGTTTATGCAGACAAGGTTATCAAGCTGCACAATCTTTCTAAAATATCATGAGTATAGGAGTAAGGCTTCATCTCTACCTTAGGATTTTTGTGCCCATGGCTACACCAGCTATTGTTTTGCCTCTATTTATGTTTTTCGGTTCATTAGTTATTATTCCGTTCTTCATGGTTATCGCCCTAGTGTCCTTCATTTCCCTTTTGGTACAGTATTTCACACAATATACTTTCATTGGGTATACTCCCTTTTGTGTTTTAAGCGTAAACTATCCAGTGCTGCGATGTCAATAGCCTCAGCTGAGTTGTACCTTATAGCGTGATGTTACCCGTAATCCCGCTTTAACGCCACCCCCTTCCTAAAGTTGCACCTGCACTTCAGACGCCTGAAGTTCTACAGTTTATCTCCTACCCAAGCAAGACATGGGCAAACAGATATGTGTTTGTTGGAAATCAAACATGCGAAACTCGAAAGAGAGACCGTTACGTTGGCGCATGTCATACTAGGCTATTTCTGCTGCACGATTTGGCTAATTAGTATAAGGGTTGATGGCTCCTGGCTAGAATAGAGGAGTGTGTGAAAGCACACTAAATATCTAGCATAGGAGGAGCCATCGAATGAAAAATAGCACAGCGAAGAAACTTAAACAAGTTCCAGGGGGGTATCTCATAATAGGAGTGGATCCACACAAAAAGAAGCATGCGGTGGTGGTCATGACCCAGAATGCTATCGTCCAGACGAAATTTAAGTTTAGTAACTCCAGAGGCGGCTTTGAGGAAGTATTGCAGAACCACTTCTTTAAGCTTCTCCAAGATTTCTGCTTTATCGTTTAACATTCTTAAGCCCCTCTTGCGAGTTAATTTGCTCCCGCGTAGGAGATAATAAGCGAGAACCAAATTATAGTAGACAGCCAGTGGGACGGTCGAGAGGAGAGGAGTTGAGGCACGAAATAGTGGATTGTTACTCCTCCCGTAATGTCAGAATCTTTCCGAAAAGTACCCATCTAAGGCGGGTTTTTGATATCACTCCCCCCACAAAGCCATAACTGTGTTTGGCAGGCACAGGGATTTCTTTCTATTTGGGATATTCACAACCACTGAAATCGGGTGTATTGGTGAGGCGCAAAGGTGTTAAAGGAGACTGAGATAGAGGCATAGGCCTCTAGAGGATGAGTGAAAAAAGAAGGGGACGTTCTTTCTCTTGCTATAGACTGTTCCATCTGTCAATGTAAAGTCATCTTCAGTCTCACCCGGGATGCTTCCTCCTGAGCCTGTCGTTGCTTTACCTCGACTTCGTTTTGCAGGTCATGCAGATAGCCACACTGGATACACTGCTCGTACCAGCCCCAGTGGTCTTGCTCAAACACCAGATCACCCTTGCATCTTGGGCAAGCCTTCAATCTAAACATTCCTAAAGCAAGCATTTCACGCCCCCTCAACTCTAAGCTCACATTTTGCTGTGCTCATTGCACTTAGTGTGTGATGCTCTTATTTTCCCTGGATATGTTTCAGATGGGCCATCTGGAACTATAGTGAAACTCTGCTTCATGTAACGTAGCACCAATAATAGCACATGCTGTGACAGTTGTCAATAGTTTTGCCAGAGAATTATTAATTTACTTACACATTTTGGGATAAACTAGCTGTGAATTAGAGAAAGGAGGGTGACGTTTGTCATATTATGTGTTACAATAGTGACTATTAGCACTGTCTGAACAGAGGGCAAGACGAATATTCCCAAGTGAAATGGTAATCTTGATGGCTATTGCGAGAGCCGGAGACTCTGGCGAAAAACTACTAACTCGCCCAATGGATGTTGTAGGCGAATATATTGGCTATTTGTACAATTCACTGGTTACACGCGGCTACATAAAGAGGAATAGTCCAAGAAGATATCAACTTACCACGAAGGGCAGGCAGGCCCTTTTTGACTTCCTGCATGAAAACAAAGCTAGAGTGAAAAACACGATAAAAACGCTACAGCAACTAGGGATTGAGATTAGTCCAGAGATAGACAAACTCGAAAAGGAAGTAATCAAGGTCGACTAAACGAGCAAAGTACTCACTATCACCTTTCTTTACAAAATAGTTGCACACGAGAAGGAAGGTGAGGAACCTCCTTTTTGTGGCCTAGGAGCCAGGTGTAGGTTAGCGTACCTCTTGGCTCCCAGCCCCGATATTCTCTCGTTTCATGCCTGTCTTCCTGTTTTGAGCTTAATCGTTGGTCATGCGGTCTCCAATTTGTCACTGGGTTTTCCCAGCCTATACTGACCTATCCTCATATTCTCTTATTTCTTCTATCCTTTCTAGCTTTGGAGAGCCGCTCTATTAAAGTCGCCTATTCCTCACTCTTAGAAAAGACTGTCTTGGCATAACATGCACGGAGTGCTCGTCGACCTAATCTAAGTAAAAGCAAAAACAGCCTTAAACACCATATCTGGAGGCCTTGTTTTTGATTTGCACGGTTTACCATCAACTTCTCATAATTTGACAACTGGCTGCCTATTTCTTAAGCTACATCCAGACACCAAAAAACAAAGGAGGCGATGATGGGGTATACATTCCAACCCAATACAGGCTATTTAATGCCGGCACACTTTGGCCCGGTGAGGAGCCAGGATGTACTCCGCTACCAAGAAGTAACGCGGCTATCAATTCCCTACGTGACCGACAAGGACGCCCTAGCAGCATTGCTACCGGAACCATTCGAACCGGCCGATGAGCCTGTGGTAACAGTGTGGTGCCAGATGGGTAGGGGGGTCGATTTCATGGCTGGGGGAGGCTACAACATTGTTGGGGTTAACCTAGCAGCAGTCTTCAATGGGAAGAAAGACCATGTTACTGGACTCTATGCGGCTGTGTTGTGGGAGAACGATACCTTCCCCATACTCATTGGTCGCGAGCTACTGGGGGCACCTAAACTTTATGCTGATATACCTGACCCATGGCTCGAGGGCAATAACTGGTATTTTTACTGCTCCGAGTACGGAGCCAAACTCATCGAAGGGGAGATAAGAAATGCCACCCCAGCCGATGATGCAGTGTGCCGACGGATTGAACAGGAGACTAGAAAGGGCCGCTGGATGTGCTGGAAATATTATCCCAGGGCGGACTGGAAAGGGGCAGAACTGAGCTTCCCCACCGCTGTACCATCAAGACCGACCATAAACCAGGCATGGTTTGGTCAAGGTTCTTGCCGCTTCTTTGACACCACCTGGGAGAAAGCCCCCGTCTCTGTTCACATCATGAAAGGGTTGAAAACGCTGGTGGTAAAGGAGTATAAACCGGCGGTTATTACCAAGGGGAGTAGCGACCTGCTAATATCCGAAACACGGAAGTTAGAATAAAAACCAGTACAAGCAGCAAGTTCACTCTCTGTGGTGGCGAGAGATTTAGGTATCGCTTTTAAGAGGGTTAGAGATACCTTAATCCATTCTAATCCGATAAAGGAGGGAACTTATGCAAGGTCAGGAAATTTGCTGGATGAGTGCTAGCGATTTGGCCACAGCTATCAGGACGAAGAAACTCTCACCTGTCGAGGTAGTTAGGCATCTACTGGGTCGCATAGCAGCTATTAACCCTAAGATTAATGCCTATGTGACCATAACTGAGGACTCAGCTATGGCGGCGGCTAAGGAGGCTGAAGATGCGGTGATGAAGGGAAGACAACTGGGGCCCCTTCATGGCGTGCCGATAGCCATCAAGGACACAAACTTCACCAAGGGCGTGCGTACTACCATGGGCAGCCGGCTGATGGAGGATTTCGTGCCTGAGGAAGACTCTGTACATGTTGAGCGGTTAAAAAAGGCAGGGGCCATCGTGCTCGGCAAGACCAACACTCCAGAGTTCGCGGCTAAAGCCGTGACGGAGAATCTTGTCTTCGGTATCACCCGTAACCCTTGGAATTTAGAAAGAACCCCTGGTGGTTCAAGTGGC